>ERZ808048.95-NODE-95-length-18449-cov-4.766166_pt1 | contig 18449 bp, 18 predicted proteins | sample MGYA00380197_ERZ808048 | MGnify/ENA primary metagenome ERZ808048 (study PRJEB31490, sample SAMN06133377) | cow dung metagenome | isolation source: M1 | host: cow | place: China: Chengdu | collected 2015-05 ... | reverse complement strand
AAGGTGAGATATCCTGAACTTGAAGACGACCAGATATTTGGTGTAAGTTCTGCACGTGAGGCAATCTCCCTTCTGACAGAGAAGATGCCAAAGTACAATCAAAGACCAAAACAGGCAGGGAAAAGAGAGATATAACCGGAAAAAATCCGGTCTTTTTTTATGCGGAAACTTCTGCCGCTTTCCTATACTTCACAAAGAGCGCAATAACTGGAGCTATAATGATTGGAACAATCATCAAAGACATACCAAATGAAAGATTTCCTGTCATATCAGCAACCAGCCCCACAACCGCAGCACCAAGACCGCCGACACCAAGAGTGAATCCAAGTGTCAGGCCGGAGGCAAGACCTGTTTTTCCAGGGAGAAGCTCCTGAGTCATAGTAACAGATGTTACATAACAGAAGCTTGCAAAGAACGCATAGCTCATAACACCCAAAAGCATCACCCATCCGCCTGCAAAAATCAGAACAAAGCACGGAATTGCAAGCACAAGCCCTAAAACAAGCATCCGCTTCCTGCCGTACAAATCAGAAAGCTTACCGCCTGCAAGCTGCCCTGCAACACCAAAGAGAAGCATAACTGTAACAATCACCGAAGCCGCAAAAGACTCCATACCTTCAACTACGGTCAGAAGAGTTGGAAGATAAGTAATCACAGCCATATATCCGATAGCCCGAAGAGCACACACAACAACAACCAAAGCAGCACCAGACCTCGAACCCTCAACAGTTGAAATACGTGCCTTCTTTGCCGCAGGCTCAAGCGGCTCTGCAGACCTTGTAAGCTTGAAAATCCAGGCAGCACCGATAATTCCCGGAAGCAGCATCCAGCAGACAGCCGGAAGACCTCCAAATGCAATAAGAGCACCTGCAATGATAGGACCGAAAGCATAACTGATACTGCCTGCTGTTGTAAAGATTGAATTATACCTGCCAAGAGATGCCGGAGGACTGATGCGGTAAACCAGATCCATAGCCGCCGGATGGAAAAGAGCGTGACCTACGGCAGCTCCTGTTACAAGCATTAAAAGAATCAGATAATTATTCGTCAGAGCCGAAAGAGAAATGCCAACCGCTCCAAGCAGAACGCAGAAAGCAACATCCGCATGCTTTCCAGTCTTATCACCCCATATTCCGACAAGCGGCTGAGTAATAGATGAAACTACATTAAATACAGTAACAACCAGACCCGCAAGGAAATAGGAAAGACCCATGCCCTCGATTAACAGCGGGAGAATAATCGGAAGAACCGGAGTGTAGAGGTCAATTAAAAAGTGACCTGCAACAGCACCAGTAAGAGGAGAGGTTTTTGCCATAATTATTCAGTCTGTTCACCATGGACTTCGGTAATAGTAAGCTCAGCCTTTGCAAGGAATGCCTCGCACTTTGAAATAAGCTCCATACCTCTTGTGTGCAGTTTTACTGCATCCTCGACAGAGGTATTTGGATTGTCAAGCTTTCTTGCAATCTCCCTGAGTTCTGTAATCATCTCTTCATAGTTTGGTTCGTTTGCTTCAATTTCAGTCATGATATCTTCTCCACAATTGCTGTAACCTCTCCGTCTGATAAGCAGAGAGTTAAGTGGTCATCTTTTTTAAGCTGTTCCTTGGAACGAATTACAGCTCCGTTCATCTGCACAAGAGCATACCCTCTTTCAAGCGGCTTTTTCGGATCGCATGAGAGAATCTTTTCCTTCTGTGCGGAAAGTTCCAGAACAGCAGTGCTGATTCTGGTTTTTGCTCCTTTGAATATACGGTCTCTTAGCTGTTCGAGACTGTCGGCCTCAACTTTAAGCTTTCTTGAGAATGCAGACTTAATCCGCTCTTCAAGGTCTGCTGTCTGCTGATGCATCATGTCAAGCCTGCGTGACAGACGCGACGGGTCAACACGCATCTTAAGTTCCGCTACTGCTGATTTGTTCGTGCTGATGATACCGCGGGCTCTGTCATGCATGCGGCGTCTGTACTCTTCGAGGTTATTTAAGAGTACAGTTCTGTCCGGAACAACAGTCTCTGCCGCGGCAGACGGAGTTGGAACTCTCCTGTCACTTGCAAAATCAGAAAGCGTTGTATCTGTTTCGTGTCCTACAGCACTTATGATTGGAACTTTCGAGCGTCGGATTGCGCGGACAACATCAGGATGGTTGAATACGAATAAATCCTCAAAACTTCCTCCGCCGCGTGCAACGATAATTACATCGACTTTGCCCTGCAAAGATTCGATTGCGGAAACAATCGACACTTCTGCTCCTGCACCCTGAACCTGTGCCGGAGCTAAAAGGATTGGAAGCGGATAGCGTCTGGACAAGACGTTTCTTATATCCTGCAGTACAGAACCGGTCCTTGATGTTACAACACCAACACACTTCGGGAAAAGAGGAGGGTCTCTTTTCTCAGATTCCGGACGCGGAATTGTGCCTTCAGCTTCGAGCTGTTTTTTCCACATCTCTTTTTGCAGGTAAAGACCGGTCTTTCCTCCTGCGGCAGGCTCAATCTTTTTTACGATAAACTGCATCCTGCCGGAAGGCGGATAGTAATCAACATGTCCTGTGATGTTTACAGCAAGTCCGTCCTTTAACGGAAATGCGAGATGCTTTGCGGCATACTTCCACATAACACATGAAACAGCAGCATCGGTCTCACCCTTCTCGGTCAGCGAGAAGTACAAGTGCCCGCTTGAGTTCGGGCGGTATCCTGTAACCTCTCCTGTGACTGTGATGCCGGTTAAAAGCTCGCAGTCCAAAACATCGCGAATACGTTCTCCAAGCTCAGAGACAGTAATTACTGACGGTTCTTTCGGCGGCAGAGGATTTGGGTCTTTTACCGGGCTGATGAAGGAAAATGCGCTTCCGCTCTCGCTTTCGTCAAAGGAAAGGGTAGCCTGAACGGGCGCTTTTTTTGCCATGATGATTATATTTGATGTGCGAGAAGAAGAAGGGTTCGGGTTCAAAGCCAACACCTATTTAGATTCCTGCGTACAACTATCCTTCATGTACAAGCTCGAAGCATCCAGTATGTTCTTCCACTCATACAAAACCCCGGAGATTTTCGCCGCCATGAATACTGCAGGCCTTGACTCTGTGGAGTTCTGGATGGAGACACCGGAGTTCTGGATGGCAGGAGCAAACATCGATGAGCTGCTGGAAGAGAAAAAACGTTTTCCGCATCTTTTCCCGATAGCTATGCATGCTCCAATCTTCGACTTAAATCCCTGTTCATTTAATCCCAAGGTTGCAGAGCTTTCGGCAGACTGTACACTCGAATGCATCGAAATGCTTGAGGCATTAGGCGGAGGAGTTGTAACAGTCCACCCGGGAAAGCGTACATCAAAGCGTCCGATAACCTATCTTGACAAAGAACGCTTCCACCATTACTTAGGACGTCTCTCTGAAGCGGCAGGAAAAAATGTGCAGATTGCCCTGGAAAACATGCCGCCTGCAGTAAATGCCCACATTACAACGGCTCCTGAGATGCGCGAAGTGTTGGATGAATACTCATGGCTTTACTTTACCTTTGACTATGCTCATGCACAGGCCGCAGGAAACCCGTTTTCCTTTATCGAACTGTGCAGTGACCGCATGATAAACATCCATGCAAGTTTAGGCAGAGCCGGTAAAATGCACTCACCTCTTGCAGGAACTACAGAAGGGGATGCACTAAAGGAAGTTCTTGAAAAAATAGGATATCAAAGACGGGTCACATATGAGTTCGAAGACTTAAACTTCGGCGAGTTAACACTCGAAGAAAAAACAGATATTCTTACAAAAGAGACGAAGTGGTATAGAAAATAAAAAAAGGAGATTACTCTCCGTCCCCTTCCGCATCCTCATCATATGGAATCGGGAAGATCATTTTTACCTTTAAAATCTGGCGTCCGCGCATCTTGGTAACAACCAGAGTGATACCGTCAATTACCTTAATCGACTCTCCAAGACGCGGAATGTGCCCCAGAGTGGAGAAGATTAAACCGCCTATTGTTTCGTAGCTTCCGGGGTCTTCCGGCAGGTCAATCTCGAAGTGCTCATTTAACTGGCTTACACGAACCTGAGCATCGAGCATGTACATACCCTGTGAGAGTTCAATGATGTCTTCTACCTCATCAACATCAGTCTCATCCATAATGTCTCCGACAAGCTCCTCTAAGATATCCTCGAAGGTAACAACTCCGGAGAAACCTCCAAACTCATCAAGCACAATGGCTAAGTGAACACGGCGAACCTGTAAGTCACGGAGAAGGTCATCAATCTTTTTGGACTCAGGAACACAGTAAACCTCAACCATTAAGTTCTTGACCGTAAGCTTTGTGTGGTCACCTGAGGTGTACGCATTGAATACATCCTTGAAGTTGATTGAACCTACAATGTTGTCCACGGTTTCATGGAAAACCGGAAGACGGGAGTATCCGGTTTCCCTGATATAGGCAACAGCCTCTTCCAGTGTTGCCGAGTCCTCAATCATGGCAACATCAGGTCTCGGGGTCATTACCTCTTTTGCAGTTGTATCGTTGAAGCGGAGAACAGAGTAAATCATCTCCTTTTCATCCTCTTCGATTGCTCCTTCCATCTCTCCGACATCAATCCAGTCACGGATTTCCTCTTCAGTTACTGCAGGACCGTCATTATCTTTCTTTACAACACCGCGTACTTTATCATATACCCAGAAGAACGGGGTAAGAATCATGGTAAGCCAGTAAATCGGAGTTGCCGCAAAGAGTGCAATCTGCTCCTGATGAGTATTTGCATAGGTCTTTGGTCCAATCTCTCCAAAGATGAGAATCAGCAGAGTAACCACTCCGGTTGCGATTGCAATACCTGCATTGCCGAATAAATCAAGAGCAATAGCTGTTGCAAGAGATGCAGTACCGGTGTTTACCACGTTGTTCATAATCAGGATAGTGATTAAGAAGTGGTCCGGTTTTTCCTTTAATTTCTCAAGTCTCTTTCCGCGTTTTCCGGTTTCAGCTAATGCCTTTACCTTTGCACGGTTTAAACCGACTAAAGCGACCTCGGATGCCGAGGAGAATGCTGATATACACAGCAGAATTACAAAAAGAACAATATTCGTATACTCTAACATAAAGCCCACGCCGCATTTGCGGCTAATCGATTAAGAGGATGTCTGCAGACGGTCATAGAATTATTCTTATTTTATATGAGCCCTTAGAGCATAAATATATCTTGTCAAACAGTCTGCGCCCCCTCATCCTATTCAGTAGGGTTCACATCGTGGTCTTTTGCGATTATAAATACCTATTGGTATGAAAAAGTAAGCCTCTTTATACTGCCGGACTGACGCTGTACTGATGGAGTCAATGGCATTATTTGAGGACGCCTTCATCAATGCCGCCGGTACTGCCTGCAGTATTGTCGGATACGTCCTCATCGTAGTATTATTCCTCTTCGGAATGACCTACACTATCAAAACAAAAGGAGTACAGTTCCGCATGATCAAGGAATCTGTACGCCTGACCTTCTCCGGACTTGCAGGAGAAGCAGTAAAGAAGAAAAACACGTTCGTCTCCTCCTTCCAGGCATTCTGTGTAAGTATGGGAGCACGGATTGGCGTTGGAAACATTGCCGGCGTTGCGATCGCTATCATGACAGGCGGTCCGGGCGCAATCTTCTGGATGTGGCTCTTTGCCATTATTGGAGCGGCAACCAGTTTCGTTGAGTGTACAATCGGTCAGATTTACAAAGAACGCCAGAATGACGGTCTCTACCACGGAGGACCGGCATACTATATCAAAAACGGTCTGAAGAAGCCGAAGTTCGCTCTCTTCATGGCGGCACTCGTTATCGTCGCCTATCCGTTCCTCTTCACCGGTGTTCAGGCAAACACGGTCGCTATTGCATTCAGTGATGCATTCGGCGTCAGCCAGGTTCTTATGGCACTGGCAGTTACGCTCTTTGCCGCTCTTATCATCTGCGGCGGAGTATTACGTGTTGCCAAGGTATCCGCATGGCTTGTTCCGCTTATGGCTGTGGTTTACCTCGGTATCGCCCTGATTATCATCCTCATGAACATCACTGCTGTCCCGCAGATTCTTGCCCTGATTTTCACCGAGGCATTCAGTCTGAAAGCTGGAATCGGCGGTTTAATCGGCGGTGTGATTGTGATTGGTGTCCAGCGCGGTATGTTCTCGAATGAGGCTGGTGTCGGTTCTATGCCGAATGTTGTTTCTGCCGCAAAAGTAAAACACCCGGTAGAACAGGGATTAATCCAGTCCCTCGGTGTCTTTATCGATACCCTTGTGGTCTGCAGTGCAACCGCATTTATTGTCCTCCTCTTCGGAGACTACCAGTCCTTTGGAACAACCGGTGTTCAGCTTGTGCAGGACATCTTAGGTGCAGGATTCCTTGGAGCAGCAGCTCCGTACCTGATTGCCTTCTTCACGCTGGTCTTTGCATTTACCTGCATTATCAGCTACTACTCGATGGGAGAAGCAAACGTAAAGTTCCTTTCCGGAAAGAAGTCCTCAATGGTCGTCTTCCGTGTTCTGGTAATCATCATGATTTTCATTTCCTGTGTCATGAGTCTTGACCTTATCTGGGCGCTCAATGATATCTTCCTGGGAATCATGGCTGTAACCAACATCTTCGCTCTTACTTTCCTCGGAAAGCATGCAGTCGAAGCTCTGCAGGATTACCGGAAACAGAAGAAAGCAGGCGTGGAGAAACCGGTTTTCACTCCGTCCTGTCTTTCAAATGCTGACGGTGTCTCCGTCTGGCCGGAAAAGGACGAATAATCCTTTTCCCTTTTTTTATCCCCGATACCACCACCCTGACCTTTTTTCGGCAGTCCAGCCAGACGCATTTATCTTATCTTACGCCATACAAGAAAGCATGGAAGATGTGTATATTGCCCGTGCAGGTGCTCTCTCTGCAGACCGCAGTACTGATAAGAAGATTCAGGCATTATGTGAAGCAGCAGGGCTTGACATGATGGTATCGAAAGGAGACTTAACGGCAGTTAAGGTACACTTCGGTGAACGCGGCAATGATGCATTTGTGCCGGCCATGAGTGTTTCGGCAGTTGTTGAGGAAATAAAAAAGATTGGTGCAAAACCATTCTTAACCGATACAAATACCTTATACCTCGGCGGCAGAAGAAACAGTGCAGACCACTTGGAGACTGCCGCACAGCATGGTTTCTGCTATCCGGTGGTTTCCTGCCCTGTAATTATCGCTGACGGCTTAAAGGGTCAGAACTATAAAGAGGTCGAGGTGTATGGAAAACATTTCGATTCAGTAAAGATTGCATCTGATATCGTCGCGGCAGACAGTCTGGTTGTTGTTTCACACTTCAAGGGACACGAGGTTGCAGGATTCGGCGGAGCAATCAAAAACCTTGGAATGGGCTGTGCTTCAAATGAAGGAAAACGTGATCAGCACAAGACCAGACCGTTTGTTTTAGAAGACAAATGCATCACCTGCGGGGCATGTATGAATGCATGCGGTGAGTTCTGCATAGGTCTTGAGGGTAAGTCGATTGTAATCGATTACGACCACTGCGTGGGTTGTCTTATGTGTATGAATGTCTGTCCTGAGCATGCAATCGATTTAGACTGGCAGGATGACGGTGTTCTCTTTGTAGAAAAGATGGCAGATTATGCAGCAGGTGCTGTTGCAAACAAAACCGGCAAGGCATTCTATATCAATTTCCTTACAAACATCACCCCGCACTGTGACTGCACGGCATGGAATGACATTCCGTTTGTCAAAGATATCGGAATTCTTGCATCACGCGACCCGGTTGCACTCGATAAGGCATGTTATGATTTAGTCAATGCGGCAGAAGGAGTGCAGGGCTCACTTCTCCCTGATCACCACGAAGCAGGAGAGGAGAAGTTCACACGTATATGGCCTGGAACAAGTCCTGAACTTCAGCTCGAAGCAGCCGAGGAGATGAATGTCGGACGGCGCGAGTATAGGCTGGTTGAGGTCTGAGACATCAGACAAAAATCACGAACCTCTCTTTTTTTTCATAATTTCCAGGCATCAAAATACTATCTGCATTCTACCCTCCGGGAGAGTAGAAATATATGATTTTTTACCGCACTAAAAACAGCGCACGAAGTATTACTGTATGGATTATTCTCTCACAACCAATGTAACACACAGGATAGTCTGGTGTGATAATATCTGGTCCTGAGCTCTTTTTACTCACACAAATAACAACAATATAACAAAAGTGCAAATTTAGTATTACTAATATAAAATACGTAACATTAAACACACAACAAACTCAACTTATTATTACTGAACCCAAGGAGTACATCATGGCATTCTATCAGATTACCTACAACAAGAAGTATGATTTTGCAACCCTCCACAACTGGGGATGCACCTTCCGCTGTCCGTTCTGTTCATACAAATTAAGAGGCGGCGCTGATTCAAAGCCGGGATTTATGACGCCAAAGCCTGCATCTTTTCTTACGACCGAAGAAATCAAAACAGTACTTTCCGGACAGCGTCCGAAAACTGTTTCTTTAATGGGAGGAGAACCGTCCCTTGCACCGAACCTTGATGAACTTCTTGCTTTCGCAAAAGAAGAACTTGGCGCAAAAACCAAACTAGGACACACCAACGGAACACGAATCCCTACAGAAAATCTGGATTATGCTAATGTCGGATTTAAAGCCTGGAGTCGTGACCTGCACTACAAAATCACAGGAAAGCCGAAGGACTTAATCTACACCAACTTTGAAAATGCATGGGAAAGCGGGATGGAGATGGAAGCAAACATTGTATATGTCCCGGGATTTGTAGGTCTTGGTGAAATAGAAGGTCTTTGCAGTTTCCTTTCCGGATTGGATGATTCAATTCCGTTCCGCATCTCAGGATACATACCAGTCCCTGGTCAGCCATGGAAAAGACCTACAAACAAACAGATAGAAGATGCAAAGGATGCTGCATGCAAGTATATGAAAAACGTACACGCATCTCATTTAACAATCGAAGAAGCCCTGGATTTGTCGATGCGTGATGACAGGTTTGATGTTGAGGTGCTTATCTGAATAGTTGTGATACCTTACAACTTTTTTGTATAGAATAAAAAAAGAAAAGAGCCTTACTCGCTCTTCTCTGCCTTAGGCTCGTCTTTTGGAATTTCCATGTGCCGGCCCATTCTGCTAAGCTTTTCCTCAAACTCAGCCTTGTTTTTCGGAACTAATGCGTAGCGTAAGACTTCCTCGATTCTGGTAACCGGGATGATGGAGACCATATCTGCATACTGGTCCTCAATTAACACATCATTTAAGTTGGACTGCGGAATAATTACAGTCTTAATACCTGCCTTTGCTGCCGCCTCAATCTTATATGTTACACCGCCGATTGGAAGCACATCTCCTCTGACAGAAAGTGAACCGGTCATTGCAACGTCCTGTCTGACCGGAATATCCTCTAATGCACTGATAACAGCGGTGGCCATAGTTACCGATGCAGAGTCACCGTCAACATTGTAAGTTCCGACAAACTGCACGTGGATATCCATCTTGCGGACGTCAGCACCCGAGAACTTCTTGATTAACGCACTTACGTTCTTGATGGACTCCTGTGCAATCTCTTTCAGACCTCCTGTTGCAACAACAGAACCTGCACCCTGAGCCGGAGTTACCTCTGCAGCAATCGGAAGCACAGAACCGCCGTCATTTCCAACAACAGCAAGACCATTTACATGACCTACAAGAGTACCCTCAACGATAGTTAAATCATAATCGCGGGTTCTTCTGATGTACTCATCTGCCATCTGATCTTCTACAGAGCGGGCAATCTTTTTGGCATCAAGAACATGACGCAGAGTTGTAGTGGATGAGCCTTCCTTAATAGCTAAATCTCCTGCAACACGGACAAGACCGCCTAAATCTCTAAGCTTAACAGTTAAGTGTCCCTTACGTCCTGAACGGCGTCTTGCCTCGCGGAGAATCTCGGAAACTGCAGACGGGTCAAACGGCGGAATCTTACCATCGTTTTTAACTTCCTGAGCAATGAAGCGGACGAGCTTTCCGCGGTTCTCTGCGGTATCGTCCATAGTCTCAGTCATGTATACCTCGTAACCGTAACCTCTAATACGGCTTCTAAGTGCAGGGTGCATATACTGCATTGCATCAAGATTTCCTGCGGCAATCATTAAGAAACGGCATGGAACAGGCTCGGTTCTAACCATTGCTCCAGAAGAACGCTCGGACTGACCGGTAATCGGGAAAACTCCCTCCTGAAGAGCAGTCAGCAGAGACTGCTGGGACTGGTACTCGAGAGAGTTAATCTCATCGATGAAGAGAACACCCTTGTGAGCACGGTGGATTGCACCGGCTTCCACTCTGTCATGTGCCGGAGTTTCAAGACCTCCGGACTGGAACGGGTCGTGGCGGACATCACCAAGAAGAGCTCCGGCGTGGGAACCTGTTGCATCAACAAACGGAGCAAAACTGTCCGGCTTGTTTGACACAATAAGCTTTGGAACCATTGCGCTCTCCTTTGGAATTAAAGAACGGAAAGCCATAAACAGGAAAGCAACAGCGATAATTCCCATTAAAAGCTGTCCTGAGATGAACGAAATTCCAAGAACACCGATTACCAAAACAATCAGGAGTGTATTTCTTGATGAAGCCTGACGCTTTGCATCCTCTTTGTGGTGAGCAACAATCTCTTTTCCGCGGCCTGCCGGAACCACACGGATAATCGGGTTGTTATTGTCCTCCTGATTTGGATAGACCATAATGTCTTGCATATCTTCCTTTGGAAGAAGCTCTGACATTGCCTTGGCAAGCATAGACTTACCAGTACCCGGACTTCCAATCATCATAACATGGCGACGCTGGGTTGCCGCCTTCTTAATCACATCTACTGCATGCTCCTGTCCGATAACCTGGTCGATTAAAGACGCAGGAATCGGAATATCTGCTGTTGTATCGAAACGGACACCGCCGAAAAGGTCTGCATACTCATCAGATGCATAATGCTCCTTTACCGGCACCTCCTCCCGCGCAGATTCCGACTGCTCCGCTGCCTGCGGATTTTCAGTCAAAACAGCCTCTAAAACAGCCTCGGTCTCCCTGACCGGCGTTGTATTTGGTTCTTCCATATTGTATATACCTGCCTTCAGATGAAGTCTGTATTATTTGTACTTGATTATAATTTAAGTACTTTCAGTATTAAGATAGTATCTGCAGAAATATGAAGGTCATCTATACAGAAAAAAGTCAGCTGCTTGCGGCACGTACAGCCCAGAAACTCGGATGCAAACTCTCTAACGTAAAGTACACCACCTTCCCGGACGGGGAGCTTTATGTGCGCGTAGAAGAGCTTGATGACGAAATGGTCGTTGTTGCAAGTACTGTTGATACCACAACCGCCCTTCAGGTAATGCTTTTAATGGACGCCTGCGAAGGAAAAGATGTAACTCTTGTTCTCCCGTACATGGGATATGCAAGACAGGACAAACGCTTCAACGAAGGAGAACCGATCTCTGCACGCGCACTCGCACGCGCATTATCCGAGGGTGCATCCCGCGTCTTTACTGTAAACATCCACGATCCGTCTGTCTTAAACCACTTCCGCTGTCCGGCAGTAAACTTAAACGTTGCACCGGAAATTGGAGCATACATCCAGACTCAGCCGGTCGAAAACCCGCTCATCTTATCCCCGGATATTGGAGCATGGGAGTTCGCAAAGAGCGTTGCAGCACCATTCGGATGGGACTGTGACCACTTAGACAAGACAAGACTCTCCGGCTCTGAAGTTAAGATGGCTCCAAAGCACCTTGATGCAGCAGGCAGAGACTGTGTTATCGTTGATGACATCATCGCAACCGGCGGTTCCATGGCTCTTGCTGCCAGCATGTTAATGGAGCAGGGAGCAAAGTCCGTTCGCGCAGCAGGTGTCCACGGTGTCTTTGCATCCGGCGGATACATCAAACTCATGCAGGGCGGACTTGCAGATGTTGCAAACTCCGATACCATCGAGCGTGCATCCTCCAAGTTCTCAGCATCATCAATCATCGCAGACGCTGTAAGAAAATAAGCATGCAGTATATTCTGGATGCTTCCTTTTTTTTCGCGGAGAATCATTTAGAGGGTGACCTCTGGACAACACCTGAGGTGGCAGACGAAATCCGCGACCATGTCTCAAAGATGCGCTTTGAGGTATTAACAGCCGAAGGTCTTAAAATCGGCGGAGCATCTCCTGCCGAGTTTGCAGCCGTCGAAGCTGCGGCTGAAAAGTCAGGAGACCTAAGGGTTCTTTCAAAAACAGACATCTCGGTTATCGCATTCGCTCTGGCAACGGGAGCAACAGTTGTCTCAGGAGACTTTGCAGTTCAGAATGTCTGCCGGCACATGAAGATTCAGGTAAAGAGTCTGCTATCCAAAACAGCAAAGAAAAAAGTCTGGAAGCTTTTATGCTCCGGATGCGGAGCTGAAATTCCGGCAGGCGAAGCGGACTGCCCTATTTGCGGATCTCCTCCAAAGAAAAGAGGCACAGAAAAAGCGGCATCCGCAAAGCAAAAACGGCGGTAATGAAACCGTGCAGAAGAATTAAGCACTCTGGATTACAATATAGCAGACATGAGCAACCTGCACAAACTCACAATAACTGCTGCAGCCATTCTTCTCCTTCTCTGCTGTGTCGCAGTCCCGGCGGCAGCAGATGAGATTCCGGCAGTCAAACTGAGCTATGAAGCACTCGATGACAGCGTCTTTGTAAAAGTTACAGCAGAGCCGGTAAACTTCAACAGTGATGTAATCATCAAATGGACAACCAATGCTCCCTTCGCAAAGGCGGACGAAAACACCTATACAGCCCTTCTGCGTGGAGATGACTTTTTCACTATCTGGGCACTAGGCTCTGACTACGCCGGAAATGCGGCAGCTGCCGTGTACTGCTTCTGGATGCAGGAATCCACCATCAGTACTCCGGAGTACTCAGAGTACCGTATCAGCATCCTCTTCGACGAATGCAAGGAAATCCCGCTTGGACCAATCACCAATGAAGTAAAAGGCGTCCTGCAGGAAATCGGATTTGTTAATGCACTTCAGGCCTGTGATACCTGCGAAGAAAAGATTCTCTATTTCAGATCGGTCATTCAGGAGATCCGATCCGCATAACTTTTTTTACACCTTCGCGTACATCTTTTTCCACTTTTCCGAAATCCGATACACAGGATTTGCCCCCTTAATAATCCTTCGCAGAACCTCTGCATCATCCTTGAAGTGATAAGTACAAATCGAAATCTTCGGCGCATCACGGGCAAGAGTCTCTACAGCCCCCCTCATCATCTGCCGCTCTGCCCCTTCGATATCTGCTTTGATAAAATCAGGACTGACACCCTCAGCCTCGCAGAATGCATCAACTGTTGTAAGACGTGCAGTCTCCTTTCTTCCCTGCTGGGAAAGAACCATCGAAGAACCAACCAGAGTTCCGTCAAGCACAGTAAACTCTGCAGTACCTTCCGTATCAGAAAGAGCGGCAGGCACAACATGCACCCTATTCTTTAACTCAGGATTCAAATCAAGAGTTCTCCTAAGCTCAGCGCGGGCGGCAGAAATAGGCTCGAATGCATAAACATCAGCCCCGCGATAGGCTGCCAGAAGCGAAAACACCCCTAAGTTTGCTCCGCAGTCAAACACAACATCACCCTCACTGATTCCAACATCACCCCACTCATACGGACCCTCATCCACATAACGAAAAGAGCCGAAAAGAGCCGGATAGAGAATATCTCCAATCTCCATCGCATAGTAAGCCTCCTCACGTGTTGGAAACTCCGCGTGAGACATAAGCGGAAGACACAAATCTCCAACCTTCAGGCAGTCATACTTTCTCGAATAGTGCCGCCTAAACATCCGCTCATACTGAAGCCGGTAAAAATCCTCGGTTCTTCCGGCAACAGTAAAACGGTATCGAAGAGAATCAAAAAAAGAGGGTTTAGTCCTCATCGCCTAAAACCACCGTCTCATTCTTCGCCTCGCGCTTCACAATAATGAACGTCGCAATAAATCCGATTAACAGATTCGAGTAGTAAAGAATCGCACGGAGCAGAACCACAAAAAGACCGATAACTGCAGTTGGAAGAATCAGGGAATAGAATCCCGCATAACAAAGCTCTGCAATACCTGTACTTCCGGGAGTTAGCGGAATCATAAGAATTACTGCGATAATCATCTGGAAGATAATCGAAAGCAGAATGTGCGGCTCGTAGCCTAAGCCCATCATAATAACTGAAGCTATTGCATACTCACAGGTCCAGAAAGCAAGCGAGAGCAGAAGGGCAAGGAACAGACCGATTCTTCCATCCTTTCCTGCAAAATGGCGGAAAGTTCCGTAGAACTGATCAATACCTGCTGAAAGATCTGCTTCAAACTTTGCAACGCGCTCTGATTTCATCCTGCGTCCTATAATGCCAAGAAGTCCAACACCCCACTTCTTTACAACCTCAGGCTTTCTCATAATAAGAATCAGAACAAGAAGAACTGCAACGAAAAACGCCGTTCCAACCCAGGCTGCGGTAATCAGCTCGGATGGAATCTCTCCATTCCGATACACAATAGAAAACGCAGTCATTCCTCCGATAACTCCAAGGACAAGAAGAACAGCCTCTAACAGACGCTCAACCAAAACAACAGCTGTTGAATCCGCAAGCGGCACCTTTGCCTTATAGAGCTCATGAACACGAACCGGCTCACCTCCGATATTAGACGGAGTAATAGCTGCTAAAAGCTGACCTGCCGCCGCCATATTAATGCAGTGGCGAAGAGGGACGCGGTAACCAAGAGATTTGCAGAGCACAACAATTCTCATACCCCAGAACACAATCGCTAAAAGATGCAGACCGAATGCAAGAAGCAGGAACCTGTAGTCAAAGTTCTTCAGAGCAACAACGGTCTCCTCATCAAAAGTGAAGAGGATAACCAGAAGCATAATTCCAAGCGAGAGGCCGATTGATATCCAGAGGAGTTTCTTGTATTTTGCGTCCATTTAATTCTCCGTATGTGATTCGCGGCGTACAATCAGCATGCTTGCGATAAAGCCCGCGATGAGGTTGAAGTAGTAGAATATAAAGCGGTAGATTAGAACAAAAATACCTACCAGTGATGTCGGAATGATTAAAGCATAAAATCCGCTCAAAGAAAGCTCGGCAATTCCAACTCCTCCGGGAGTTATTGGAATCATCAGAATTACTGTGATTAAGAGCTGGAAGATGAGCGAGAGCAGGAAGAGTGCAGAAGTCGGCTCAATACCTAAACCGATGCAGATGAAGTATGCGATAACAAACTCGTTTACCCAGTACAGGGCTGTAAAGAGAACACCGAACAAAATTCCAATACGCGCCTTTCCTCCAAACTGGGAGACAGTTGTATAGAACTGGGAAACATACTCTTCAAAGCGTCTGAATCTTGCCTGCGTCTTTTCCTTGCTGTCCCTTCTGGAAAGCAGAGAAGATACTTTTCCAATCAGTGCATAACCCCATTTCGGGTTCTTTGCAAAGACAAAGAACAGAAGAACAAGTGCTGTAAAAACACCGGCGGCAGCATACGCTGTAATGATGCATGCATCAGGAAGTTCTATATCTCCAAAGAACACTCCAAGAGCAAACACACAAAGAGCAGTCCCGACAGCCAGCACAATTCCGTCAAAAACACGCTCCATGATAACAACAGCCGTTGCATCCCCTCCGCGCATTCCTGCTTTTGTCAGTTCATACACGCGAACCGGCTCTCCTCCAATCTGGGACGGAGTAATTGATGCGATAAATGTGTTGGAACATACCAGATTTACGCAGTGGAAAAAGCGTACTTTGTATCCAAGAGATCTGCACATCAGTTTGATTCTAAGAGCCCAGAATATAAGAGATACAACATGCATGAAAAGAGCCAGAATCAGAAAAGCAGGCATGCAGCTTTTAAGAGCAGTTACTGTATCTTTGTCGATTGTAAAAATAAGGACAGCAAAAAGAACAGCGAGGCTGATACCAATAGATATCATCAGCAGTTTTTTCTGTCCCTTATCCATAATATCTAAATTATGGTATCTGTCGGCATATATGCCTTCTTGAATTATTGAAAAAAAGAGGGGGAAGTTATTCAACAGGAATTGTCTTTCCCTCTTCAGGTTTTACCTTGAGAAGAACAAGCTCTAAAACTCCTGAACGGAAAACTGCTCTTGCCCCTTCTGCTGTTACTTCTTCCGGGAGAATGATAGTACGCTTTCCGGAAGCAGAGCGTCTTTCGCGTAAGTGATACACACCTGCAGAGACTGCTTCTGTGCATACTTCGGTTCTGATTACAACAGTCTTTCCGTCAATCAGTTTAACAGATACATCCTCTTTTGAAAATCCCGGAAGGTCGCAGGTGATGATTAAGGCTTCATCGGTTTCGCTTAAGTCAACGTTGAAGTTTCCCTGAATTCTTGGAACTGCATTTCTTACTGTGGTTTTTACATATTCAGGCTTTGGAATCACTGCACCTGCGCGGGATTCAACGTTTGCGAGAAGCGAATCGAGAGTGCTTCCAAGGGTTTCAAAGCTGAAAGGATATTGAGTTACAAACATTTTCATATTCTCCGTTATGGTATTTCGTCACATATGACTTACATATAGTAAGTGTCGTTTGTTTATATGTTTTCTCATGCCTGCAAAATACAGAAGGGAAGGTGTTTATGATAAGAAAGAGATAACATATACACACATGGCTGTACAGAAAAAGTCAAACGCCGGTGAAAAACCGGAGGAGAAAAAAATCAACTGGATGCAGGTTGGTGTCATCGCCTTCTGTGTCTTAATGGTTGTTATGTGCGTTCTCTCATTCGCAAACTTCCAGAACTTCTTCGGAGGAGGAGGAGCTTCCGGAGCAGCCGAAGCAGGAAACCCGGTTGCTGTTGAATACACTATGTACGTTGGCGGTAAAGCAGTCTTTGCAACTGTCGGCGGTTTCATCGCAGGATACGAGACCAACCAGAGTGCATACGTCCCAATCGAGAACTCTGAAAAGCCATATATGATCTATGCAAATGAACAGAATGCAATCTCCACCGAAGTTATCGGAATGAACGTTGGAGAAGAGAAGATCATTACCCTTGACGGCTCTGCCTTAAAATACACCTACTCCAAGAAGGATGTCGAAGAGATGGGACTTGACTTCGAGAAGCTCGAAAAGGGCGGAATGCTTCAGTTAGACTTCCCGTACATCGATGACCTCGGAGAGGTTGCAAAGGCAGTCAGAACCGGTGTCATTACTGAAATCAACGACAAGGAACTTACTCTCCAGTACGGCACTGACGAGATTAAGATGAAGTTTGCAGGATACCTGCAGATTTCATAATTCAATACTTTTTTTATATTCAAAAGAACAGCTATTTAGTATTGTCAAGCGCATCTTACTATTATGTTTGACACGCCGACAAATCCTATGAAGCCTGAAGTTTCTGTGGATAAACTTCTTGAGAATATGAGCGGCTCGGGATTCCAGGGAAGAAAGCTTGGTGAGAGTTTTCAGATATGGAAAGAGATGATTGAGACTCCCGGAATCAGAATTATTATTGGTCTGTCCGGGGCTATTGTTCCGGCCGGAATGCAGGAGTGTATTATTCAGCTCATCGAAAACCGCTATGTTGATGCGGTTGTTTCTACCGGTGCAAACATATTCCATGACCTTTGTGAGCACATGGGAATTAAGCATTACAAGGGAACTCATCTGGTTGACGATGCAACTCTTTTCAACAGCGGAGTCAACAGAATCTATGATGTGTTTGCTTCAGACAAACTTATCTGCACGATGGAAAATTACGTTGAAGCTTTCGGTCTCTCCCTTGGAGAGCAGACAATGTCTTCCCGTGCTTTCTTAAAACTTCTTGGAGAGAAGATAAACGAAGAACGCCCTGAGGGAAGAAGTATTCTTGGAACATGTGCAAAGATGGGTGTTCCAATCCATGTCCCGGCACTTTCTGATTCTTCAATCGGAATAGGCCTTGTCGCGGCAAGAAGAAAGGGGGCAAAGATTGTTATTGACCAGGTAGCAGACGCTGATGAGCTGTCAGAGTTTGTGGAACTTGGAGAGATGAGCGGTGTCATCTATCTTGGAGGAGGTACTCCGAAGAACTTTATCCAGCAGACCGAAGTAATCTTCCCGAAATATCATGACAAATATCTTGGAGGACACGAGTTTGCACTTCAGTACACAACCGATGCCCCGCACTGGGGAGGACTTTCCGGCTGTACCTTTGAGGAGGGAATCAGCTGGGGTAAGGAAAAACCAGAGTCTCGAAAACTTCAGTGCTTCTGCGACATCACAATCGCTTTGCCGATTGTAACCTCAGCACTTATCGCATCAGGTGTAAAGCGGGCTTAAAATCCCACATTTTTTTTTGAAAAATAGTATTTAATTAAACTTCAACCTTCAGCGTCACAGTCATCTCAGCACCTGTTTTCAATACCTCGATTAACTCACGCGGAAGAAGGG
>ERZ808048.94-NODE-94-length-18463-cov-3.794028_pt1 | contig 18463 bp, 29 predicted proteins | sample MGYA00380197_ERZ808048 | MGnify/ENA primary metagenome ERZ808048 (study PRJEB31490, sample SAMN06133377) | cow dung metagenome | isolation source: M1 | host: cow | place: China: Chengdu | collected 2015-05 ... | reverse complement strand
TGTATCAAGTATACGAGCGGGTCGAAATTCACCTGTTCCGATACGGCGAAAGCAACGGCTATTGTTGAGCGCACTTATAAATCAGCCGTGGAGTTGTTCGCACACTTGTGCCGAGAGTACGGTCTAAATCCCCTCGCAGATGGCGTAATTCTTTCCCACAGCGAGGGTTATGCGAGGGGGTTGGCATCTAATCACGGAGACCCCGAACACCTGTGGAAGGGGTTTAAATTGCCTTATACGATGGATGGCTTTAGGCAGGATGTGAAGTCGGCTATGAACCCCGTGTTATATAGGGTTCAAGTCGGTGCATTCAGCAAGGAGCAGAACGCCAAAAATCTACTCACGAAACTTAAAAAAGCGGGTTTTGAGGGCTTTATTACAAAAGCATAGGAGGGCATTATGAAGATTAACACTTTACGATTGAGAGCAATGATCGGTTGGTTGGGTATGTTATTGCCGTGGATTGTTGTATCGCTCATACGTTACGTGCCACCTTCAATCTCGGCTACTTGGTACACCAATGCTTGTACCTCGTTCATGATTATTTTGGGGTCAGCATCTTTCCTGTTGATATGCTACGAAGGGTACACGAAAGTCGATGACATTTTACTGACCTGCTCGGGAATTGCGGGATTGTGCATCTGCCTGTTCCCATGCTCGGTGGCAGATGTCACGGGTAAGATCGGAACATTCATGATTGACCGAGACATCAGTTCAATGATACATAACATAAGTGCGGTGGTATTCTTCGGGCTGTTGGCTTACAATTCGTTTTTCCTGTTCACGAAATCATCGGGAGAGATGACGAGAAACAAGAAAATCCGAAATATTATTTACCGTGTTTGCGGTGTAGGAATGATTGGTTCTTTCCTATTTATATTGCTACCCGATTTTCGCATCAAGATTTGGCTGGTCGAGACCATTGCACTATTCTTCTTCGGTGTAAGTTTTCTGACGAAAGCAGATATTTACCCGTGGCTATTTTGCGATACACCGTATACAGATTAAAAATACCGAGCGGGGAGTGATCCTCGCTCGGCTTTATTTGAGTGATATTTTGTGTACCATCATCGGGGTTCTAATTCACTCGAACCCCAATGATGGTACACAAAAGCATAAAAAATTATCTCGTAGGTCGCAAGTTCAGCTTCACATCGAGGTCAATTGGTGCGAGTATCCATTGTTTACCGACACCCTTGCCTAACATACGTTGAGGGGCATCTCGGTGGTACTCGATTCGGTCTATACAGGCTTTTAGGAGATGGTTCTTCTCGGCTACACTTACCTCATCGTCCAGTAGGGCATCCAACGCCTTTTGGAAGGTGAGTCGCTTGCGCTCATAGTCGATAGGTGTAGATATTGCCTCTCTTGCTTTTGTGAGAGCGGTTTCAATTTCTTCACGCTCTTTTACTAACTTATCGGTCAATGCTTGGAAAATGTGTGACGGCATTTTGTTATCGGGGTCTAATTGGGCTTCCCATAGGGAGAGTTCCTTGGTGTTGAGGTCGGTCAATTTCTTCTCAAGGCTCTTGACCAATTTTTCGTGGAACTGGTCGGCGTTATCATTCCCCTTGGCGATCTCCACCTCAAATTCGGCTATCTTCTCACGAAGGAGGTCGGTCACAAAGTCAAGCATCTCGTCTACTGAACACGAACCGCTACCACAATATTTTTGACCATTGCAACACAGCATCGGTTTACGATATTTATAGTCACCACGGGTGCTATGTCGGTATGACATGGCTCTACCGCACTTACAGTACAATAGGCTCGCAAGAGGATTCCGCAATTCTTTGTTGTCGCAAGTGCGATGGCTCTTGCCTCGTTTCTCCTGCGCGGCGTAGAACAGTTCCTCGGAGATAATGGGGTCGTGTTTCCCACGGCATAGGATCATCTCATCCTCGGAGGTCTTGGGACGGGTTCTGCGGAATTTTCCGTTGTCTACTACCAATACCGCCTTACGCTCGTTCCAGCGAATCATGCCGATGTAGACGGGGTTCTCCAAGACAGTACGGATGCTATCGGGAGTCCAATTGGAGACCTGTGGGGGCTTAATATTGAGGTCGTTTAGGCGATTGGATATGACCTGTGTGCCGATGTTCTCGTTGACATACCACTCGAAAATCTGACGAACAATGTTTGCTCTCTCCTCGTTGATGGCGAGGGTAGGGCATTTTCTTTTGTTCTCGATGATGACTGTCTTGTCATACCCATAAGGAGGCTTGGAACATATGTAGTTCCCCGATTTCACCGAAATGTCTCTACCTCGGCTCAAGAGCTTCTTGGAATACTCAAGGTAGAAGTTACCTCGTTTGAGTTCTTCCTCGAACATACTGCGCTCAAACTCATCGGCAATGTTAAATATTCTCTCGGGGGTTATGACCATAGTATTCGTGTATCGAAAAATCTTGGAGATTTTACCGATCTCCTCCATATCGGGTCTACCCAATCGAGACACCTCTACGACCAATACCGCCTTGATAGAGGGTGATTCCACAAGTTTGAGTACCTTTTGAAATTCAGGTCGGTCGGCAATACTTTCTCCCGAAACCACCTCTTTGAAGCGATTGGCTGCGGGGATTGGAGCGTTCAAGTTTCTATCAACCCACTCGTCAAGTCTCGTTTCATGTTTCGAGAGGACTTCTTCTACCGATAGCAGAGGGTCATCTGCTCTTGATTTTCTCAAGTAGATGATGACTTCTTCGGGCTTTAGGTTGTCTTTGATATTGTAGTTGTACAATTACATTCCTTCTTTCTTAACGATCTGTTCGATGCGAGTTTTATAATAGTTATGGAGAGCGATGATTTCCTCTTTGTGCGCTAATTCTTTTTTGAGGAGTTCAAGTTCCGTAGTCAATGCGCTAACCTTTGTCTTGAGCATTTCGTTCTCAACAAGGGTAAGGTCTCTCTGGGCTTCGACAACGTCAACATTTTCCTTTATTCCGACAAGTTCGTCCGTAGCGACGATGACCTTGGTATCGGCAAAGATGTCATTCAAGGTATATCCAAGAGCCTTGACGATAAGGTCAAGGGTGTCTACATAGGGATGGTCGGTTTCTCCAGAGAGGATACGGCCGATGGTTCTCTCGGGCAAATTTGTCTTTTCTGCAATCTGCTTGGTAGTCATACCTGTCTTTTTCTTGAGTTCCTTTAAGTTATCGAGCCACATATTTTTGTCCTTTCAAGTAGTTAATTATGTCAGTAGTGGATGATAAAGTTGGGTAGGGAAATGACGAACTTGGATATTGCAATTATTCCCATGTTAGCGTATAATAATGTCACCCCCTCAAAAGTGGCTTGACAAATGAGGGGCTCTTGTGGTAAAATTTATTTAACGAACATCTGTTTGGGGTTTACATAAGAGAAGGAGGATTCGCAATGACAGACAATGAGAAAGAATTATTGAACATCATCAGAAGCCACGATAACCCGGAGCGAGCAATTGAGATCGCGCTCGAACTCATGCTCGATTTTTTAAAGCCGCACGAAGAACCTCCAGATACATTGTCTGCGCATCTTCAGGAATCTGCCTGAACAATTCTAACAGAAGTTTCTCTCCCTCGGTCAATTGTTGGATTTGGGGGAGAGTCTCATTTGTTCCCTTATCTTCAATCAAGTCGGATTTCAAAACATGGAAGTAATCCGCCAATCTCTCAACCTTGTCCATTCGAGGATATTTCTTACCATTAACCCAATCGGATATTGTGAAATAACTCACACCTAACACTTTCGACAAATCCTGTCTACTAACACCTTTCTGTTCCATCAATCGCTTCAGATTTATAGAAAAAATTTCCTTATTATCCATAAAATCACCTCCTACATATATAATAGCACTAAAAGCACAAAAAATCAAGAGGAAATCGAAAAAAATTTTGCTTAAAGTATTGACAAATTAAAAGGAATATGTTATAATCCAATTGTGCTTAAAGCACAATACAAAAGAGGAGGCATAACATGAAGATTTCATTGAGGGCGGCGCGAGTGAACGCAAACCTCACGTTGGAGGAAGCCGCCAAAGCATTAGGTATCGCCAAAAATACCCTTATCAGTTATGAAAAATACCGTACTATTCCCGATATGGCGATGGGTGCGGCAATGGCATCACTATATGGTACATCGGTTGATAACCTTATTTTTTTACCCAAGAATTGTGCTTTAAGCACAAAATGAGGGGTTCGTCATTTTGTCACACCCCAATGGTGGGTTACATATTGTAGTATAAGAAACCAAAAGAGGTGCGGTATGAAAAACGATACTTATGGCGAGCCTGTGATCTTCAAGAAAAATCACATCACAGCACGGGTGTACGCCCCCATCTTGACGGACGAAGAACAAAAGAGACGATTGGAGCAAGTCAAACAAGCCGCCGCAAGGCTCTTGCTATCCAAGGAAAAATGAAAGGAATTACCATGAAAGATTATTGGAAACGAACGTGGAAGAACAAGCTGGTGGCTCTTGGGCTACTGCTCATAAGTTTGATTCCAGTTTGGTTGGATATGGATGCCACGATTCTCGCACTGATGCTCGTAGCCATCATCCCCCTGTTTTTCGCGGATCGTGATTGCGTGACAAAGGAGTGGGACGATGACGAATAAGAAGCTCGGCAACGATTTCGAGCAGGAGTTGTGTGAGATTCTTTCAAAGCATGGCTTCTGGACACACAACATGGCGCAGAACAAATCGGGACAACCCGCCGACATCATCGCAGTTAAAAACAAGACAGCGTATCTCATCGATGCTAAAGTGTGCTCCTCCCGTGGATTCGCCTTGAGCCGAATGGAAGAGAACCAAGATTTGGCGATGGAGTTGTGGAAAGAGTGTGGTAACGGACAAGGATGGTTCGCTCTCAAAGTACCGACCGGGGAAATCTACATGATTCCTCATCTCAACATCAAAGCATATCAGCAGAGACAATCGGTTCTGTCGTTCTCGGAGATTCACGAGCTTGGAAAACCTATCGAAAGGTGGGTGGAGCGGTGCAAGTAGGATTATGGAACGACAGTACGCATTTTCCAAATCTATGCAGTATGAAAATATCTGCATTCTGTAAGGCTACGGGCGATCAAACCGAATTGTATGACGAAAATCACACTTACGATTTGATCTTCGCAAGTAAGATATTTACCGAGAGTAAAGAACCAAATTTCGGCAATACCCCCGTAATACGAGGTGGGAGCGGGTACGATCTCCACAACAAATTACCCGACCACATTGAACATATCTACCCTGATTACTCTTTATACCCCGATTTCAAAGCCGCCCTCGGTGTACTGACAAGAGGGTGTCCGAGATTAAATCATGCTCAATCGAGGGGCGGGTTCTGTATCACCCCTGACAAAGACGGGTGTCGCACCCGAAAAGTGGCGGATTTATCGGAGTTTTGGGACGGTCAGAAGGAGATATATCTCCTTGACCAAAATCTCCTCGCCGCACCCGAACGCAAAGAACTGCTACAACAGTTGATCGATTCAAAGGCTACGATCACATTCGACGGTGGCATGGATGTTCGCTTCATGAACGACGAAATCATCGAGATGTGTAGAGACCTCAAGGTGAAAGATTGGCATTTCGCGTGGGATGATCCAAAAGAGAATTTGGAGAGTCAATTCGAGCGAGTTGCGAAAAGCGGCATCGTAAAGACGGACAGATGTGGAGTGTATGTTCTTACTAATTTTTGGTCTACAACAGAGCAAGACCTGCTTCGTATTTATACATTAAGACATTATGGCTACGTGCCGTATGTAATGATCTACGACAAACAAAAATTCGTTCACGATAATGGCAAGTGGAAGAAGGGAGTCGAAGATCGGTTCACTACCGAACAGTTGCGACACTTTAAAACGTGCCAGCATCTACAGCGATGGTGCAACAATCGTGCGCTCATTAAAATAAGTCCTAATTTCGAGGACTACGAACCTTATTCAACATGGCGTGCAAGGGGACAACCCGTTCCCACGCGAGGAGGTACAAATGAATACTAACCAATTAGCATTGCGACCCAGCTATTGGGCATCGGTTTCGGGCGGAAAAGACAGTCTGTTCATGTTAAATCTAATACTACATAATCTCGATAGATACCCCTTGGATGGTGTCGTTCACTTTGAATTAGAGATTGATTTCCCATTCATTCACGATGTCATTGATTATATGGAAAGCGAGTGTAAACGATTTGGCATTCCTTTTTATAGAATCAAACCGAGGAAAAAGTGGATTGAGTTTTATGATATGTGGGGGTTTCCAACAAGAAAAACTCGATGGTGCAATAGCCGTTATAAAATGGATGCTCTGATGCAACTCGAAGAGTTCCTATTGAGTAAAGGATGTTATGTTGTGAGTTATATCGGATATTGTGCAGATGAAATTAATCGAGTCAATGGGGCGAGACAAGCGAAGTCGAAAAACATTTACCCTCTTGTAGAAAACGGCATAGTTGAGGACACCATTCTCGAATGGGCAAAAAACCAGCCCATATTCAATGACTACTACAAATACAATAGGCGATGCGGGTGTATGTGGTACCCTATGTCAAGTATGGCTAACCACGCCTACTTGCTCCATTACTACCCATCCGAATATGAAAAACTGATGAGCATGGCGAGAGACACCGAACAGATTCGGGAGAAAGAACTCGGTAGACCGTTCAGTGTATGGCAGAGTAACCCAATGTACAACACCGAATATCGGGACAAGCGTATTCGAGAGAAGTATCTACCCGCACTCATCAAGCAGATTGAGAACGATGAGCGAGGTGATGACTGGTGATCGTAACCGTCAGCAACAATATCAGGATTAAACATCCTTCTAAAGAAATAGCCCAATGGTGTCTATCTAATCTCACAATCCCGAATCCCGAATACACCAAGAAGGTGCGAATGGGATTCTATGTCGGCAACACCCCCAAAAATCTCGCACTCTTTGAGGTACACGTCGAGGAACTTATCCTCCCATACGGCACATTCAAACAAATCCGTCCCATGCTTCAAGATGCCCTCATACAGAGCGAATTTAAGGCACAGGAGAGCATTGATTACGGTAGCCCTATTCCACTCTACCCCTACCAAGAAAAGGCCGTACAAGCCGCCAAACAGGCTTATTACGGCATCCTACAGAGCAAGGCAGGGAGCGGTAAAACGCAGATGGGAATTGCACTCATAAAGGAGTATGGGAAACGTGCTCTTTGGCTTTGCCACACTTTGGATTTGGTTAACCAGAGCAAAGAACGAGCCGAGCGGTATATGGATTCTTCCCTTATCGGCAAAATAACGGAGGGAAAAGTCACTATCGGCAAAGGAGTCACCTTCGCCACCATCCAAACGATGTGCAAACTTGACCTCTCGCAGTACAAAGATATGTGGGATGTGGTCATCGTGGACGAGTGCCACCGAGTGGCGGGTACACCTTCTCAAATGAGTATGTTCGCAAAAGTCCTCAACAGTTTGGCGGCGAGGCACAAGTACGGATTGTCTGCCACAGTGCATCGGGCAGACGGCATGATTCAAGCCACGTTCGCCCTACTCGGAGATGTGGTCTACACAGTTCCCGATGAGGCGATAGCGGACAAGGTTATGCGAGTGGGTATTAAGCCCATCGGTACGGGGGTCAAGATTAGTCGAGAGTGCTTGAACACGGACGGCACTCTCAATTACACCAAGTTGATTAACTACCTATGCGAGAGTGATGCGAGGAATGATGTCATCCATCACCACCTCGTGAGCGAGTCGGACAAGGCTTGCTTGATACTATCGGACAGGCTTGAACATCTAACTTCGCTCATGAGTTGTCTACCACTTCGGATGAGACCTTACGCCACCATGATAAGCGGTAAGATGACCTCGAAGAAGGGTAAAGCCGAGAGGGAACAAGCTCTTGAGGATATGCGAACAGGGAAGAAGAAATATCTGTTTGCTACATACTCCCTTGCGAAGGAGGGTTTGGACATCCCCTGTCTTGAGCGGTTATTCATGACCACTCCCCAAAAGGATTACGCGGTTATCACACAGAGCATCGGTCGGATCGCTCGTACATACGAGGGTAAAGCAGACCCCATCTGCTACGATTTCGTGGATGAGATCGGATATCTTGTGAAGAGCTACAAGAAGCGGTGCACCACTTATAAAAAGAATGATTGTTACTTTATAGGAGAAAACGAATGATTGAAATTTACAACGAGGATTGTTTCAAAACGATGGAGAGCGTACCTATCGGGCAATTCGACATCATTCTAACAAGTCCTTTCTACAATACAAATAAAAAGGCGGGGAAAACGAGAACGCTGTCCAACACTTCCGTAAAAAGTGGGCAATACGATTACGTTCGGTATGATACTCACATCGACAGCATGACAAACGATGAATATTGTGATTTTACGGAAAGATTGTTTCTGGAATTCGACAGAGTGCTCAATCTCAACGGAGTCGTGTTGTACAACATCAATTACGGCGCGGAAAATACCGAAGGAATGTTTCTGGCCGTCAATACCATTCTCACGAAAACCCCATTTACTATAGCCGATGTGATCGTATGGAAGAAATCAAACGCTTTGCCCAATAGTTGTTCGTCGAACAGGCTCACCCGGATCTGGGAATTTGTTTTCGTGTTGTGTCGAAAAAACGAACTCAAAACATTTAACTGCAACAAAGCCGTCACGAGTTATCGCAAGACGGGGCAAGCGATGTACGAAAACGTATTTAATTTTATCGAAGCCCGAAACAATGACGAAAGTTGTCCGTTCAATAAGGCGACATACTCCACCGATCTGTGCAAACAGTTACTCAAGCGATATGCCGTTGGGGATAAAATAACTGTCTACGATCCCTTTATGGGTAGCGGTACAACCGCGGTTGCGTGTCAAGAATTGGGATTCGATTGTATCGGTAGTGAAATTTCGGAGAATCAATGTAAATGGGCGAGGGAAAGATTGGCGCGTTGCGCTACCCCGCAGACACGCTCCGAGTGGTTGGATGCGCTGTTAGGAGGCGATTTATGAGATGGTTCACGTACGACGCAGAGGTATTCGCCCATGACTTCATCGTCGTACTCAAAGACAAGGAAACAGGCGAATATGCCGTATTCCACAACGATAATCTCGGTGCTAGAGAGTTCATAACAGACGATGGAATCGAATGTGGTTTCAATACCAAGGGTTATGACCAATACGTCATTAAAGCCATCTGTGCGGGGCTATCCCCCGAAGAAGTGAAGCAAGTCAACGATTGGATCATCGCTGGGGGACAGGGGTGGCAATGCCCCCACCTGAATGGCGTATATCACCGCTTTAACAATGTTGACATCATGGATGATATGCAGATGGGTCTGTCCCTCAAGGCTATCGAGGGTCATCTCGGAATGTCTATTGAGGAAACAGAGGTTGACTTCAATCTCGACAGACCACTGACCGAAGAAGAAATCGCACTCACCGTCAAATACTGTGTCCACGATGTCGATGCCACCGAGAAGGTGACGGACATTCGCAAGAATTACCTTCAGAACAAGATATACCTCGGTGGCTTGAAAGGTATCGAGCCGACACAGGCACTCGCTATGACGAACGCAAAGCTAACGGCGGCCTACCTCGATGCTCGTAGAGACATTGAGTTCAACGATGAGCGTGAGTACAAGTACCCCACAAACCTCCGTAGAGAGTATATCCCACAAGAGGTCTTTGATTTCTTCGACAGGCTCTACGACAAGAGCATACCCGATGACGAATTGTTCAAGAGCAAACTCAACATCACTGTCGGGGAGTGTCCTGTCACCCTCGGCTTCGGTGGCATCCACGGAGCGATCCCCTTCCACCAAGAGGAGGAAGTCAACGGGCGGTTGATCCGTAACTACGATGTCGCCTCCTACTACCCCCACCTGATGGTCTACTACGGCTACACGAGTCGTAACATCCCGAATCCGCAGATATATGCGGAAATGCTCGAAGCCCGAATGAGAGCCAAGAAATCGGGCGACAAGGCTACCGCAAACGCATTGAAACTGGTTGCGAACACAACCTACGGGGCGATGCTTAACAAATACAACGATCTGTATGACCCTCTGATGGGTCGCTCGGTGTGTATCACGGGTCAGTTATTCCTGCTCGAATTGTCTCGGCATCTTATGGCCGAGTGTTCCACTCTACGAATCGTCCAGCTCAATACGGACGGCATCATGGTCTCTTTCGATGAAAGCGAATACGACAAGGTGCTTGCGATCACGAAGGAGTGGGAACAGCGCACGAGATTCGAGTTAGAGGAAGATCGGATTAAGCGGATCGTACAGAAGGATGTCAATAACTACGTTGAAATCCCATATGAGGGAGACCCGAAAATCAAGGGCGGTTATCTCGTAAGAGGTATCGCACCGGCGGGTGCATTCAACATCAATAACAATGCGACAATCGTTGCGAAATCCATCGTGGATTATTTCGTACACGGTACACCCCCGGAAGAAACGATCAATTCGTGCAATGACATATTCGCATTCCAGTTGATTGCCAAAGCGGGCAGTAAGTACCGAGAAGCATATCACCTCGTTGACGGTAAGCAAGAGCCTGTACAAAAGGTAAACCGAGTATATGCCACCACGGATGAGCGGTACGGCAAATTGTTCAAGGTGAAAGCCGAGAACGATGCTACGGCAAAAATCGAGAGCCTACCCGAGCATTGCATTATCGACAACGACAACAAACTGACCATTGATAAGGTCGATAAGTCGTGGTATATCGAATTGGCGCAGAAGCGTATCAACGATTTTTTGGGCATCAAGCCTACGAAAAATAAAAATACAAAGGAGAAAAAGCCAATGGCAACATCCACCAACACCCCCAAGACAATGAACGTCTATCAGAAACTGCTCAAGGCAAGAGCACTGTTCCTCGGCTCGAATGCACAGAAAACGGGTAAGAATTTCCAGTTGGCATTCAAGTATTTTGAGCTCGATGACATCGTGCCCATCGTGACCAAGATTTTCGAGGACGTCGGTCTCATCTCTCTCGTTTCCTTCGAGGACGAAAAGGCGGTCATGCGTATCCTCAACACGGACAACCCCGATGAGGTCGCATCGTTCACGACCCCCTTCAAGCCTCTCACCCCTATCATCAGCAATAGCGGCAAGCAAGCCACCAACGAGATGCAAGCACTCGGCTCGTCCATCACTTACATGAGACGATACCTGTACATGATCGCTCTCGACATCTGCGAACCCGATGACGTAGAACCTTCTCTCGGTACTACGCACACCGAGACCACCCCCGTGGTTGCGCCTGTGGTTGCTCCTGTGGTTGCTCCTACCCCTGCCCCCGCGGTTGCCCCCGCTCCCATCAACCTCGCCCCTGCCGCCGAGGAAAAGCCCCTAACCGATGCGAACGGGAATGCAAGTGAGACCCAAATCAAGCAGTTGAAAGCGGTTCTCAAGACCCTCCGAGAGAGCGATCCCACGAGTGAGGAATTCATTGCCGATGTCGCTGTAAAGACCAAGGGCTTTACCGTAATCTCCAAGAAGGATTGCGAGACCCTCATTGTGGCAATCGGTGAGAAGCTCAAGGAGGTGAAGTAATATGTACGTGAACCCTTTTTGGCTCGGTGTACTCGCCACCATTCTCGTTGAGCTTTTGGCGTGTATCGTGTACGCCGGCGTAATAAATAGCAGGGGAGGGAAGAAATGAAAACCGTCGCATGGAATGGCTCTACGATCTCCGTAGAGCCACCTAAGAAGCCCAAGAAGATTACGGGCACACATTTCCCCACCATCGTCGGTACGAACCCGTTCTCGACGGATTTCGAGGTGTGGTGCAGATGTACTCGCACCTACGAGATTCCTTTTGAGGGTAATAAGTACACCAATGCGGGTCAAATCATTGAACCCAAGGTTTTCGATTTCCTTCGCACATCGATGGGATTCGGTGGCAGACTCATTACCCCGGAAGATGTCTATGGTAAAGACCATTTCAAAAAGACATGGGGTGATTTCTACCCCAACACCCCCGTGTTCGGAGGAATGTGGGATGCGCTCATCCGTGAGGATGGGAGTGACGCCGTCGAGTATGTGGTGGAGATCAAGACCGTACAGGTCGATGGTCGTAGCGGCTCTCTGGAGAATCGATGGAAGGATGGGGAGGCACCTCACTATCAGGCACTACAGGCTTCTCTCTACGCCTATCTGCTCGGTGTCGATAAGGTCATGATGGTGGCGGTTGCCCTTGAGGATAAGAAGGGGGATTACGAACATCCCGAACAGGTCGTTCCGTCCTATGCCAACGGCAACGTCTACATTGACGAATTCCGCGTATCGGAGAGATACCCCAATTTTGATATGTACATCGCAAAGGCTACGGCATGGTGGAACAACCACGTACTCACGGGTATCTCCCCCGAATTCAATGAGAAAAAGAATGCAGAAATTCTAAAGGCACTTCGTACCAATTCGGTGGATACCGCCAACACTACGATGACCGAACTACTCGGAAAAGCCGAACAGTTGAAAACCGAGATCGATGCGGTTAAGACAACGCTCGATGAGAAGGAAAAAGAACTCAAGGTTATTGTCGAGCAAATCAAGAAATACGCACTCGAAAAGTTCCGCGATGGCGATACCAAGGTGTCTATCCGTGGTAATCGCTATGAGTGGGTATTGAGCAAATCCAACACAACGGAACTCGATAAAGATGCTCTTGCGGAAGATGGTCTGCTTGAGAAATATACGAAAATCAAAACAAATTATCGTCTCACGACGAGCGAAATTAAGGAGGACTAACATTATGGCTACTATTCAGATGACCGCACGCACTTTCAGCGTATGCCCCGAGGGCAAGCACATTTTCCGTATCTACAAGGTAGATTTCAATCAGGATTTCGGTCAAGTGACCGTGTACCTTGTCAACGCACAGGGCGACACCCACCGAGAGACGTTCCGCCTCATGAGACCCGACGGCTCTATGAACGATGGAGCGTGTAGCGCGTTCTCGTTCTTTGCGAGAACCGCCCTCAATGACTACTCTCGTGAGGCAATCGACCACACCGAGCTGGTCAACCGCTACATCGGTGCAGAGGTGGCGCACACCGTTCAGCCTAACCGCAACGATCCCACCAAGACCGTCACCTTCGCCAACCTCACGGGCGAGAAGTGGGTGGCAGAGGGCTTCGACACCACTCCCGTTCCCAAGGCTCTCACCCTCGGTACGGAGACTGAAGCACCCAAGGTTGCCGCCCCTGCTCCCGCGGTAGAAACGCCTACTACCGCAGGACTCGATCTCACCAGCCTGTTGGGCTAATCAACACCAAGCAGAGAGGGTGTGACCCACTCTCTCTGCAATACAAAGGAGAAAGAAAATGACTTGCAGAGAAAAATTAAAGAGTGAATACCCCGAAGATGTTGATCCCGATTGTATTGGCGGCTGTTGTGGTTGCCCAAGTGACCACGAATATTTGCCCGACCCCGCACATTGCCAGCGCGGTCATGATAAAGAAGAGTGCACCCGGTGTTGGGACAGAGAAATCCCCGAAACCGAGAACCCTCGCATCCTTGATTCGGGAACGCGCCGTGAATTTGCCACGGGCGCAGTAAGAGACATTCAGGAGGGCAAGGGACGGTGTGATCTGATGCCCTTGGATGTGATTTTTGCCATTTTGGACGATGATTACATCTTCCATTACTTACATTGTTTTCAAAATGATGGTAATGTTTGTCATTTGTTCGTGGTATTACATCATTTCTGTGATAGTGCCTACGACCACTTGACTTCCACCATGTTCCTTGAGGTGGCGAAGCACTTCGAGGCTGGGGCACAGAAGTACGGCGAGTGGAACTGGCAGAAGGGAATCCCCACCCACTGTTATGTTGATTCAGCGGTTCGGCATTACCTCAAATACTTGCGTGGTGACAACGATGAACCCCATGACCGGGCATTTGTTTGGAACATCATTTGTTGTATTTGGACTTGTCAAAACAAACCTGAACTGAACGATTACGCAAAGGAGAAAGAACATGATTAAGATTGAACGCACAGAGGTCGTAGGGTGGGAATCTGCCATCCGTGGTATGAGAAACCCCATGAACTCATGGGAGAAGAGTGATAGTTTTTACACGTGCAGTCACAGCGGCTATCCGTGTTTCGATTGCATTGACTACAACGGTTGCAAGAGAAGGGCTGTCTATCGTATCGGCTCAAACGACCTCGACCTCATGCAGAGACTCGTCAAGGCAGGTTCGGATCATTCCAAGTTTATGCGGATGCTCATTGTTTTCTGCGACATCACCGCTCCGCTCTACTGGTGGAAGGAGTATGACACCTACAAGGTGGGCACAGTTGCGAATTCCTGCTCCACCATGCACAAAATCCATGAGAAGGAGTTCACCCGTGATGACTTCTCTTGGGAGCATTTGTTCGATGATGACAGAGGGGCTTGCGGCTTCTATCTGGATACGTTGGACTGTGTGATCGGGGCATTGAACGATGCTCGCACCCAATATCGCCGCACCAAGGACAAGCGGTACTGGTGGCAGATGATCCAGCTCCTCCCGACATCCTACAACCAAACCCGCACCGTGGAAGTCAATTATGCGGTTCTTCGGAATATGTACCATGCCCGGAAGAACCACAAACTTGATGAGTGGCACACCTTCTGCGAGTGGGTGGAAACGCTCCCCTATGCGAAGGAACTCATTACTTGCGAATAATTATGCAATCAATATTCAATGGAGGTAAGAAATGAACAGACCTTTTTACTCGGAATATGTGAGACACTGTATGCGTTTTTACGCACGTAACACCGAGAAACCTCGATTCAACACCGAGGTGGACAAGAACAATTGGTACGCTTGCCATCGGGCACTCGACAATTATTCCGCACAGGATTGTACCATTCTCACCCAAGTTTACGGAATGCGGGACACCATCGCAGATAACGTGTATTGGGTGGCAAAAACTTATAACCTCGACCAAAAGGTTATTTGGGATATGCTCAAGGAGTTTGAGCGGAGCGTGGCTCGAAAGAGGGGGTTGCTGTGAATCTCAACAACATCCCCTACGAACTCAAGAATCTGCGACAATGGGTATGCACCAAGGGCAACAGCAAAGTTCCCATGTGTGCGAGGATGACCTGTGCGGCATCCTCCACCAACCCCGAATCGTGGTCGAGATTCGACCAAGCGAGAGCCGCTGTGGAGTGTGGGTATTACGATTACGTGGGTTTCGTATTCAACGATAACGACATCGTGGGGATTGACATTGACGACGGGTATGGAGAGGACGGATTCATGTCAGAACTCGCCGCCGACATCATCGGTGCTTGCGAGTCCTACACCGAAAAGTCCAAGAGCGGCAGAGGTTTCCACATCCTCCTCCGCGGGGAGTTGCCCTTCAAGGGTAGGAACAACCTCAAGGGGGTGGAAATCTACAAGTCAGCAAGATTCTTCATCATGACGGGCGACACCATCCTATACCGTACCATCGAGAAAAATCAAGATGCGATTGATTACATCGTTGAGAAGTATTTCTACGAGACACGAGAGGGAACATCCGAATCGGGTGTGGGCAACAGAATCTACTCCCCCACATGGGAGAAGCCTACCGAGAAAATCAGCCTCCGCCCGGTGTACTACCCCATCCCCGATGGTACACGAAACATAAGCCTGACCTCCATTGCGGGGCAATGGCATAACATGGGCTACAGCCCAGATGACATATATCGAGAACTGTTATACGTGAACTCGGTGGCGTGTAAACCACCGTTGGACACGAGCGAGATACAATGTATCGTTAATTCCGTTACGAGATACAAAAGATAAAGGAGGTAAATGCCTATGAAAACTATCAAAATCGACCTGCCGAGAGACCTCTCGTCGGTAGAGTTGCACACGTTTGCCGACGAGCACATCGGTGATGAGCACAGCGACATCAAGCGTGTTATGGAGCGCATCGAGCACGTCAAGAACACCCCCAATGCCTACTGCATTCTGAATGGCGATCTCATTGACAACGCCACCAAGACCAGTATCGGTGACACCTATACACAGGCGTTCAACCCGATGGAGCAGTTGGAGAGAGCCGTGGAGCTGTTCGCTCCTATCAAGGACAAGATTCTCTGCATCACCCATGGTAACCATGAGAATCGCACCTACAAGAAAGAGGGTATCAACCTCTCTCGGCTCATCGCAGACCAGTTGGGACTTGCCGATAGATATACTCCCACCTCCGCCGTGTTATTCGTTCGGTTGGGTGAGGAAACTCGCAACCGAAAGGAATCCAATGGTAGAGGTAACTGCCGCCAGATCTGCTACACCCTGTACGTTCTGCATGGTAGCGGCGGCGGTCGCAAGGAGGGTGCGAAAGCCATCCGTCTTGCGGATATGGCATCCATCGTGGATACCGACATCTACATCCACTCCCACACCCATCTTCCCATGACCATGAAACAGGCATACCACCGAATCGACACACGAAGCTCCACCGTGGCTCTCGTGACAAAGTTGTTCGTCAACACCGCCGCCAATCTCAATTATGGTGGCTACGGAGAGGCGGCAGAGTTCAAGCCCACCAGCAAAGACACACCCGTTATTTACTTGAACGGAAAAACAAAATCATTTGAAGCGAGGTTGTAAAAAATGGAAAAATGCGTATTTAACAATGGCAAGAAATGTTCGGCTCTTGTTCCCAAGAAGTGTAAGAACTGCTCTTTCCGAAAGACCGAAGCGGAACTCAACGCGGGTAGAGAAAAGGCACGTAAACGCCTTGAAAGTCTGCCCGAGGAACAGCGAGATGCCATCATGAGAAAATATGGTATCCGTCGGGTAGATGATGCGGAGGTGGAGGAATATGAAACGGATTGAGAACCACTGTTGCGATTGCGCCGTCCCCGGTTATCCATGCCGGGGCGACGCTTGCCCTCTCCGTCGGGTAGAGGTCTACTATTGTGACAAGTGCGGATGCGAACTCGAAGAAGTCTACGAGGTGGATGACGAAGAGTTCTGCGAAGAATGCTTACTCAACAAATTTTTACGAAAGTAAAGGAAGGAGTGTACTATGAATAATAACCCTCGTCTCCCATATTGCCCCTTTTACATGAAGGATGCGCTCGGCAGACTGTACTGCGAGGGTGCGTCAATTAAGTGCCCCGACCTAAAAGCAAAACGAGACCTGCTCGACGAGTATTGTACCGACGAGAAGAACTACAAGAATTGCACCTTGTGTAAGATGCTCACGAGATACTATGATCGGAAGGAATATGATAATGAGCAAAAGTGAATTGAAGTTGTATGCTGTGAGAGACCCCGCCACGGGTAAGTTGGTATCGAATATTACCAATCCTGCAAAGAAGTTCTGGCAGGAAAGAAAGTTTGCCAAACTCGCTATAGAGAGGGCAACGGGCGGGCGGTATCCTCAATACAAGTCTCTCGAATTAGTTACCTTTAAACTTGTGGAGGTGGAAGATGACGAACGCCGAACTGAATGAAATGATCGAGTGGTGTCGCAAGAAAATCAATCAGGAGAGAACCCGTCCTTATGGTATGAGACCGAAGGAGCTGGACGGCTACACCACGGCGATGAAAGCCGTTATGAGTTATTTGCACAGTTTGAAGGAGACAAACGATGGACGAAAAAAAGCAGATTGAGGAAATCACGAAAATTCTTGATTCTAATTGCGAGGGTATTCCCGATACAGTTTGTCAAGAAAATTCGTGTTCGTCTTGTAAGGCAAAACAGATCATTGGAGCAGGCTACCGCAAGCAGAGCGTGGGGGAGTGGATATTTAACAAAGGTCGTACTTATGGGGAGCCAGCCTACTATTGTTCCAACTGTTGGGAGGGTGAGAGTTACTATGGATTTGATAAATTCTGCCCCAACTGCGGGGCGAAGATGGGAGGTGGGGAGGAATGAGAATTGACGTATCAAAAATGAGAAGATTCTGGTGGGAAGATGAGCAGGGAAATGTCCTCGAACTTGAAAATAACAGAATGCCTACCGAAACGGAAAAAGAACAATACCGTTATTATCATAGCGAGTTTCCTTGTCGATTAAGCCACGATATCGATGTATATGATTATCACCCTAAAGGGGTACAGAGACTTCTAATTAAACTGCCGATTATAGGAAAGAGAGTAAAGACTAAAATCGGAAAGACCTTCAAAAGCATATGCACATTCAACACTACCTTTCGTGGCGGAAGTGATTGCATAGTAGCCATGGTGAATAGTGGTGATTATACTCTTGAACAAGCGATATGGGTGTATGCAAATTCGTGTGAAAGATGTATGAACGCACTTTGTTACAAATATCTCAACGGCAAAGACGGTTATGAAGAATATTCTGATGAATGGGCTAAATGCAACACCGAATGTGATTTCTGTAAAGGAGAATGATATGGCACGATATATTGATGCGGACGCGTTGTTGGACGACATCTATCAGAAACATTGTAGCAAGTGCGATATGTACGATGGTCTCAAATGTAAGACTTGCGAGTTGGATGATACCATC
>ERZ808048.93-NODE-93-length-18484-cov-6.691476_pt1 | contig 18484 bp, 8 predicted proteins | sample MGYA00380197_ERZ808048 | MGnify/ENA primary metagenome ERZ808048 (study PRJEB31490, sample SAMN06133377) | cow dung metagenome | isolation source: M1 | host: cow | place: China: Chengdu | collected 2015-05 ... | reverse complement strand
GCGAGACATGCGAGGGCACCTTTATCCAACCTACTTTCATCACAGACTACCCTGTGGAGATGTCACCTCTGACCAAGATGCACCGCTCAAAACCAGGTCTCACCGAGCGTTTCGAGCTGATGGTCAATGGCAAGGAGTTGGCTAATGCCTATAGCGAGCTCAACGACCCAATCGACCAATACGAGCGTTTCGTAGAGCAAATGAAGCTCGCCGACAAGGGTGACGACGAGGCAATGATTATTGACCACGACTTCATGCGTGCGCTCGAGTATGGTATGCCTCCTACATCGGGTATCGGTATTGGTATCGACCGCTTGGCTATCTTCATGACAGGACAACCATCTATCCAAGATGTGCTGTTGTTCCCAACCATGAAGCCAGAGAAATAAATATAGACCGCGCTTCGCGCTGATAGAGGAGAGACCGCCTAAGGCTGTTAGACCGCCCTGCGGGCTGAGAGATTCCGAGATTCTAACTTCTAGCGGGGTCCCCGAAAAATCTTGGATTTTTGGGGTGCAAGCAGCGAAGCGATCTAACTTCTAACAACGAAGTGGTCTAACTTATTAAAGTTTAAAGGCAAGAATATATGAACGTAGCAATAATCGGTTCAGGCAGTTGGGCGACCGCATTAGCGAAGATAGTGATGCACAATGTACCAGAAATCAATTGGTATATCCGTAAGCAAGAGACTATCGACGAGTTTGTGGAGATTCGTCGCAACCCGAACCACCTAGAATGGGCATATTTTGATGTATTGCGTATTCATTTCTCTGCGGACATCAACGAAGTAGTCGATCAATCCGATTTGATTATCTTAGCTATTCCTTCTCCTTATATCAAACAGAGTTTGGATGATATAAAAATCGACATGTCGCAAAAATGCGTCATATCCGCTGTGAAAGGAATGATTCCTGATGAGAATATGCTGGTGACGGATTATTTGCATGAGCACTACCATATTCCAGAAGAGAATTTAGGTGTGATTACAGGTCCATGTCATGCAGAAGAGATTGCATTGGAACGCCTGAGTTACCTGACCGTGGGCTGCAAGGATGCAGCAAAAGCCGATTTGTGGCAAAAGCTCTTCGACACACCTTATGTGCGTACCACTCCTAGTCAGGATGTGAATGGATTGGAGTATGCCAGCATCATGAAGAATATCTATGCCATCGCAGCAGGTATCTGCAAGAGCTTGCATTACGGCGATAACTTCCAAGCCGTGCTGCTGACCAATGCCATGCACGAGATGATGCGTTTTGCCAAAGCCAAATCGGATATCCCACGCGATATTACCGACAGTGGTTATCTGGGCGATGTACTGGTGACTGCCTACTCCAACTTCTCACGCAACCGCCAATTCGGACAAATGATTGGTATGGGCTACAGCGTGAAAGCCGCACAAACGGAGATGGAGATGGTGGCAGAGGGCTACTACGGCACCAAAGCCATTTGGCTCGCCAATCAAGATGTGCAAGTGGATTTGCCCATCGTAGAGGCAGTATATCAAATCCTATACAACAGAAGATCTGCTAAAGCAGTTATCAAAGAACTAACTAAAAAATTTCAATAATTATTATTTTATAATTCAAAATTCATAATTCACAATTATGACAAAAGATATTCAATTTTCTTATGCCAAAGCCGTTAGCGCAGAGGCGGTGGCTGCCTACGAGCAGCAAGTGAAAGCATGCCAAGAGATGTTGGTAAACGGTACAGGTGCAGGCAACGACTTCCTCGGTTGGATGAACCTCCCAGCAGATATCCGTCCACAATTGGCAGACATCCAAGCAACAGCAGATTTGCTTCGCCGTGAATGTGAAGTAATCGTATGCATCGGTATTGGTGGCTCATATTTAGGCGCGAAGGCAGTGATTGACGCGCTCAGCAGTAGCTTCGCATGGCTCGAGGGCGAAAAACCAGCTATCGTATATGCTGGACAAAACATCGGCGAGGACTACCTCTACGAGTTGCAAGCACTCCTCAAGAATAAGAAGTTCGGTATTATCTCTATCTCCAAATCAGGTACTACCACCGAGCCAGCATTGGCTTTCCGCCTTCTCAAGACTCAGCTCGAAGAGCAACAAGGCAAAGAGGCTGCTAAGCAACTCATCGTTTGTATCACCGATGCTAAGAAAGGTGCGCTCCGCACATTGGCTACTCAAGAGGGATACAAGACTTTCGTAATTGAGGATAATATCGGTGGTCGTTTCTCAGTACTCTCTCCTGTAGGCTTGTTGCCAATCGCGTGCGCGGGTTATGATATCAACGCATTGATTGACGGTGCAGAACGCATGATGAAGGTGTGCGGCATCGATACCCCACTCGCTGAGAACCCTGCTGCGCAATATGCTGCTGCACGCAACTACCTCTATGGCGAGCAAGGCAAGAAGATTGAGCTCTTGGTGAACTACCACCCTAAATTGCACTTCGTGAGCGAATGGTGGAAGCAACTCTATGGCGAGTCAGAGGGCAAGGAGAACAAGGGTATCTTCCCTGCTAGTGTGGACTTCACCACCGACCTCCACTCAATGGGTCAATACGTACAAGAGGGCGAGCGCCACTTGTTTGAGACCGTGATTACGGTAGAGGAGAGCAACCATATGGTAGCATTCCCACACGATGAGGCTAATCTCGATGGTCTCAACTTCCTTGCAGGCAAGCGCGTGGACGAAGTGAATAAGATGGCTGAGCTTGGCACCATGCTCGCGCATATCGATGGCGGTGTACCTAACATGAAGATTACCTTGCCTAAGCTCAACGAGTATTATTTGGGCGAGTTGATCTATTTCTTCGAGCGCGGTTGCGGTATCTCAGGTTATATCTTGGGTGTGAATCCATTCAACCAACCTGGTGTAGAGGCATACAAGAAGAATATGTTTGCTCTCCTTGACAAACCAGGCTACGAGGCAGAGTCAGCAGCTATCAAAGCACGTCTATAATCAAAACCTCATACCAATAAAAAAGGCTGTCAATCTGACAGCCTTTTCTTTGTATTATCGAAGGGAATTACTTTTTGAAGTAGCGGTTGTACAAGCCCTCGAAGCCTTTGCCGTGACGAGCCTCGTCCTTAGCCATCTCGTGTACGGTGTCGTGGATAGCATCCCAATCCATAGCTTTTGCACGCTTAGCAATGCGGAGTTTGTCGTCGCAAGCACCAGCCTCAGCCATCATACGCTTCTCAAGATTCTCCTTGGTGCTCCATACTACCTCACCGAGCAATTCAGCGAACTTAGAGCAGTGCTCAGCCTCTTCCCAAGCGTAGCGCTTGAATGCCTCAGCGATCTCAGGATAACCCTCGCGATCAGCTTGGCGTGACATAGCGAGATACATACCTACTTCGGTAGCCTCACCCATGAAGTGAGCGTTGAGGTCCTTGATCATCTCCTCATCAGTATCTTTAGCAACGCCGATGATGTGCTCGCAAGCGAATGCGATACCAGCAGACTCATCTACTTCTTTCCATGTTACTACTTGTTTGCATTGTGGGCAACGCTCTGGAGCAGGTGCACCTTCGTGTACATAGCCGCAAATTGGGCAAATAAACTTCTTATTCATATTGTTCTTTGTTTTTATAAGGTTAATATTCTTTTGTCACTTTACATACTACAAAAACCGTGCCAAAACATTAACAACAAGATGATTTTTCTAAAAAAAGTTAACAATGAGAGGTAAAAAGCTACGCCCTACACCTTACACCCTACACCACTCTCTCCGACACCACATGCCAATTAATTAGCAACCACAAGTTCTTCAAATAATCTTTTCTGCGATTCTGATAATCCAAGTAATACGCATGCTCCCATACATCAATTGCCAAGAGCGGCTTCAGGTTATAGCGCAAGGGATTATCCCCATTAGGCAAGGACAATATCTTCAGTTCGCCACCGTCGTCCATTGCCAAGAATGTCCACCCCGAGCCAAAGAACGAAGAGGCTGCCTTATCCAGTTGCTCTACCATTTTCTCTACGGAGCCAAAGGATTGCTCGATCAAGAACAGAAACTCACCTGACGGACGTTTAGCATTGCGTGCAGGAGTAAGTTGTTCGAAAAATAATTGGTGATTCAGCACTTGCCCAGCGTTGTTGGCAATTGGTCCTTCAGGCGCTTTACGCACCAACTCTTCGAGGGATAATCCCTCGTACTTGGAGCCATCCACCAGTTGGTTGAGATTATCCACATACGCGCGGAAATGCTTTCCATAGTGAAAAGAAAGTGTCTCTTGGCTCATCATTGGAGCCAAATCTCCGAATTGGTATCCCAACTCTGGGAGTTCGAAATGAAATTTAATCATAAGGTTTAGGTATAAAAAATAACGTGCAACACACCATTGTGCTACACGTTACTATAGGCAAAAACTGTGCCAAGACACATTTATCTACGTGTGCTTCCGCCACTGCGCGACGAAGAGCTTCCGCCTGAGCGCGAGCCTCCACCCGACATACCACCCGATGAGCGCATGGTGCTGGATGATGACGAACGCACACTGCTTGGTGCAGACGAACGCATCGTGCTTGACGAAGAGGAGCGTACCGCTGAGCTACTTGAGCGTGATGGTGTAGCGGAAGTGCTCACACTCGAGCGCGAAGGCTGCGTGCGTGTAGTAGTAATAGTGCTACGTGTGGTAGTAGTGCGTGCAGGGGTAGCCGTAGTGCGTGTAGTAGTCGTAGTGCGTGTGGTAGCAGTGGAGGTACGCGAAGTAGTCGTAGTGGAAGTACGGGTGGCATTGCCACGAGTAGCCGTGGTAGTAGTACCACGCACATTGGTGCTACCATATGTAGCATTGCGTGATGCTTGGGCGGCATTGCCACGCGTAGTAGATGATGTACTCACGCGCGTAGCCGAACCTCTGCTTGTCGTAGTGCGTGTAGCATTGGCATCACGCACAGCTGTGCGGCGGCTTTGCTCAAAAGCACGCGCGTTGCTCACGTTGCGCGAAGCATTGCGCGTAGCGAACGAACGCTCAGGATGGCGATGTGCATAATCATTGCGGCGTACACGATCATACATATTATGATAATGTGCATGATGATGATGACCCATACGGAAAGAGCAGTAAGGATAGTGGTAGTGGTGCCAATAGCAGTGATCCCAATACAAGAAAGGATCTACGCAATAGTATGGACGCCACCAACCTGGCCAATAGCCCCAATAATATGGCGAGTGCCAGCATACCCATGATGTTCCCCAGAACCAATCATAAATCAATGGACGGTAGATATACACTGGTTCGATGATATAATCGGCACCATAGATATACTCGTCGCCCACCACCTGTACGGTGATTTGGTCATTGGCATCCTTCTCTACGAAGATAGAGGCCACATCTTGGTAAATATCCTTAGCCAATACAGCTTGAATAACCACGAGGTGGCGGTTGTTATCGGCTGTCTCGATGACGCGCAAATAGTCCACTTCTCCATCGCCATTGAGGTCGAGGTTGGAGAATGCCGAATCAGGATTATTGAGCAACTGCTCAAATTGCTCCAAGTCTTTGGCTTGTCCAAAGAGAGTTGCAACCGTCTTAAGATCGAGGTTTTCGGATATGTCGGACGAAGTGGCAGTGACTGTCACCGTCTCGTCTGCCAAAGCAGAATATGGAACCAAGAGTAAGGAACCAAGAGCCAGGATGAATAAAAATACTCGTTTCATATTACACTAAGTTTAGATTGTGATGCATTTTCTCCTTCTTGGTGCGCATATAACGCAGGTTATATGGATTAGGAGCTATCTCTATTGGAATATTCTCTACAATTTCTATGCCAAAACTCTCCAAGCCAATTCGTTTGATAGGGTTGTTGGTCATCAAGCGGAGCTTGTGTGCGCCCAATTGTTGCAATATCTGTGCCCCTACTCCATAATTGCGCTCATCAGGTTGGAAACCCAGATGCACATTGGCTTCAACGGTGTCATCACCTTGCTCTTGGAGCTTGTATGCACGAATCTTGTTCATCAATCCAATGCCACGTCCCTCTTGGTTCATATAGACGATGATACCCTTGCCCTCTTTCTCCACCATCTGCATAGCTTTGTGGAGTTGCTCGCCACACTCGCAGCGCTTTGAGCCAAAGATATCGCCTGTCATACACGACGAGTGTACACGGCAGAGGATTGGTTCATCTGCTTGCCATTCGCCTTTCACCAAGGCAATATGCTCCAGTCCAGTTGTCAGCTCGCGGAAAGGTGTTAGCATAAAGTCGCCAAACTCGGTAGGCAGACTAACTGTCTCACCACGCTCCACGAGGGCAGTTGACAGTTGAGAGTTGACAGTTGAGAGTGGAGAGTTGGCATCCTCGGTATGGCTCATGCGGTAGGCGATGAGGTCCTTAATAGAGATGAGGCTCAATCCGTATTCCTCAGCCACTTTCTCCAGTTGTGGCATACGTGCCATGGTGCCGTCCTCATTCATGATCTCGATGAGTGCAGCCACTGGTTGCAAGCCCGCCAAACGTGCTAAATCCACAGCTGCCTCGGTATGTCCAGCACGTTGCAGCACACCGCGCTCCTGCGCATAAAGCGGATTGATATGGCCTGGGCGACCGAATGTCTGTGGTGTAGAAGCAGGGTCAGCCAATGCGCGGATAGTAGCCGCACGATCCTCAGCACTCACACCAGTAGTACAACCCTCCAGCTTATCTACGGTCACAGTGAATGGGGTGCCCAACATCGAGGTGTTGTTCGACACTTGGTGCACCAAATCCAGCTCTGCACAGCGTGTCTCAGGCAGTGGCACACATAGTACGCCCCTTCCATGCTGGAGCATGAAGTTCACCTTCTCGGGGGTTATCTTCTCTGCAGCGATGATGAAATCACCCTCATTCTCACGATCTTCATCATCCACCACGATCACGAACTTACCTTCGCGAATATCTTCGATTGCTTTTTCTATTGTATCCATCATATCTATTTATGTTTTACGAATATACGTTTTACTAATTTAACTACTTTTATTTTGATATACCCCAAGTATTTCATCCACACTTCGGGGTTAAACAATGCTGAGTCCGTAGCTGCTTTGTAGGTCAAGAATATACCGATTGGCAGCAATACCATCGAGCTGAGCCACATACCCGCCCAGCAGGGCCACAATGCTTCACGCGCCATCTTATAGCCGGTATTGTCGATGATATAATAGATGATAAACATCACCACCGAAATCACCACAGGCGCTCCCAATCCTCCCTTACGCGTGATGGCTCCCAATGGTGCACCGATAAAGAAGAAGATTAGGCATGCGAATGCCAATGTAAACTTGCGATACAGCTCAATCTCATGTTTGCGTATATAGCGCTGGTAGTCATTGAGCATCAAGGCATTGTAATCAATCTGGTCGCGTTGGGCTTTGGCTTTCTCTATGGCAGCCGACAAGGCACGATAACGCTCATCGTCGGAGAAGTGGCTGTAGAGTGAATCCACATCATAGCCAGCATACTGCTCCTTAGCTCCCTCCCACATGTCCACATCACGATTAGCGACACGCTCACGACCAAAATAGCGATTGCTCACCATAGTTTGGCTCTGCTCGTGGCTTCGGTCGTGTGCCAGATGTTGCACCGAGTCGATGGACTGCACCAACTCCACCACATCCTTCGCCACATGCTGGTCTGCCAACACATCCTCGTTGTAGCGGTCGAACTCCATATCAAAGTCGATGAGCATCTGCTTCTGCGCAAAGCTCTCGCGACGGTATGGGATATTCTTCTCGGAGTGCGTAGCGCGTTGTTGGTTGCGATCAAGGTTCTCAAATGACTCGCCACTATATAGGTGCAAGAGCAGATACTTCTTGTCATCGGTAAAGAAGATTCGCCCTGAATCAGCCACCATGACACTGGCATTGCGGAAGCCCTCGGAGTAGTCGTAGATCATCATATCGTAGAGCATACCCGTCTGCGGTGCCTTGCGACGGACGTAGATATTGTAGCCCTCGATACCGTCGTAGAACTCGCCCTGCGGGATATCCAGCTCAGGCGATTTCTGCTTGAGCGAGAAGATCAGCGCCCATAGTTTGACCTGCGACACGGGCAAGACATAGTTGGAGAACATAAACGCTCCTACCGATACAAACGCGATGGCAATGGCCAACGGACGCATGATACGGAAGAGGCTCACGCCAGCCGCCTTCATAGCGGTGAGTTCGAACTTCTCGCCCAGGTTGCCGAAGGTCATCAGCGAAGCCAACAGGATAGCCAGTGGCAATGCCAATGGCACCACCGACGTGACAGCATAGATAAAGAACTCCGCCAGCACCTTGATTTCAACGCCCTTGCCAACGAGGTCCTTGACATGCATCCATACAAACTGCATGAGCAGAATGAAGACGCATATCAAAAACGTCATTACCAACAAGCCCAAAAACTGCTTGAGCAAGTATATGTCAATTTTCTTAATCACCCTTTCAAATTATCCGATACAAAACTGAGTGGCAACAGGTCTGTTGCTTTGTGGAAGACATAACATCCCTCTTCGCCGTATAGTATCACTTGCATATCTTGTCCATAGCGGTGCTCGGTCTCCAACATCACTTGTCGGCACGCGCCACATGGTGTACCTGCCTGCTTGGTGAAGTGTCCGTTGGTGTAGCATGCAATCGCCAACGCCTTGACTGGCGTATGGGGGTGATTGGCATTGGCTGCAAACAGGGCAGTACGCTCGGCGCAGATACCGCTTGGGTATGCTGCATTCTCTTGATTGGCGCCAGTGATGATGGTACCATCATTGAGCAAGGCTGCTGCACCTACATGGAAATGCGAGTAAGGGCAATAGGCATCTTGCGTCTTTTGCTTGGCAATCTCCACCAGTTGGCGAAGCTCCGCATCAAGTTCATCCACTGTGCAAGCAGTGATCTGGGTTTGCAATGTAATTTCTTTCATGTCATATCTGATTTATAAATTTGCTTATCTATCTTTCTCGTATATTTCTCGAAACCACTTCGTTAGCATTGTGTTACCACTCAATTACCATCTAATACTTTCCCCGTAGTTTGTGAGGTGGTTTCAAGCTATTTCCTGAGTCCTTATTACAGCATGATCTTATGCGCTTCAGTGCCTGCATGCAGCAAGTAGCATCCGCTATTCAGTTCACACTCCACGGCCTCTTTGCCTGCTTCGCAGCTGTAGATCAATGCGCCATTGAGCGAGTAGATGCTGAAGGCTTGCCCCTGTGGATATACGGTCAATGTGTATCCATCAACGGTATATGTCAGGTGGGATTCATTGCCCTTCACGGACTCTACAGCTGTAGGTACGTCGCCGCGGAAGCGCACGTTCATACGTGCTGGGGTTCCGCTTGGTGTAGCATATGGCATCACGTAGCACTCGAATGGATGCAAGGTGGTTGTGGTGTTCTGCAAAATGAAATTCGAAGTAGCGCGCAACATATATACTGGCTCCTCCAATATCTGATCTTGCAACGTGGTATTACCAGCCATTTGCATCTCAAAACTGATTGACAACATCTCAAACGAGGTGCTCAACTTGTTCCATGATTCTTCACTATAGAAGGTAATGATCTTATCACGATAGTACTCGTCTTTGAATTGAATGATATAAGGAGTATGAGCATCCACCACTTGAGTAAAACCAAAGACAACCTCCTTGTTCTCGATGCCATAAGGTTTTGCTAAGTAGTAATGTCCTCCACCGAATATATTCCATGCTTTCAAGTCATATTCCACACCTTCCTCCAATACGGTCACGCGATCTACCTCGAATGGAAGATACAAGGTCTCCCAACGATTTGGAGTGAAGTGACGACGGTAGTAGATGTTTGCTACCAAGGTATCTTCGGTGGTATGTACACCATTCGCACCTGATGGAGTGCCATAGTGGTAAATATTGAGGCAGGCATCGCGCAAGTTCAGTGAAGACCAACCAACTGCTGCCTTGTAGGCATCCAGCGCTTCGCAACTCACATAGAAGCCTGTATTCGCATTTGCATACTTAAACACGTCATCTCCCAATACCGGAGGAGTCATCGCCTGAATAGTATATCTATCAACGCCAATGCAATTATAGAATGCGCGTTCACCAATCTCAGCCAATGTAGCAGGCAAGGTGAGTGCACCTATGAGTTTGGAATCTTGAGCAAATGCCTTTTCACCAATAGCAATAAGGCTTGCTGGCATATTGATAGTCGTCAGATTAGTACATCTATAGAATGCATTTTGACCAATCTTAGTCATCGCATCTGGTAGTATGACGGTCTTGATATTACCACGCACATCATACCATGGCACATTAGCACCATCTGCATAGTCGTACATATCGCCCGTACCTGTGATGGTGAGCACACCATCCGCATATTCCCAATATAGGTCATCACCGCACATTTGAATTGGTACACATCCTTCCTCCACAAACTCGCTTACTTGACTTGCCCAATCCGATGCCTCGTATGCAGCCAATGTGCCACAAGGGATAACGCAGATTGGAGAAGATGTAAAGACTGGCGAATATCCTAATACATTCTCTCCTAATGTAGGAGGATTTGTTGCTTCTACATAGATTGTATCAAGAGAAGTGCAATCCTTGAAAGCCATTTTCCCAATAGTAGTTACACTTTTAGGAATGGTAAACGATGAGAACAAAGAACAATTATAGAATGCTTGCACTCCAATACTTGTCACACTATTAGGAATTGAAATAAAAGGAAGAGAAGAGCAACTATGAAAGGCATGATCTGCAATAGTCATTACGGTATTAGGGATAGTAATTGAAGCAAGAGACTTGTTACTTGCAAAAGCCCATCTATCAATAGTAGTTATGCCATTAGGAATAATCGTATTTTTACAACCAGTAACTAAAACGTTTGTTGCTGTTTCAATAATTGCATTACAATCATTACGACTATCATACATTGTATTATTATTGTCTACCACTATTGAAACGATAGAGGAGCAACCTTGGAAAGTTCCCCTGACAATACTTGTCACATTTTCAGGAATAGTTATTGAGGTAAGAGAAGAACAAAACCCAAAAGCAAATTGTCCAATACTCGTTACGCTTTTAGGGATAGTGATAGAAGCGATGGAAGAGCATTGACGGAAAGCTTCTTCTCCAATGCTCGTTACTGGTCCATCGAAGGTAATAGTACCTACTCCATTTTCGTAAGTATTGCTTACGATATTAGCACCAAAGACATCAGTTGCATATGGAGTGACGATACTATCATTAGAAGAGGTGTAGGTAATTTGCCATGTAGGGTCAATAGGTTCTACAGTCTTATCACCTACATTTAATGTATAACAAGCATAGCCGTTTTCACCGACATAGAGATATAGTTTAGCAGTATTGTTATCAATTATATCAACTGAAGGTACAGCAGTGCGGTAACCATTTGTATTAGAACCCATACCATTGTGTGGGAAGTACCATAGTGGCTCCATACTAGAGAATGCACGGTTTTCGTCAGCAAACTTATAGAGAGCAAAAGTAGAAGGTACGTTGTGAGTGCTGTAAGTAGCAGCCATCAATAGGAAGTACTCCTCGCCGACTTGGAACTCTATCAGACCATTGAGGTGACCACTATTTATAGAAATAGTATCACCATAGTTATTCCATACGTTTCTTCCCGTAGGGACGTTGATAAAGTCATCCAGCAACATGCCATCTCCGTCAAAAAGCATCGGCAGGGTACTAGCACCATCTACGTAGAAGAGTTCACCAAGTTCGTCTTGTGGAAAAATTTGAGGAGCTGTACCAAAGTTCTCCGTTTCAATGAACAAAGACTCATCTATTTCTGCGTTAAGCGCACAATTGATCTGCTCGCCATCACCAACAACACCGTTCTTAATCAACCAACGATATACATTCCATGATTGCGCATCCGCGGCCATAACAACACCGTTCTTGGTCACGTCACCAGCTACACCGAATGCGTCGAAACGGAATTGTACTTGATCCAAACTAGGGTTATCCCAAAGAACATCCTCTATAAGTTTGGTGCAAACACCTGTCTCAAGATCAACAATATAAATAAAGAATGTTTGGCATCTAGTAGCACCACCTGTTGTACAAGCACCTATCAAGCAGTTGCCCGCTTGATCGAACTTAATATCGTTATAACCAAATATCACACCGCTTTTCCACTCACCCATTTCTTCATCATACACTTCAAACAAATGCTCACCAGTAATCTTAATAGGATCAAGCATATGACCAGTGGCACCATCAACGCGAATTAAAGACTGTGTTTCACGATTGATAAAGTACATAATACCATCCTTAGCAGCCATACCGCGAACGAACAAAGAATCAGTCTGAGCTAGTTTATTAGCAGCGAAGTTACCCTCTATATTGGAAATAACCCAATCATTAGTAAGGGTGTACTTTTCATTGCGAATAGGATATTCGTATGTATCTCTCTTAGGACCTGGAGCTAACTCTATACCAGCAATATCACCTTCAAATTGGAACGCGCCGTCGTATTGAGAAGCAACAGCAGTAATGGAAACTTTTGTACCTACAGGGAAGGCAATAGGGTCAACTACCATATAATGACCTTTTACCTTGTTAGAGCCATCCCTTTCTGCAACGTAGATATTGCCATAGGAATCATACTCTGCAACATATACACCTTGCACAGAAACACGTTGACCAAAATACTTAAGCGGATTAGCACATAAATCTGTCAACGTTGTAACGATAGGCTCAGCTAAGGTTGCTGGCTCTGAAGATTCGACGACTGCATCATTCAACTGAGGAGAACCAGCGAAAGAACCACGAACACCTTTAGCAATAATCTTAGTACCTACTTCAGGAATCAATCTTGTGCTATCATTAGGAATATAGACACGGAAACCACCTGTAATATCTTGTATAAACACGTTGCCATAACGTACCCAATTCACAACACCTGAAATCTTAGTCTCAACACCTTCTTCCATATTCCAAACCTCTGCGATTGTTGGGATGTACTCTACCCACTTAGCATAGAGCGTGCCTGTAGTTTCGCTATTGACTGTGGTCACTTTCTTACCAGAGAAGTCTGGTGTGGTGTACCAACCTGCAAAAGTATAGCCTTCACGGTATGGAGCGTTGAGAACAAACTCCTCTGTTGGATTGGTTGGATTCGCAAAACCACTCTTCCAATATGGTTGATAAGCCTCTACAGTGCTTACACCACATATAGTATAATCAGCAGAAATTGGCCAACTTGTGCGCATGCCATCAATAAAGAAAGCTTGCAAGTTGTAACGCAAGAAAGATGCATTAGAAGAAGGCAATGTTTGACCTTGCTCAGTACATTTAGCATCCATGTAGGTTACCAACCACTCGAATTTTGCCTTGAAGTTCTCATCAGTGATGAAGTCCAAAGCCATAGTACCTGCCTGTGTTGGAATACCATTAGCCACATTAGCCTTGAGATTTTCTAAGTTACCCCAAGTCTTTGATGTACCACTAAATGCGTTCCACACAGCATTTAATTCGTTATACATAGTTTGTGGGGTTTCCCATTCGCTTTGTACACCGCCGTTGAGGACGTAAGTGATTGCAGCTGATGCTGGTGGACAATCCTCCACGAAACTACCTACTTGGTTTGCCCAATCGGATGATTGGTAAGTTGCTAGTGTACCGCAAGGGATAACGCAGACAGGAGAAGGAGTATTCATAAATACAGTACTATCCTCTAATGCAGGTGGTGTGGTTGCTTCTACATGAATAGTATCAAGGGAAGAACAATATTCGAAAGCACCCTCTCCAATGCTCGTTACACTATTGGGAATAGTAATAGAGGTCAGGGAGGAGCAACCATTGAACGCCTGTTCTCCAATGCTCGTTACGCTGTTACCAATAGTGACAGAAGTCAAACCAGAGCAATCGTCGAACGCCCAATCTCCAATACTGGTGGTTGTATTAGAAGTAGTAACCTCAGTTATTTGATCCTGGAATAGCAGCCATGGTTGGGTATCTTTGGTGTAATCATACATATCACCCGAACCTGTGATAGCAATTGTCTTACTTGCCTCATCGTAAGCCCAATACAAGTTGTCACCACATTGACCAGATATAGTTAGTGCAAACTCTGCAGTTAAGATCGTATCTTGTGTTAAAACAAGAGTACGAGGATTGTCGGTATTACCATCAGACCATTGTACAAAATGGTAGCCATAGTTAGGAATAGCAGTAAGGGTAACGGTATCGCCTACGAGATAAGTGCCTGCACCAGTGACTTGACCTTGCGCTGCGTCGTATTCCACTGTGACGGTGCGGTCGTTGGTGCTCTGTGTGCGGAACTCGCCAGAATAAGATTGCAGGGTGTTGCCACTTCTGTCTTGGATAAGCAGGTCATAGGTGTAGTTAGCGCCCTCATCCAATCCAGTAACAGTGAAGGCAAAACCATTAGCCGTTTGTGCAGCAGCAGGGGCATTGTGCTGACCATTGCGTGAAGGCGCAAAGGCAATGCCTGTCAATTGACCATTGGCGTTGAAGGTCAGCGTGCAGAACACTTCGCCATCTTTGCTGATAGCGAGGGTATAGCTATCGGCAGAGCTATTGCTTGGCCAGATAAACTCTGCATCGTTGAACGATGGAGTGACTACAACGGTGTCAGTAGGAGTAGTTTCTGCTTCGATACATTCAATATACTTGAAATTACCAAAGAGAATATCTAAGAGATACACGCGTTGGTTGTCGCATGGTACATGCAAGAAGGCGTTGTAGTTAGCAAACGAAGATTCGTATGCTGTAGGTGGTTCCATTGCAAAGCAGTAGATGTCATACAACTTGGTACATCCTGCAAAGGCATTGGGGCCAATTGATCTTATGGAAGCAGGTAGCGTAATTTTGTTGAGGGCTTTACAGTCATTAAATGCCGAACTCTCAACACTTGTCACACTGTTAGGAATAGTAACAGAAGTCAGGGAAGAGCAATCTTGGAACGCATACTTTCCAATGCTAGTTACACTATTAGGAATAGTAATAGAAGTAAGGGAAGAACAACCAGAGAAAGTATAATCTCTGACATTCGTCACATTATTGCCGATGTTGGCTGAGATAAGGGAAGAGCAATTTTGGAAAACATACGTTCCTATGCTCGTTACACTATTAGGGATGGTAACAGAGGTCAGGGAAGAGCAATCTTGGAACGCATACTTTCCAATGCTAGTTACACTATTAGGGATGGTAACAGAGGTCAAAGAAGAGCAACCAGAGAAAGCACCAGTTCCAATACTCGTTACGCTATTGGGGATAACAATAGCTTTTAGCCCTGCTAATTTATAACATAAATAAATAGGAATATTCGTCACATTGTCGCCAAATTTAAACTCCTCAAGATTATTTAAAGAACTGAAAGGTGGATAATAATTTCCATTGCTATTTTGTTCTATTGTACAATTAGTCGCATTCCAATACACATGTTTGAGTTCTGTACACTTTTGAAAAGTTGCCCCTTCTCCAATGCTGCTTACGCTTTCTGGAATAGTCGCAGACGTCAAAGAAGAGCAACCATAGAAAGCATGACTTCCAATGCTTGTCACACTATTAGGAATAGTTACAGAGGTCAAAGAAGAGCAATAATAGAATGCATAATCTCCTACACTCGTTACACTCTCTGAGATGGTGAGTTCTGTGATTTCTATATCATTAATTTGTAGATGTCTAGCAGCATTACTTACTCCTGTATTCTCAGTTAACAAAAAATTCACTTTACCCCTGTAAAACTCTTCTATAGAATGAGCTGTAAGTGTTATATCTGACAAAGAAGAGCAACCCCGGAACGCACCCTCTCCAATACTCGTTACGCTATTGGGGATAACAATAGAGGTAAGCCTTGAGCATTCATAGAAAGCCTGCATTCCAATACTTGTCACGCTATTGGGGATAACAATAGAGGTAAGCCTTGAGCAACCACTGAACGCAATCCGTTCGATACGCTTTACACTATTAGGGATAGTAATAGAGGTCAAAGAATAGCAATCATCGAAAGCACCTTCTCCAATGCTTGTCACGCTATTAGGAATAGTAATGGAGGTAAGGGAGGATCCAACATAAGAATAGAAAGCACTTTTTCCAATGCTCGTTACGCTATTGGGGATGGTAATGGAGGTCAAAGAAGAGCAATTATGGAAAGCTCTATCTCCAATGCTCGTTACTGGTCCATCGAAGGTGATTACACCTTGACCGTTTGAATAGGTATTGCTAACGATATTAGCACCGAACACATCGGATGCATAAGGTGTAACAATATTGCCATTAGAAGAGGTATAGGTGATAGTGTTTTCTTCACATTCCTCTATAAACTTGCTCAATTGGCTTGACCAATTGGAAGTTTTATAGGTACTCAATGTGCCACAAGGAATACAACAGATAGGAGAAGTATTGTAAAATGCATCCGCTGCTATTGTAGGAGGTGTGAGACATTTTACATATACAAAGCCTAGTTTTGTACACCAAGCGAAAGCACTACTTCCAATGCTTGTCACGCTATTAGGAATAGTAATGGAGGTCAAAGAAGAGCATTTATAGAAAGCATACTCTCCAATGCTTGTCACGCTATTGCCGATAGTAACTGAGGTCAAAGAAGAGCAATCAGAGAAAGCACTACTTCCAATGCTTGTTACGCTGTTGGGGATGGTAATGGAGGTGAGGGAAGAGCAATCTCCAAAAGCACGATTTGCAATTAATCTAGCATTTTCGTTAATTGTATATGCACCTGATATTGATGCTCTTGCTTCAATCAAGCAATCATCAATATACAATACTTTATTCTCCCAATTTGATTCGTCGTTGTATATACCTGTATCATAGAAAGCCAAATCTCCAATGCTTGTCACGTTTTCACCGATAGTCACAGAGGTCAAAGAAGAGCAATTATAGAAAGCTCTATCTCCAATGCTCGTTACGCTACTAGGGATGGTGACGGAGGTCAAAGAGGAGCAACCTCTGAAAGCATAATCTCCAATGCTTGTCACATTGTTAGGTATGGTAGTGTTTTGACAACCTACAATAAGCGTGTTAGTAGCAGTTTCAATAATGGCATTGCACTTTTCACGACTATCATATACGGTATTGCCATTTTCGACGGTCATAGATGTGATGGAAGAGCAATATCCAAAAGCACTAATTCCAATGCTTGTCACACTATTAGGAATAGCAATGGAGGTCAAAGAAGAGCAATTATAGAAAGCTCTATCTCCAATGCTTGTCACACTATTAGGAATAGCAATGGAGGTCAAAGAAGAGCAATCAGAGAAAGCACTACTTCCAATGTTTGTCACGCTATTAGGAATAGTAATGGAGGTCAAAGAAGAGCAATCAGAGAAAGCACTACTTCCAATGCTTTTCACGCTATTAGGAATAGTAATGGAGGTCAAAGAAGAGCAATAAGAGAAAGCACGCTCTCCAATGCTCGTCACGCTGTTGGGAATAGTAATGGAAGTAAGAACAGAGCAATTATAAAAAGCATCTAGTCCAATGCTCGTTACTGGTCCATCGAAGGTGATTACACCTTGACCGTTTGAATAGGTATTGCTAACGATATTAACACCGAACACATCGGATGCATAAGGTGTAACAATATTGCCATCAGAAGTTGTATAGGTGATAGTATTTTCTTCACATTCCTCTATAAACTTGCTCAATTGGCTTGACCAATTGGAAGTTTTATAGGCACTCAATGTGCCACAAGGAATATAGCAGATAGGAGAAGTTTTGTAAAATGCATTCGCTGCTATTGTAGGAGGTGTGAGACATTTTACATATACAGAGCCTAGTTTTGTACACCAAGCGAAAGCACCCTCTCCAATATTCGTTACGCTTCCTGGAATAGTAATGGAGGTCAAAGAAGAGCAATCATAGAAAGCACAGTCTCCAATGCTTGTGACACTATTAGGGATGGTGACGGAGGTCAAAGAAGAGCAATCATAGAAAGCACCGTCTCCAATGCTTGTGACACTATTAGGGATGGTGACGGAGGTCAAAGAGGAGCATCCATAGAAAGCATTATATCCAATGCTTGTCACGCTATTAGGGATAGTAATAGAGGTCAAAGAAGAGCAATAAGAGAAAGCCCCATTTCCAATGCTTGTCACGCTATTAGGGATGGTAATGGAGGTCAAAGAAGAGCAATAAGAGAAAGCACCGTCTCCAATGCTTGTGACACTATTAGGGATGGTGACGGAGGTCAAAGAAGAGCAATCATAGAAAGCATGCTCTCCAATGCTTGTCACGCTATTGGGGATGGTAATAGATCTCAAAGAAGAGCAATAAGAGAAAGCCCAATCTCTAATACTCGTTACGCTATTGGGAATTACTAAATCGGTTACTAACTTTCCATTTAAGTATAAATTATGTGCATCATAGAGAGGATTTGCTTCATTATTTCCAAAACTAATATTACACCAAGCGGCTATATCAGTAATATAAATTGCATTCAAAGAAGAGCAACACAAGAAAGCACTATTTCCAATACTTGTCACGCTATTGGGGATGGTAATAGATCTCAAAGAAGAGCAATAAGAGAAAGCCCAATCTCTAATACTCGTTAC
>ERZ808048.92-NODE-92-length-18747-cov-4.046117_pt1 | contig 18747 bp, 24 predicted proteins | sample MGYA00380197_ERZ808048 | MGnify/ENA primary metagenome ERZ808048 (study PRJEB31490, sample SAMN06133377) | cow dung metagenome | isolation source: M1 | host: cow | place: China: Chengdu | collected 2015-05 ... | reverse complement strand
CGGAGGTATTTGCTTATGAAACGTATATTTTGCGCATTTTTGTGTCTTTTGCTTCTGATTTCCGCTTTCGGCACTGCCGTTTACGGAAACGAGAAGGAAGACGGTATTAAATACACTTCTTATAATCTGCAGCTGTTCGCCGCAGGAATTGCACTTTACGATATTTCTTACGGCGCAACGACGCAGACTGACGAGAGATATTATGAGGTAACTGTCAAAGACGGTCAGGTTACTGCAGTAGGCGGTTACAACAATGAAATTCCCGAAGGTGGATACGTAATTGCCGCAAGAGGCGAAAAGAATATTGAAAAGCTTAAGTCTGTCGAAGCGGGTGACTACTGTGTCATAGACAAATCCGAAAGCAAAGTAATCGTTCTCGGCGAGGATTACGATGTGGAGATCGTGGAAGCCCATCATAATAAGAAATTGGATGCTCCCAGCGGTACGGCACTGATGCTGGCGGATGCGATCCGCGATGTCCGTGAGGAAAGCAAGTACGTGTATGATCGCCACAGTGTGCGCCGTGAGCGTGCGCCCGAGGAGATCGGTATTCACAGTGTCCGCGGCGGCACCATCGTGGGCGAGCACGAGGTGATCTTCGCGGGAACGGATGAGGTGATCCGTATTTCCCATAGTGCCTATTCCCGGGACGTGTTTGCCACCGGTGCGGTCCGTGCCGCGTTGTTCGCCGCCGAGGCAAAGCCGGGCATGTATTCCATGAAGGAAATGCTGGCCGCAGAAAAAGCAGAATAAGGTGGCCATGACGATGGGGATCGCCGAGCGGACGGTGGAGCAGCTGATACTGAATGCATTGAAAGAAAAAAGCGGAGGTTAGTCCTCCGCTTTTTGTCTTTAGGGACGAATGTGCAGGCGATCTTTTAGAGCGTCTTGCAGGATGCCGGAGAAGTTTAGATCCTCCGCTTCTGCCATAGCATTCAGCCACGAGGGGATGGTCAACGTCTTTTTAACCGCCCGATTGTCATTTTGGCGGCGATACTCAATGGTGTCGCAACCTACAAGCGAGACAATTTCTCCATCATCGTGGGAAACATTACGAACGTCGGAAGGTTGCGGGATCGATTCGTGCGCATTTTCCATATCGCATAGACGGAGCGCAAGAACGTCCCGTGCCATATCCAAGGCGTCGGCCATAGAATCTCCGCAGGTGTAGCAGCACTCAATGTCAGGGAACACAACCGAGTACCCGGTTTCCTCGGGGGTAAATACTGCAGGGTAAACATATTTTGCCATAATCTATCTCCTTTCGGGGAAGATGGTGGGGCTTGTTAAAGCCCCGCATCTCTCCGGATGTTTTTTAATGTACCGGAAGCAACCTCTTGGCGGTCGTGGCGACCTACCGGAAACATCTTGCCTGTGATCGGGCTGTACCACATTTCGTGGCGTGTACCTTCGTGGTCTTTGTGGCACCCGATCTTTTTAAGCAGTCGTTTCAGTTCTCCGTAGTTCACTTCCTCACCTCCTGTATATATTATAACACGTGTTAATACGTATGTCAAGAGGTTTTGCAAAATTTATTAAAAATATTTTTGAGTTTGCGGATTTATGCGGATTTTGGCTTGTACAATACAAGGCAGGGTAGTCATAGCGCACTGCCGGTAGTAAGTTGGAGGGGCATACGGCGCGGTATTATCACCGCGCCGGATATGCACGGGCGAATGAGTTGGATTGATGATTTTTACAAATCAAAAGCCTGGCTGAGGAAACGAAAGAAAATACTCCGTCGGGATAAGTATCTGTGCGTGCGTTGCAAACGATATGGCAGACGCGGCCGGGACGGACTTCCGGTCGCGGCGGAGATCGTGCATCACAAGATTCCGCTTGAAGTCGATCCGTCTAAGAAACTCGACGACGAAAACTTGGAGTCGCTATGCAAGGCTTGCCACAACAAGGAACATCCGGAGAAGGGAGCCCCCCCTGGTCGGCGGCGAGGGAACGCACGAGTTCCGTAATGGGCGGGATAACCTCTTCCCCCTCCGGTACGCGTATGTAAAGAAGTTGGGAGGTGTAAGAAGTGGCCAATAAAACAAAGCCCGGCGTGAAACAGCAGATGGAGACGCTTGGAGTCTATAAACCGGAGTTCGACGCCACCATTGATCGCTACGTCGCATTAAGTAAAGAATATAATTTATTATATAAACGTTATAGGGACGATGGCTTTCAGTGCACCGTAAAAGGGGCACAAGGCGAGAAGAAATCCCCGTTGGTGGCCACGCTTGAATCCCTGCGCAGGGACATTTTGCTGCTGGAAGAAAGCCTCGGATTGACGCCGAGAGGGATACTGAAATTGCGTGAAAACGCATTCAAAATGTCCCAGAACGGTGCGAAAAAAGACAGACTCGTATGATAGAAACTGCCGGAATCTCACCGTATGAGGCGGAAGTCAATGCGTATGTTGAGGCGGTGCTTGCCGGCGAAATTTATGCGTGTAAAGAGCTGAAACAGGCAGCCAAACGGTACGTGGACGATCGCGCATCGGGCCGGTGGGATTCTCGAACCGATGAAGCCGATTATGTAATCGAAAAGATACAAACACAGTTTGTGCACCGTAAGGGCGAGACGCTGGACGGTATTCCCCTAAAGGGAAAGCCGCTGATCTTGGAGCCGTGGCAGAAGTTTTGCGTATATGGGATCCTGGTATTCTATCTTCCCGGGACGAACATACGCAGAATAAAAGAGGCGTTTATATTTGTGCCACGTAAGAACGGAAAGACACTGTTTGTGGCGGCTTTGGCATGGGCTCTCGCCATGCTGTCTGTGAAATCGGGTGCTACGATATACATTGCCGCCGCTGCACTGAAACAGGCAATGGAATCATTCAGGAACATTGAGGAGAATCTGACGAGAAACCTCTACGAGAGCAAGGATGAGGCCCAAGAAGATGGGTGGAGGATCTTGGACAATAACAACGTTCACGCCATTGAGAACAACGATATTGGCGGAGGATCTGTGTACATCGAGGCACTGGCGGCAAATCCGGACAAGCAGGACTCCTTGAACTGCAATATTGCGATTGCGGACGAGCTGCACGCCTTCAAATCTCCAAAGCAGTATAACATTATTCGCGAAGCAATGAAGGCGTACACGAATAAGTTGATGATCGGTATTTCTACGGCCGGCGACGGTGGCCGGTATTCCTTCTGCGGACAACGTTTGGCCCTTTGCCAACGGATCCTGGCATCTGAAACAAAGGATGCATATGCGGATCAGCTGTTTATTTTCATTTGCAAAGCAGATGAGGATGAAAACGGCGATGTGGACTACTTGAACCCGATCGAGCATAGAAAGGCGAACCCATCTATGGGGATTACCATTCGGCCGGAGGATATGATGGCGGGCGCCCTGGAGGCACAGAACGACGTACAGCAGCGCAAGGATTATCTGCAGAAATCGCTGAACATCTTTGTTGCATCTGCCCGTGCGTATTTCAATCTCCTGGAGTTTCAGTTGTCGGACAGAAAATACAACTGGACACTGCAGGAGTTGGCCGCATTGCCGATCAAATGGTTTGGTGGCGCGGATCTGTCCAAACTGCACGACCTTACGGCCGCAGCCTTATACGGGGTATATCAGGGTGTGGATATTATCATACCGCATTGCTGGTTCCCGATCACGGCGGCTGAGAAAAAAGCCGACGAGGATAATATACCGCTGTTCGGCTGGAAGGATGACGGCTGGCTCACGATGTCCAACGACAAAGTGGTGAATCACGCGGAGATTGTCAAATGGTTCTGCACGATGCGGAAGATGGGCTTTAAGATCCAGCAGATCGGTCACGATAAGAAGTTCTGCAGAGAGTATTTCGTGGCGATGCAAAAAGAGCATTTTAAGATCATTGATCAGCCGCAGTATTTTTACAGCAAGTCCGAGGGATTCCGGCACATAGAGCTTACGGCAAAAGCAGGGAACCTGTATTATATGCACGCAGATCCATTTGAGTATTGCGTGGGAAACGTGCACGCCATAGAGAAGACAGACGATATGGTGATGTATGAGAAAATCGAGGAGTGCACGCGCATTGACGTATTCGATGCATCGGTGTTTGCGTGTGTCCGCATGCTCCAGAATATGGAGCGTGCTGCTAAATCGGAAGGATGGAAAGACGAATGAGCAAAAAGAAGTCGGGACGCAAGTCCCGGGATACCCCCAAGGTAAGAACATCAGGCGTAGCTGTGGCGACGAAAAGTGTCTGGGATATGATCGTCCCGGACGGGTACACGCGGTTCTACGACGTGCCGGAGGTGCGTATGTGCGTCAATGCATACGCCGACCTGGTTTCCAGTATGACGATTCATCTGATGCGCAACACCGAGCAGGGGGATGTGAGAATCGTAAATGAACTGTCCCGGAAGATCGATATAAACCCCAACCGGTTTATGAATCGAAAGGCGTTTATTTACAATATCGTCAACGTGATGCTCACGTCCGGTGACGGAAACTGCGTTGTGTATCCCAAGTACGGCCGCGGCGGACTGCTGGAGGAACTGCTCCCGCTGAAGCCATCGGCGGTTATGCTGACGGAGCACGAAGACGGATATATGATCCGGTACGGCAAAAATGAGTTGTGGCCGGATGAGGTGCTGCACTTTGCAATGAATCCGGATCCCGAGCAACCGTGGCGCGGAACAGGTTTCCGTATATCTCTGCGGGATGCAGTAAAATGCATCAAGCAGGCGAACTCCACGAAAAACGCACTGATGTCCTCGCCGGCTCCTTCGCTTGTGGTCAAGGTGGATGGCTTGGATGACGATTTCGCATCTGCCGAAGGACGGAGGAAACTGCAGGAAAAGTTTATTTCCGACAGTGAGAACGGAAAGCCGTGGATGGTGCCTGCGGAGATGATCGAGGTAACACAGATCAAACCGCTGACGCTGGCCGACTTGGCCATTAAGGATAATCTGGAGATCGACAAACGCGTGATCGCAGGGGTGCTGGGTGTTCCCGCCTTTATGGTGGGGGTCGGTAAATACGATCCTGAAGAGTACAGTAATTTTGTTAACACCAAAATTATGGGAATGGCACAGTACATACAGCAGGAGCTGACGGCAAAGACGCTCTACTCCCACGATATGTACTGGCGTTTCAATCCGCGCAGTCTGTACAACTACAAACTGCCTGATCTCATTACCGCGGGCAAGGAGATGGTGGACCGGATGGCAATGCGCCGCAATGAGTGGCGCGATTGGGTAGGCCTGCCGCCCGATGCGGATATGGAAGAACTGCTGGCACTGGAAAACTTTATCCCTGCCGATAGGCTGGGCGATCAGAAAAAACTCAACGGAGGAGGAAAAGACGATGGAAAAGACGAACCGTAATCACCTGCAGCGCGCAACACAGTTTCGTGCGGCAGAAGAAAACGGCGATCGGTACATCGAGGGCTATTTCGCAGTATTCGACGACATCTACGATATGGGCTACGGAATGACGGAATCCATTGACCGGCACGCATTCGATAAGACCATTCACGACGATGTACGTGTACTTGTTAACCACGACACCACGCTTGTACTTGGCCGCACGTCGGCCGGCACGGCTGAGCTGCGGGTAGATGATCACGGACTGTGGGGACGTGTAAAAATCAATCCCAACGACACGGATGCCATGAACGCCTGGGCGAGAGCTCAGCGCGGCGACGTGGATCAGGCGTCGTTTGGATTTGATATCATCAGCGAGGAGCGAAAGAACGGAAACGGCACAGTACACTGGACGCTGATGGAAGTTCGGCTGTACGAAGTGTCGCTGTGTACGTTCCCGGCATACGAATCCACATCCCTGTCGGCAAGAGCCGACGAACGCCGAAATGGGGAGCGGCGGAAATTTGAGGCTTGGAAAGCCAAAAAACAGGAGGAATTTGACAAATGGCATTGAGACAGCTGCTTCTTACCAGAGAAATGGATACCCTGAATGCAGAGCAGGCGGCCCTTATGTCCGCTATGTCTGAAATCGAAGCCAGACGCAGCACATGGCGGGAGAGGGAATCCCGAGCAGAGGCTGCATTGGCCGAGATGAACGCAGAGACAACCGCAGAAGAGCGTGAGGCGTTCGATGCGGAGTGTGCCGAAATCAAGGCTGAGGATACTGCTATCGCAGCCGACGAAGAGGCAAACCAGGCACGTCAGGGCGAAATCGCCGGACGTCTGGCAGAAATCCGTACGGAGTTGGAGGAATTGGAGAAGAGGGCCAAGCCTTCCAAAAACAACCCCGTCAGAACCATCAAAACAACTACTACAACTGAAAGAGAGGGACACACCAATATGAACGTAAGAGAAAGAATTCACGCCGCTATGGAGAGCGACAACGTCCGCACCTTTATGGGAGGCGTACGTGAAATCATGCAGAACCGTGGCGTAAACGGTGGCAATCACCTGGTACCTACGGAATTTATGCCCATTCTGCGCGAGATCATCACCAGTCATTCTGCGCTGATGAAGTATGTGCGCGTAGTGCCGCTGAGAGGCGACGGCAAGCAGGCACTGCTCGGCGCAGCGCCCGAGGCAGTATGGACTGAGATGGTAGGCAAGATCAACGAAGTGACTCTGAGCGCATCTAAGATCATCGTCGACGGCAATAAGGTGGCGGCGTACGTTCCGGTACCCAATTCCTACATCGAGGATTCCGACGAGGATCTGGCCGCTATCGTTCTCGATTATGTTGGTCAGAGCATTGGATACGCAATCGATAAGGCCATTCTCTATGGTACCGGTAAGGGAATGCCCGTGGGCATTATGACCCGTCTGGGCGCTGCCACCAAGCCTGCATGGTGGCAGGATAACGGTCCCGCGTTCTCTAACCTGAGCGGCACCCACATCGGAAAGATTTCCGCTGCATCCGTCACCGGCGCAGCTCTCTTTAAGGAGATGGCAAAAGTGCTGGGCCGTGCAAAGGAAAAGTACGGTGCATCCGGCAAAAAGTTCTGGGCAATGAACAGCACCACCTGGATGACTCTCCAGACGGAACTGTTGAGCATCAATGCGGCCGGTGCCGTTGTAACCGGCGCACAGATGCAGATGCCCATTATCGGCGGCGATGTGGTCATTATGGACAACATCATCGAGGATGGTGTAATCGCAGGCGGTTACGGCAGCCAGTACACCCTGGCGGAGCGCGCAGGCTCTGCCATCGGTTCCAGCGCGCACGCATTGTTCCTCGAGGACAATACTGTGTTCTGCGGTAAGGGCCGCTATGACGGTATGCCTGTGGCAGGTGAGGGCTTTGCGGCCTTCTCGCTGACCACTACGGCTCCTCAGACCACCAAGACGTTCGCCGAAGACAAGGCGAACGCCGCAGAAGCTGAATAACGGAGGCGTGACAAATGGCGGCGAGCATAATCCTTGAAATTGTCAAAACGCGTTTGAATCGCACCGATACTGCGTTGGATGAGTATTTGACAGCGCGAATCGATGCGGTCATCGGCGAATTGACAGAGACCGGAATCCATCTGGAGGAATCGGCGAGGGATAATGTGCTCGTCGCCGACCTCGTTGTATGGCAATACCAGAACAGAGACAAGCCGGGACAAATGCCGGAGTGGCTGCGGTTGGCGCGGCGGGAAAGATGGCTGCAGGATCGCGGAGGTACGTGCTGTGATTCTTGATGCGGGTATCGTTCGTTTCTTGCGACCGACGCAGGAAAAAAGCAACGGCAATATTCCGGCGGGCTCTGACAAAGAGTACCTGTCATCCTGGTACGGGGAGAGAAACGTCAGCTTTCGCCGTTTCTTTGAAGCACGGCAGGCCGGACAGAGAATCGATGCGGTAATCCGGATTCTTCGACCGAAGAGGGACCTCATGCCGTGGGCGGACGATATTTGCATCCTTGCAGACGGAAAACGGTACAGGATTAAGCAGATACAGCCCGTGCGCGACGAAGAGGCGGGAGAAGACGTGCTGGATATTTCTTTAGAGAGGGTGGATGGAATATGGCAGTAACAAAACTGCGTGATGCATTGCTGGGCGTGCTCCCGGAGACGTATCACTACATCGCACCCCAGCAAAAGCCGGCGAAATATATCGTTTGGGGCGAAACGTCCGTATCCCACGAAGTGGATGCGGACAACCTTACGCAGATCGTGCTTGTGTCCGGCGAGTTGTGGCTGTACACCCAGGAGGAATACGATCCGCTTGTGCAAAGCGTGATGGCCGCCCTTGACGAAGTCGGTGCATCCTGGAGAATATCCAATATAGGCCGTGAAACCGATACAGGGATGATCGTGTACGGGTTTGTGTGGGGTATACCTTGTGGCAACGGCGAAATTTATTGACACATCGGATTTTGAAATCCGGCTGAACCGTTCTGCGACGGATTTCAAGCGGATCGCCGAGAAGGCGATCCGTGCCGGTGCCGCCATCATTGCAACGAGGATGCAGGAGAGGCTGAACGATGTTCTTTCTGTGGATGCACAGAACGGTAAACTCGTGCAGGCGCTCGGCATTACTCCTGTTAAGCGGTGCGAAAACTTTGATTATAACGCACATATCGGTTTTGACGGGTACCAACTACCCGCATACGGAAAATTCCCGCAGGGCGTACCTTTCCAGCTGATCGCACGAACCTTTGAATCGGGGGCAGGGGATTGGAGACCAAAAACTCCGTTCGCCAAACCCGCCGTGAACGACACAAAGGAACAGGTGCGGCTCATTATGAACCGAGTGGCGGAAGAAGAATTCCAAAAAATTATGGAGGGAAAATAACTATGGCAAAAATCGGATTTTCTCATGTGAAATACAGCAAGATCACCGTTAAGACGGATGAAAACGGAAACGAAGTCGAAGAATACGGCCCGGTGAAGGTGTTTGCGAAGGCTGTTTCTGCCAGCACTTCGATCAACACTGCCAAAGCCAAGTTGTACGCCGATAACGGCGTAGCAGAGATGGCGAACGAGTTTGTATCCGGCCAGCTTACTTTTGCCGGCGACGATATCGAGGACGCGGTGGAGGCCGATATTTCGGGTGCAAATCTGAACACCGAAACCGGTGAGATGATCAACGCGGACACGGACACGGCGAACTACGTGCGCTGGGGTGGCATCATTCGCAGAATGAAGGGCAACAAAGTCCAGCATCGTGCGGTGATCTTCACCAAGGTGATGTTTGATGTGCCGGCCGACGATTGGGAAACCAAAGGCGAGACCATCGTGTTCAAGGGAATCAATTTGGTGGCCGAGATTTTGCGTAACGTAAAGCACCAGTGGCGGCTCCGTTCCAAGTGGGAAGAGACCGAAGAGGCTGCGATCGCGTATCTGGACGCAAATCTGGCACCGAAGGCACAGTGATATGATGGAAATCGTAATTGGCGGAAAACCGTACGGCATCCGCTGTGACATGAACGTAATCGAGGCCATCGAGGATCACTTCGGCCACATCGAAGGAATCACGAAAAAACGAAGCATTTCCGCCACAAAGTTTCTTGTGGCGGAAATGATCAATGAGCACAACTACGTATGCTCCAATCCGGAGAGGGTAACGCCCGAGTGGGTGGGAGCCAATATGACTCGCGCCGAATACCTGCCGGCGTGGCAGGGAGCAGTACAATGCTTTATTGACTGTATCCTTGTAAAAAAAAAATAATCCGGAAGGATGAGTGGAAGATAGACGCGATGGATAACGAAGAATCGGAACAAGAGGATAGTTATTCATCGCGTTTACGCATTCTTGCCGTGCGCGTGCTTGGGTATACGCATACGGAATTTGGAATGAGGCCCCTGCACAAAATTCTAACGGAATTGGAGCAGGGATTGGGAGTGAAAAATAAAACAGAGAACAACGCCGGCGATGACGGCGTATGGATAGATGAGGAGGTGATCTGATGGCAGACGCGGGCTTTCGGTTGACAGTAGAAGGAGAAAAAGAATTTCGACGTGCGATCAGTGACGTGAATGCGATCCTGAAACTGAACCAGGCCGAGATGAAGCGCGTTGTGGCGGAGTACAACGCCGGGGAAAAGAGTATGGAATCCATGGCGGCCAAACAGAAAGATCTGTCCGGTGTAATCGATCGGCAGACCACGGCTGTGGAGCAGATGGAGGACGAGCTTGCAAGGCTTACCGAGACATACGGTGAGAACGACAAGGGCGTAATCAAGATGCGCACGGAATTGGAGAAAGCATATACCTCTCTTTCCTCTATGAAGCAGGAGTTTCAAAACAACGCAGAGGCGATTGCAAAGGCCACGGAGGAATCCAAGGGATTCGAGGTAACACTGGGAGACGTGGAGGCGCAGATCGCGGCCTTTGAGGCGGAGATCAAAGCGGCAGATGCTGCCATGTCGAAGGGTGCCGGCACTATGGGTGTGTTTGGTAAGACTTCGGAGGATACCGAAAAAAGAGTGGGTGATCTGCAGAAGAAAAGCGAACTCCTTTCCCAGGAGATGCAGCAGCAAGAGAAAAAACTGGCCCTCCTCAACGAGGAAATGCAGGAGGCAGTGAAACTGTATGGCAATCAGTCCAAGGAGGTAGCGGAATACCGTACACGGATTGCCGAAACCTCCGCCCAGATGCATACACTTACGTCACGGATCGAAGCAAACAACAAAGAGATTGATAACGCAAAAGACCCCGCGACCAACCTGGGAGATATATTTGGAGATATAGCCGATACAGTCGGAATACAGATTCCGGACGGACTGAGTAAAATGGTAAGCGGTATTGATACCGGCACGGCGGCATTGGGAGGTATGCTGGCTGCAGCTACGAAAATCGTAACAACCACAGTAGAGGCTACCAAGGATGTTTCTATGACTGCCGATGAAATCAAAAGGCTGGCGGCACAGACGGGACTGTCAACGGATCAGATTCAAGAGTTGCAGCATGTAGGTAAGATGACCAATATGACCATAGATCAGCTGTCCGACGTGCTGAAGGATCTGAAAAAGAATATTTACGATGCAAACAGCGGAAGCGCAGATCTGGCAGAGGCATTTGCCAAACTCGGAGTAGAGACCCAGTCCTGCAACACAGACGTGGATTCGATGTATGCCACGCTCTCTTCACTGGATAGCGAACAGCTCATCGATCTGTTTGCGGAGATGGAGTCCCGCATCCGCGGAACGAGTAAAGAGTTTATCGTAGGCAGCGATGCTATTAAAAAATACGGCGATGGCAAGCAGTATATCGATAGTATATACAATGCCATTAAAGCAGGCGAAGATCCAACCGGGGCGCTGACCAAGCAGATGAATGACTTAGTAAATGGTTTTGCCGGCACGGAGGCCGTATCCCGCGATGCATATGACGTGTTTTTGGACGTTATCGAGGCTATGCGGACCATGGAAAACGAGACGGATCAAAATGCCATTGCCCAGAAACTGCTCGGCGGTTCGGCAAAGGAACTGAATGAGCTGATCGCGATCGGCAAAGAAGGAATAGAACAGTATTCGGAAGAAGCTAACGATATGGGACTTGTTTTATCCAGTGACGTATTGAACAGTTTGGATCAGACGGCCAATGGCTTTCGGAAGGTCGAGGAAGCAATGAACGGAGTGAAGACTAACTCGGAAGGAATATTGGCAGGACTATTTACTAAAGACTGGGGCGTTGCAGGTGAAAGCTTGAGTAATTTGTGGAAGTCCGTAAAATCCATACTTGGAATTGGATACGCGAACGGTACGTATAGCCATCCGGGCGGATATGCGGTCGTAGGCGAGAGAGGACCGGAAATTGTGGACCTCCCGGCAGGATCCCGTGTGTATAGAAACGGAGAGGGACCCGAGGCAGGAACGGTGCACAATTACAATATCACGATTCCCGCAAAGGATATCCGAGAGTTTAACGACATTGTTCGGATTGCCCAGTCGGCGCGCGTTAGGGAAAGGATGAGATGATATGGCAAAGCAAGTAAACGCAAGAATGGACAGTTATGGAGTCCGGTTCTGCTCCGGTTTGGGAGGGCCTTCCTATACGAAAGGGTACGCTGAGGTAGGCCAAACGTACTATTACAACGATTCCGGGGCGGTGAACACAACATATACATACGCTTTGTGGGGAGACCCGGTCGGCATATCGGTACCTCCGTGGCGAGACGGCGTCACCGTATCTAATCTTAGGGTGACTGTGAGTGTCGGTAGGGCAAAGATGGCAGGGTACCTGGCGGGAATTCCAGATAACGCGATGGTTTCCGTTTGTAAGGTGGATAGGGAACCGGAGGGGGACTACGCTGCCGATTACGCGTATATGATGTCCCTGCCGGAATATACAGAGATCCAAACCGCCAAAGCCACTACAATCACATTTACAAATCCGGCAGATATAGAAAACGTATTGCGGTACGGCCTTGTATTCCGGGCGAAGACGGACGGGTGGAACGCGTCGGTGAGTGTGACAATTACATACGACTATGAAGACATCTACGAAGCGGCGGACATCGCGATTACATCCTGCCCGGAGAGGGCATATCTGAACGACGATATAACCATCTCTTGGGATTATTCGCAGTCGGCAAATGTAGAACAGTACGCCGTGGATGCGGAACTGTACAACGTGGAGGGGGATTTCGGTTACCCACTCGCCACCCTGCAGGTTACTGCAGAAAAGGCGTGTACGGTGAATCTGCGGGGCATTACAGCCGCATTGGAAAGTGCGGGCGTGTGGGCACTACGCGTACGTGTATATACGCAAGGCGGCAGTGTTGTCAGCGCGTGGTCGGTAAGTAACACGCTTGAACTGGTCAATATCGCCGTTGCGATCGTATCCCCCAAGGATGGTTCCAGCCGGATTGCGGCAGAGCCGCTCCGCCTCTGCTGGAGAAAATCCGCCGAGGATTCCTTGGCCAGCGATCCGTATGGGTTTACCGTGCAGTACAGCGAAGATGCGGGGGAATCCTGGAAAACGGTTCTTGACGGCGTGGCAGAGCAGGAGGAGACGGGATGGTACGCGGAAGTGCCGGGAAACACGTTCCCGCACGGAATCATCCAGTGGCGCGTGCGAGCACGAACTACGCAGTATCAGACGGGTGCCTTTACGAAGGGCTCGTTTATGGCGGTGGTGCAAGCATCCACGTCTGCAGTGTCCTGCGATAATATGCCTATGCCAACACTGTCGTGGAGTTCCTCTTCACAGACGGCATATCAGGTGCGTTTTGCTGATTACGACAGCGGTGCTGTCTTCGGAAGCAAAACACAGCACACGGTACCGTATGTATACGAAGACGGCCTGTATTCTGTGCAGGTGCGAACGCAGACAACCACAGGCGAGTGGAGCGATTGGACGGAGCTGCAGTATGTGGAGATCGTCAATACACCGCCGTCCGGCGCTGTATCCGTTGCTGCAGAGAAGCGAAAGCGTTCCGTGGAAATATCGTGGGAGGCTTCCGGTGAGTTTGTCGGATACATTCTTTACCGAGAGGGAACGCCAATCTACGCAGGCACAGCGGCCCGCTATAATGATCTGGAGGCAAACGGAAAGAACACATATTTTGTGAGAGCAGTCGCATCCAGCGGGTACTATGTTCAGTCGGCGGAGATAGTCGCAGACGGCACACCGGATACGGATTGTCTGTATGATTATTCCGGGAATCGGTGGATATCGCTGCAGTACTCCGCCATGCCGCGGCAGCGGGCGTTTACCAAAACGAAACGAACGGTATTCAAATACTATTCCGGCCGCAGCCGCCCGGTGGCCTATACGGAGAACTTCACGGAGCGAAAGGGATCGTTTAACTATTGTTTCCGCGAGAAAGCCGAGGCGGATACAATAGAGACTCTGGCCGGCAAAAACGTGCTCTATAAGGGCAAGGATGGCTCTGTGATTTACGGAGTGCTGAACGATGTGGGAATCACAAAAGCAATCGTGTGGGACGTAAGCTTTGCGATTACGGAGATCCACCGGGAGGTGAGTGCAGCGTATGCAGTTACGTGATGTGAATACATTTTCCGCGCGGTACGAAGTGCTGCGTAACGGCGGCGTGATCGGAACCCTGGAGGCGTATGACGTACCGGAGGTGTTGTGCGATACAGGAAGTGATTTGGTGATGTCCTTCCGGGGCACGTTCCGGCGGACGGCAAAGTACAATTACTTCACCGACAGATTGCGCCCGGTGGTGACGATCAATGATACGGAGTACCCGCTTGGCGTTTACATCGTTACCACGGATGAACCCTCCGAGGAGGACGGGCAGGAGATCGTGACGCTGGAGGCGTACAGCCTGCTGTACCTGGCACGCCGGAAGAAGATTGAGGAACGTATACACATATCTGCTGGCACAAACTATATGACGGCCATCACGGAGCTGTTGAGTTTGGCAGGAATAAGCACGATCGAGGCGGAGACGACGGATCACGTGTTTGCCACAGACCGAGAGGACTGGGACATAGGTACTGCCGTGCTGGAGATCGTCAACGAGTTGTTGGACGAGATCAGTTTTGAGAAAGCCTATGTGGATCTCAGCGGATGCGTCAAACTTCGGAAATACACCAAGCCGACGCTCACGGAAGTGGATCACACGTATACGGAGGGAATCGACAGCCTCATTATACCGGGATACAAGGTCACGGCGGACCGGTACAACAAGGCCAACGTGTTCCGCGTCACCTGCGATAACCCGGATATGGACGGAGTGATGGTGGCTGTATCGGAAAATAACAGCGAGTCCTCGCCGTTCTCCACGGTCAATATCGGCCGTGTTCTTCACAATGAGCAGGTGAATAATGTCCCGTCCTTAGAAGCGCTCCAGGCGAGGGCCGATGCGCTGCGGGACAAGTCCATGCAAACGACGGAAAAAATAGAATTCGTGACTGCCATTGTGCCTACCCATTCACCCTATGACGTGGTGGCTTTGCAGATAGGAGAAACGTCCGGAATATTTGTAGAGACCGGCTGGCAGATCAGTATTTCACCGGACGAAGATATGAAACATACAGCAAGGAGAGTGATTCAATGAGTGCATCGAATGAGCACGCATTTGCCGTTGTGGAAAGTGTAGAAACGGACGGTTTGCGGCTGAAATTCGACGGCGAAGAAACGGCCGGGGAGAAAAGGTATAAATGCAACACGTTCTATGTCTTTCATCCCGGCGATCGTGTGTACTGCGTAAGGGACAGCGGCTCCTATGTTGCCATATGCGTGATTGGAGCGCCGGCACCGAAACTCGATATCGATATCGATGTCGATAACGTAGAAACTGCTAAGAATGCAGAAACCGCCGCAGCACTGCAATCCATGTCTGCCCCCAATCAAAAAATCGAATTTTGGTTTGACAACAACGGTCAACTGTGGTCCAGCGGGGAGGTTTATCCCAATAATACTTTGTGGCCGGTGATGGCGGCATTTGACAGCAACGCCATATCCGGTACAAAAAGATATATTCTGTTCCGATCCACAAGTGATGGAGGACTGGAGTACCAAGCGACGTACAGATCCTCAACCTGGAAAAAACTCGCGAACGGATAACGGAGGAGTATTGCAATGAACACCATTACCATAACATACAATGGCGTGCTGCCTACTGTGACGTGGGAACGGGAGACTGCCAGCGGGCAGGTGAAGACCTTGCGAGCTGTATTTGTGTTCTCATCGGATTGGGATGCATATCCCATCCGTACCGCTGTGTTTGAGGGCTGCGGAATCAAAGTAAAGCGCAAGTTGGATGCAAGCAATGCGTGCGACGTCCCTGCCGATGTCGTGAAACACGCAGGAAGACTTTCGGTCGGAGCCTTTGCCAACAAAGCGGAAGGAGATCCTTGGCCGAGATATTGCGGCAGACCGGCCGTGGAGAATATACCGCAAGGTGTTTGCCCCGCGAGAGCCTGCGATGCAGAAGACGAGGGCTCCGAGTATGAGCAGTTTCTTGCAGAATTGAACGGCAAGGTGGACAGGTACCAGGGCGAGCAAAATGCCGGCTGTTCGATGATCGTGGATGAGAACGGTTTTTTGCGCCCCGGACAGGCGGGAAACATCGACGAAGAGCAGATCGCCGCTCTTGTCAATGCCTATCTGGAGAAGCATCCGTTATCCATCCCGCCCATGAGTGCCGATGTGCTTGGCGGTGCCAAGCTGGGCGAAAATTTGAAAATGTCCGAGGATGGGCATCTGTCCGTAGACACCGCCGATACGGCAGAGGGGGACAACACCCGTCCCATCACATCCGCAGCGGTGAATACCATTGTGGGAAATATCGAAATATTACTGGAAACTATATAAAACGGAGGATATGAATTATGAGCATTGCAACGCAAATCAGCCGCCTTGAGACCGACCGCAACACGATTCGCGCGAAGCTGGTCGAGTTGGGTATGGCCACAAGCACCGACAAATTTGACGCGTTGGCAGAGGCAATTGCGAACCTGATAAACCGCGGCGCAGTCAGCGTGACAGTAAAGGAGGGCGAGACCTACACCATCCCTGCCGGTTATCACAACGGATCGGGTACCGTATCGGGCGTGGCAGGCGGCGGAAGCTACAATCTGCAGAGCAAGACGGTGACGCCCACCAAGAAACAGCAGAACGTCACCCCGGACGAGGGATATTACGGATTGTCCGACGTAACGGTTGCACCGATCCCCGATGCATACCAGGACGTTTCCTCCGTTACGGCCGGCGCAGACGACGTACTGACGGGTAAAATCATTGTTGGTCCGGACGGAACGGTTACGCCCGGTAATATGCCGAATAACGGGGGGGTAACAAAGGCCCTGGACGTAACCACTGTTACATATGTCATTCCCAAAGGATTCCACAGCGGCACGGGTAAGGTAACGATCACTCTGGAAACCAAGGCCGTGACGCCCACGAAGAAACAGCAGAAGATCACGCCCGCGGCGGGCAAGGTGCTCGCCGAGGTGACGGTGAACCCGATCCCCGACGCGTACCAGGACGTTACGCCCGTCACCGCCGGTGCCGGGGACGTGCTGTCCGGCAAGAAGATCGTACTCTCAACCGGTGAGGTGGCGGAAGGTGCCATTCCCGTGAACGGTGCCATCCAGGCCACCATCGACGGACTGACCACCACGTCCTATACCGTTCCCGCCGGCCACACCACGGGCGGCACCGTATCGCTGACCAGCGACATTGAGGATGCGTTGGCGGCCATTTAAGGAGGAGCAAATGAGTACAGCAAATGAAATTACGCGACTGGGCAATGCCAAATCGGCCATTGCCGCCGCCACAGCGGAATCGGACAACACCCGTCCCATCACATCCGAGGCCGTGTACGCCCTCGTGGGCGACATAGGCAGCGTGCTGGATTCCCTGTGAAACGGAGGATGGAATCGATGAGTATCGCAGAAAAGCTGCAGCGCTTAGAAGACATTCGCAACCGCATCCGCCTCAAGCTGACGGCGCTGGGCATAGCGAAATCCACCGACAAAATGGAAAAGCTAACGGAGGCCATTGAAAACATAGAAAACTGCGGCGCCGTCCATCAGACACTGGACGGAACGAAAACAACGCACACCGTACCCCGAGGCTATCACAACGGAACCGGTAAGGTGACGATCACTCTGGAGAGTAAGGCCGTCACGCCTACCAAAGCGCAGCAGAAGATTACACCTTCGACTGGCAAGGTATTGTCGGATGTAACGATTGCGCCTATCCCGGATGCGTATCACGATGTATCGGGCGTGGATGCAACGGCGGAGGACGTTCTCGCGGGTAAAAAGATTGAAACTGAATCGGGTACGGTAACAGGCACGATGCCGGATAACGGCACGATAAACAAAACCCTTGACACGTCCACCGTATCGTATACGATTCCGAAAGGAAATCACAGCGGTACGGGTAAGGTATCAATCACCCCTGAAACGAAAACCGCCACGCCTACAAAAAGCACGCAGGACATCACACCCACAGCGGGAAAGGTTTTGAGCAAAGTAACTGTTGATGCAATTCCTGATAGTTATGTGCAACCAACAAAAACTGGAAGGGTCACAACTAATGCTACATATAATGTTAGGGAATATAAGAGTCTTACTGTTGATGTTCCAAGTAGTGGAAGTTCGCTTCCGACAAGTACGATCAGCGGTTTGGGTAGTGCGGTTGGCGGAACTGTGTATTACATAGACGCAAACGGACAGGGACAACAGTACGAAGCCACTGAACAGCCAACCGTCAAGGCTATTAAGGGTTCTTATATTATTGTTGATTTCGCGTATGCGGCGAGCGGCTTCTATCTGGACGGTTTCGAGCTTGTGGCAGGATATGGTCCTTTTGCAACATCCGTCAATGACGGCGGACAGAATTACGTTATAATTCTAAAAATCACGGGTGATAATCCAGCCGCAATAATATAACGGAGGTACAGACAAATGGGAAAATATTATTTACTGAACAAAAACGCTCCCCTCGGATTTGAGGAGATCACGGAGGAGGAATACATCGCCGTGGTCGGCTTGCCTCCCGTGAAGGATTACGCCTTCAAGGTGTACCGCGGAAAAATGTCTATCGAGGATGTACCCGAAGAACACCGCGAAGCCACACAGGCTGTGGTGGATGCGAAGATTGCCCGACTTGGCGTGTATGAAATCCCCGACACGCAGGCTCTCCATATCATTACGGGAGGTGAGGCGGAATGACGAAGGATAAGGCAATCAAACTCCGTTCGCTGATCGAACAGGCGGCGATGTCTCTCCCCGATAAGGAGGCATCCGAGGGGGCGGAGTTGTTTCCGCGCTTGACGGGTGACGGTGCGCTTGTGAAGGTGGGCACTCGCATCAACTGGAACGGCACAGTAAAGAAAGCGGCGGTGGACTTGTGGGATACCGCCGAGAACGATCCCGAACACGCTCCGACCTTGTGGGTAGACA
>ERZ808048.91-NODE-91-length-18821-cov-5.792360_pt1 | contig 18821 bp, 19 predicted proteins | sample MGYA00380197_ERZ808048 | MGnify/ENA primary metagenome ERZ808048 (study PRJEB31490, sample SAMN06133377) | cow dung metagenome | isolation source: M1 | host: cow | place: China: Chengdu | collected 2015-05 ... | reverse complement strand
AAATTCTTAATTCAAAATTCAAAATTATTCCCGAGTCATTATCGAGTCATTCCCGACGGTCAGCCGACGGTGAGCCGACGGTCAACAATACCCTTACAATACCAATAGAGTATTTTTTTGATGGTTTTATTTACAAAAAACGCTCAATATTTTTTAGTTGAACTATTGATTTATAAATCTAACAATAAACTTTTTTATGGCAATCATTCAAACATCATCAGGCATTGACAAAGTGCATGGTAAACTGAACAACAAGACTGAAGGTTATTTTTATATCCGAAATGGAAAGCAGTTCTATCGCAATCGTGAGGAGAACTATCAGAAACACCAATCACCTAAACAAAAATGGAATTCTGAAGCTTTTGCTTATGCACAAAAGTGCTTACAACAACTTCTATCTACTCCAGAATCCACATCTCAACTAACAGCTGAATACGAAGCAGCCAATCACATTGCTTCCAATGGCAAGAGATACACGACCTTGCGTGCCTGGAAGTTCAACTCACTATTATACGAATACAAGCAGGCACATCCGTTTAGCTAATCATTATACATGTTCCTAATAAAAACCTAACAACGTCTATTTCGTGCGTTAATCTCGCATCAATAGTTCAACCCATTGGAGCTAAGCAACCAGCATCTTTGATGCGTGAAATGCACCTCTGTTGAATCAGCTCCCTTGACAACGAAACCAAAAAAGGTGCACATGACCTGCACCTTTCTTTACCTTTCAGTTGTGTATTAACTGTTCTAAGTTAAAAAATCGAAAAATCGTTGTTAACTTCTTCTTCGATAGGAGTTTCTATTGTCTTGTTGGGACTTTGGTAGTCTGCAGGACGATAGAGAATTTGGACATTCTCGGCAATAATCTCCGTTTTGCGTCTCATTTGTCCCTCTTTCTCCCATGTACGGGTTTGTAGTTTTCCTTCAACATAGATTTTCATTCCTTTGCGAAGATACTTTTCTGCCCATTCGGCCAAGTTTCTCCATAGTACGATAGGATGCCACTCGGTTCTATCGGGAACTTGGGTGCCATTTTGCATGGTATAACCTCTTTCGGTAGTGGCTAAATTGAAATTTGCAATTGCTACGCCACGGTCTAAATAACGGACTTCGGGATCTGACCCGACATTTCCTACTAAAATAACTTTATTAACAGATGACATATGTGTATAGATTTTGGGCAAAAGTAGTACTTTTTTTGCATATATCAAAATATTGTCTTAACTTTGCGCAAATTTAATTTGATTGTTTATGAAGTTAAAAATCACATGTATTGTTGCCATTTTGTCCTGTGTTTGTGTCCTTCCATTGCGTGCTCAGGTAGAAGAGACCGAATCGCTCCCATCGGGAAAAATGGTTCGTTGTATAGCATTCTATAACTTAGAAAACCTCTTTGATACGATTCACGACGAGGGAAAGAACGACTATGAGTACTTGCCCGACGGCGGTATGAAATGGACGGGATTGAAGTACCGCAACAAAGTGCACAACATGGCTTATGCCCTATCGCAATTGGGTTTGGACTACGATCCACGTGGTGCTGCTTGCATTGGCGTGAGCGAGGTGGAGAATATAGGTTGCTTGGAAGATGTGTGTGAAGAGATCAAAAGTCAATACAATCGCACCTACCAACCTATCTTACTCGAAGGTCCGGACAGACGTGGTATCGATGTGGGCTTTCTCTACAATCCAGAGTTTTTCAAAGTGTCCAAAGTGGCGCCTTATACACTCTTTGCACACTATGCCAATGGCAACAAAGTGAATAGCCGTTTCCAATTGTTGGTTAGTGGTTATTTGTTAGGAGGACGTCCCGAGAAGATTCACATCATCGTCAACCACTGGCCTTCTCGCTCGGGAGGCGAATTGTCGTCACGTGCAACGCGTGATACATCTGCGATGTTAACCCGACATATCTGTGACAGCATCTACCTCAAAGAACCTGCAGCAAAAATCATTATCATGGGTGACTTGAACGATGACCCATACAACCATTCTTGTGCCGAGATTATCGGAGCTAAGAAAACACGTGAAGAAGTAGCTGAGAAAGGTTTTTTCAACACCATGTGGCAGAAACTCGACCGAGGAATAGGCTCGTTGGCATACAATGGCGGATGGAACTTGTTTGACCAAATCATCATCTCCGAACCCCTGCTAAATGCCAAACTGGAAGATGGTAAATGGTTGTATTGGAAATCGCAAGTGTTTAATAAACCTTTCCTCACCGTACAAGAAGGCAAAGAAAAAGGAACACCTTTGCGCACACACAAGAGCGGCGTGTGGTTGAATGGCTATGCCGACCACTACCCAACAATGATATATCTGATCAAACAGCAATAATCTAAGCTGCGCTGAAGAAAACTAGCTTCGCTGAAGATTTAAGCTTCGCTGAATCGTTAGCCCTGCGGGCTTGTTTCAAGGTTGAAGGGTTTCACGCACCAAAGGTGCTGTTTCACGCCTTGCGGCTATTTCATGAGTGAAACGAAAAACTCCTCACGCAGTGACTATCATGAACGTAGTGAATAACTTTTCATGCGCTTGCGCATCACCCCTTCATGAGCGATAGCGAATTACACTTCACGCAGTGAATTAAAATACTTAAAAACGACATGGAATCATTGAAACGCAATACCAGCCCTATACGCATGAGAAATTATGGGCGGATAATACAAGACATGATTGGAGTAGCGACTGAGGAACCCAATCAAGCCATACGTGAGCAAATGACACTCTACATTGCTCAATGTATGAGACAAAAAAATCTAATCTGGAACAAAGATCAAGAATCAGGGACCAATAGAATAAAAGAAGACATCATCACCTTGTCTAATGGTAAGTTGTCTTGCGATTTCCCTGCATTTGAAACGGAGATGCAACGCATTCCCCAATACCAGAACAAAAAGAAAAAATAAGACGTTCTCTTTTGCTGCTTGATTTCACATCAATCATTCGAAACCAACAGTGAAATTTGCAGAATACATAGAAGTTACAGGCGCGAGGGTTCACAATCTAAAAAACATCAACGTCCAAATACCGCGCAATAGCTTGACCGTGATAACAGGATTATCAGGGTCGGGTAAGTCTTCATTGGCTTTTGATACCATCTTCGCCGAAGGACAACGTCGTTACATAGAGACCTTCTCTTCCTATGCACGCGGTTTCATCGGTAATATGCAACGACCCGAGGTGGACAAAATAACCGGCTTGAGTCCCGTCATAAGCATCGACCAAAAAACAACTGGCAAAAATCCCCGTTCTACCGTAGGAACAGTGACCGAAGTGTATGACTACTTGCGACTACTATACGCAAGAGCCTCCTATGCCTATTCTTACTTGTCGGGCGAGCGAATGGTAAAACTGACCGATGAAGAGCTGATTAACCTGCTGCTGCAATCCTATCAAGGAAAAAAAATACAACTATTAGCCCCCTTGGTGAATAATAGAAAAGGACACTACAAAGAGTTGTTTGAGTCGGTGCGAAAGAAAGGGTTTATCTATGTGCGAGTGGATGGCGAAGTGCAAGAGATATACCAAGGGATGAAAGTGGACCGCTACAAAAACCACACAATAGAAGTGGTGGTGGACCGACTCAAAATGCCTATGCTGGAAGAAGGGGTAGAGCCCGACCTGATTCGTTTGCGCCAATCAGTGGATAAAGCGATGTTGCATGGCAATGGGATGTTACTGGTTTGCTGTGACGAACAAATACGGTATTTCTCCAAACATCTCATGTGTCCACAAACCGGTATCAGTTACCGTGAACCCGCACCCCATTCCTTCTCGTTCAATAGCCCGCAAGGATGGTGCCCTCGGTGCAAAGGATTAGGACGCATAAGGATAGATAACGACTTGACGGATGAATGGACAGATATCCTACACGATGAAGAGCATTGGTACGCACGGATGTTCGACTACGTGGAACAAAACAAAGAGTCAGAAGACGGACAAGAGGAGTGGACCATCTGCCCAGAATGTCAAGGCAAAAGATTGAACAAAGAAGCCCTACACTTCAAGATACTCGATCGGACAATAGCCGACCTGAGCGAGTTGGATATTGATGCTTTGATGGCGTTTCTAAAGGATTTTCAAAATCGTACGATAGAAACCGAAGAGGATAGCATACAAAAAGCAATAGCAGAACCTATTATCAAAGAGATTTTGACTCGCTTGCAGTTTATGTCGCAAGTGGGATTGGAATACCTAAGCCTCTCTCGTCCTGCGGATAGTTTATCTGGCGGTGAGAGTCAACGCATTCGCTTGGCAACGCAGATTGGTTCACGACTGGTGAATGTGCTCTACATCCTGGACGAACCGAGCATCGGGTTGCATCAACGGGATAATGCACGATTGATCGATTCGTTGAAAGAGCTCAGAGATATGGGCAACACGGTTATCGTCGTTGAACACGATGAACAGATGATGCGTGAAGCCGATTATGTGATTGATATTGGTCCCAAAGCAGGCCGATTGGGCGGAGAGATAATGTTCCAAGGAACTCCTCAACAAATGTTACAAGCCGATACATTGACTGCCAAATACCTAACGGGAGAATGTGTTTGCAGTACACCATCCGAAGACCATCAAGAGGCCGATAAGTGGCTGACATTGAGCGGATGCAAAGGAAATAACCTAAAGGACATTGAGGTGTCTTTCCCGTTAGGCAAACTGATAGGCATAACAGGCGTGAGTGGTAGTGGCAAATCTACGCTGATTAACCATACCCTATACCCCATATTGAGCAAAACCTTCCACCGAAGCTTACTAAAACCATTGGCCTATACCTCCATCGAGGGAATGGAATGGATAGACAAAGTGATAGCGGTTGACCAATCGCCCATAGGACGTTCGCCACGTAGCAATCCAGCCACCTATACGAATGTGTTCAACGATATACGAGAGTTGTTTGCCCAATTGCCAGAGGCGAAGATACGTGGGTGGAAATCGGGTAGGTTCTCCTTCAACTCCAAAGGTGGACGGTGCGAGGAGTGTGCCGGCAATGGGTACAAGACATTGCAGATGCACTTTATGCCAGATGTGTATGTCCCGTGCGAAGCATGCGCCGGCAAAAGGTATAACAGAGAGACACTTGAAGTGCGTTTCAGAGGGAAAACAATCTTTGATATCCTGGATATGACCGTCAATCAAGCAGTGGAGTTTTTTGATAGTCAGCCTACCATACTCAAGAAAATAAAAACCATACAAACGGTAGGATTGGGCTATATCAAACTTGGACAATCCTCTACCACCTTGAGCGGAGGAGAAAGTCAACGCATCAAATTGGCAGCAGAATTGGCGAGACCTTCCACAGGTAAGACATTGTACATCCTGGACGAACCGACTACAGGATTACACTTTGAAGATATTAGGGTGCTATTGTCCGTCTTGCGTAAGTTGGTGGAGAATGGCAATACCGTTATCGTTATAGAACACAACTTGGACGTCATCCGTGCATGCGATTACCTCATCGACATGGGACCCAATGGCGGAAGCAAAGGAGGCGAAGTAGTGGCGACGGGAACATTGCAACAAATCAAACAGAACAAACGTAGCCTCACAGGTAAATACTTGTAAACATGATAACAACCACGTTAGGTATGATGAGCTTGGTATTTGGAATCATTCTGGTGATTCCCATCCTTTGTCGTCGTATCCACGTGCCCAGTATCGTGGGATTTATATTGGTGGGTATGTGCATTGGACCCAATGGGTTGGCATTGCTGGCACAAAACGATACGATATCGGTCTTGGGGAAAATAGGCATGCTTTATATCATGTTCCAATCAGGTAGCGAGATTGACCTCAATGATATGAAAGAACATAGGAAAAACGCCTTCGTTTTTGGACTCTATACGTTCTTTATACCCATGTTCTTAGGGCTTATAACGAGCCATTATCTTTTGGGGTACAACTGGCTAACGAGCCTTTTGTTGGGTGCGATGTATGGTAGCCATACGCTTATGACTTATCCCATCGTTAGTCGTTATGATGTGCATTCGTCCCGTCCAGTGAATATTGTTATAGGCGGAACAGTCATGGCCATCACTCTTTCTCTCTTGTTACTTGCTTCTGTAGAAGCATCTATCGTCAATGGACAATGGGAGATGTCCACGGTGATTAAGACCTTGTGCCTATTGACTTTGTTGGGAGGTGTGATTATGTGGCTATTCCCTAAGATTGCCCAATGGGTGCTCAAACGATACCAAGACCCCGTTGCCGATTTTATGTTGGTACTCGTGTTGCTGGTCTTGGCAGCTTATATGGCAGAACGTATAGGAATGGATGGCATTTTAGGTGCATTCTTGTGTGGTGTGGCACTGAATCGAATGTTGCCCAACCATTCCACCTTGATGCACCGTGTTACGTTCGTAGGAAATGCAATCTTCGTCCCCCTCTTCCTACTGAGCGTGGGTATGATGATAGATGCCCGCGTCTTCTGGGATTCGTGGAATACCGTAGTGATAGCCTTGGTGATGATACTTACCAAGATAGGAGGCAAAAGCATAGCCGCATACATCATACAACGGCAAACCAAGATGACCACCATCGAAAGGCAACTGATTTTTGGATTGACCCATGCCACCGCTGCTGGTACTTTGGCTATCGTGAGTATCGGATACCAAATAGGCGTACTGGATTCGGAAGTCTTGAATGCAGCCGTATTGATGATATTGATCTTGTGTACTACCGCCTCATTCGTGACAGAGTATGCTGCTAAACAAATAGCATTGCAAGCCAAAGCACGAATCGTGATAGACAAAGATAAAGACCAATGGGCCTTGTTTGCCATGGATATGGGGACAGATGAAGAGGCTATATCCAAAGCTGATGAGAAACTATATGAGTTGGCATCATTGGCATCGTTGGACCGGTTCGATACCATCGTGGATGACGCGTGGGAGGATGTCGAAAACATGATCGAACATACCAGCAAATCCATCGCTGTCTATAACGAAAAACAACCCCTCAATACCATCGAACGTATCTTAGTCGCTATACCCAGATATGCAGAAAAAGAAAAAGACTTCATCACATGTTTTGGGTTGGTCAGAAGACTATCAAGCGAACTGGGAGCCAAAGTGGTATTCTATTCCAATCACGAAACAGAAGATGCCTTGCGGTTGATGTGTAGAAGACCCGGTAAGTTCTTGAGAGCAGAATTCAAGGAGATGGATGATTGGGAAGACTTGCTGACGATAGCCAAAGATATACGCGAAGATGATCTGCTTATCATACAATCGTCACGCAAATCAACGGCCAGTTACAATCCGTTGTTCCAACAAAATCCTGACCTGTTGAAACGATTCTTCAGTTCCAATAGTTATTTGGTCATTTATCCAGAACAACAAACAGGAGGATTTGACGTGGATGCCTTCTTAACAGACGCGCCACAAACCAGTAGAATGTGGCAAATAGTGAGTTGGGTCGTTAACCAATTCCGCAAATTGCAGAAATAAATATTTGTGGATTTAGTTGCGAATCTTCTCAGTCCACCATACCCAAAGAAGGAACAGCATTCCGTAGAAGAGGTATTTGAAAATGTACTCGTGCAACAAATCAAACCATTCTGGGTGAAACTCAATGAACAAAGTGATGATGGCAATGCGCAGAATGTTAAAAACATAAATGCATATCCACCCCAATGGAATAAACCAACACTTCTTCTTGAACTTTCCAAACGATAACAAAATAATCCAAAACCAAATGAAGGACTGTTTAAGCGCGGTGCAACTCCAGACAATATGAGTAGCCGTGCCAGAGTCGAAGCGTATCGTGTTCTCTCCAATCAAGTGAGCTGTACTCCGTACACTACTTACTATCCAAAAAACGGCGCGCGTGATGTGATGACTCATGGCGTCAAAAAGACTGGTAAGATTGATGCCAAACCACGTTACAAGGTTGTTATCTTCTTCGCCTATCACTGTCCACTTCCAAAAATAATTAGCCGACAACAACACCACAACGAAACATATGATGTCTCGATAAGGCAAAAACTGTTGGTATAAGGATTGCAATTTGGTGTTCATAGGATTAGATTACCGTCTTAGAGAAAGGTGCTTCGTCTATAGCACAATATTGTTTGTCCAAAAACTTGTAATAGCCCGCCTGACCAATCATAGCCGCATTGTCCGTCGTAAAGGAGAATGGCGGAATGAAAACCTCCCATTTGTAGCGTTTGGCATGGTCGTAAAAAGCATTGCGCAACCCGCTATTGGCACTCACGCCGCCCGACAATGCAATACGATTGATCTTATAATCTTTCGCCGCACGCCTTAGCTTGTTCATCAAAATCTCGATGATAGTGGCTTGAATGGAGGCACACAAGTCAGCCTTGTTTTCCTCAATGAAATTGTCATTGTTTACCAACTGGTCGCGTAAGAAATACAAGAATGATGTCTTCAAACCTGAGAACGAATAATTATACCCTGGGATGTTTGGTTTGGCAAATTGAAATGCTTTTGGATTACCATCCTTGGCCAGTTTGTCAATCCATGGGCCACCAGGATAAGGAAAACCAATCGTCTTGGCACACTTGTCAAATGCTTCTCCTGCTGCATCATCTATCGTTTGACCAATGATCTCCATCTCTTGGTAACTTTTTACCAACACAATCTGACTATTTCCTCCACTCACCAACAAACACAAAAATGGGAATTCGGGATGATGGATTTCTACATTGGCTAACGAAGGTGTGGATGCTTTGAGTTGCTCGCTGGGCTCAATAAAATGAGCTAAAATATGCCCTTGCAAGTGATTTACATCCACCAATGGGATATTTAGACTCAATGCCAATCCCTTGGCAAAGGACATGCCTACCAACAACGAACCTAATAAACCAGGACCTCGTGTAAAAGCAATGGCAGACAGTTCTTCTTTCGTTACGCCGGCACGCTTGAGAGCCGTGTCAACGACAGGGACTATGTTCTGCTGGTGAGCTCGACTCGCCAACTCGGGAACAACCCCACCGTATTCCTCATGAACCTTCTGAGATGCTGTTACATTGCTACAAAGTAGACCATTCTTAATGACTGCTGCTGACGTGTCATCACAACTTGATTCAATGGCCAAAATAACGATATCTTTTGACATGGTACACTCTTTATTTGTTCGTTAAGAAGATATAATCAAAAATCGCTGCAAAATTACAAAAAAATTTTGATATTTCAATAAAAACGAGTAACTTTGCGGACTAAAGGATAATAGTTTAATTACGGGTACTATGCGATTGTATTTTTGGCTTCTCCATTTGGTGGCTTTCTTTGGACACAAGAAAGCTCGTATGATGGTTAAGGGACAGAAAAATGTTTTTGGGGAACTGAAAGAATGGCGTTCCACCGTCCCTGCATGCGAGGTAGTGTGGTTCCATGCTGCTTCGGTTGGTGAATTTGAACAAGCGCGCCCTATCATTGAGAAACTATATAGCCAACGGACAGATGTGCGAATCTTGTTGACCTTCTATTCTCCCTCTGGCTATGAAATGAGAAAAAATTATCCTAATGCCCATAAGGTAACTTACCTCCCCTTTGCTACACAAAAGAATGCGAAAAAATTCTTGGAAATAGTTAAACCATCTATGGCTGTTTTCATCAAGTATGAGTTTTGGCCAGCTTACCTCAAAGCATTGCATAAGAATCATATCCCTACCTATATCATCGCGGCTACGTTTAGACCAAAACAATTGTTCTTCCAGCCATGGGGAAAGGGTTACAGGAACTTGTTGAAATGTTTCACATGCTTGTATGTTCAGTCTAAAGAATCCTTGCAATTGCTACAACAATACGGTATCAACCATGTGGAAGTGGCTGGAGATACTCGTTTTGATCGTGTACAACAAATAGCCGACCAAGCACAACCCATACCTGTAATAGAAGACTTCGTTCAAAAAAATAATGGCAAAAAAGTCATTGTAGCAGGCAGTACATGGGCGGAAGATGAAATGTTATTGGCTCGTTTTCTACAACAACATGAAGATGTCGTGCTGATATTAGTGCCTCACGAGGTCAATGTGGAGCATCTAAGGGAAATATTCCAAACATTCCATGGACGTTTTGTTCGATATACCGAGGCTACACCTGCCAATATTGGTATGTGTAGGGTGCTTATGATTGACACATTGGGGATGCTATCAAGAATCTATCAATATGCAGACACAGCCTATATAGGAGGAGGATTTGGCGTGGGTATTCATAACACCCTGGAGGCTGCTGTGTATGGTACACCCGTGATTTTTGGACCTCATTATCACAAGTTTAGAGAAGCGAAAGGATTGATACAAGCAGGAGCTGCTAAGTCAGTACATGATTATGATACGTTTGCTCAAGCAATGACAGAAGCCTTGGAGCAAAGACAAACAATGGGACAATGTGCCAAAGATTATGTCATATCTGAATTAGGAGCAACCGAGTATATATTTAATAAACTATTTTGTAAGTAAAACCATGGCGAAAAAACCAAGTATACCCAAAGGAACACGTGACTTCGGTTCCGTAGAAATGGCGCGGAGAAACTATATATTCAATACCATCAAATCCGTATTTCAACTATATGGCTTTAGCCAAATAGAAACCCCTTCTATGGAAAATATGGAAACTTTGATGGGAAAATATGGCGAAGAGGGTGATAAACTGCTGTTTAGAATTCAAAATTCAGGCGAAAAGGCAAATACAGCACCAGAGAAAGGATTGCGTTATGACCTAACAGTGCCTTTTGCACGTTTTGTGGTACAACACCGTGACGAAATACAATTTCCATTCAAGCGCTATCAAATTCAACCAGTTTGGAGAGCAGATAGACCTCAAAAAGGCAGATATCGTGAGTTCTATCAATGCGATGTGGATGTGGTAGGAACGGACTCTCTATTCTGTGAGTTGGAATTGATACAAATCGTGGAGGAAGTGTACAAGAGATTGGGAATCAATGTCAGTTTGAAACTCAACAATCGAAAAGTACTTGCTGGTATAGCGGAATACATTGGCGAACCTGAAAAATTGGTTGACATAACGGTTGCCATCGACAAGATGGAGAAAATAGGGAAGGATGCAGTGAATGCGGAATTGTCGGAGAAAGGACTCTCCACTCAAGCCATTGAACGACTACAACCTATATTGGAATTGCAAGGAGGAAATGAAGAGAAATTGCAAGTGATCGAAGGACTACTTGCGCAATCTGAAATAGGAAAAAAAGGTGTAGAAGAGACAAAATTCTTGTTGACACTATGCAAACAATTAGGGGTGGAGTTGAATATTGATTTTGATCTTACCTTGGCTCGTGGATTGAATTACTATACAGGTGCTATCTTTGAAGTAAAAGCACTGGATGTAGCAATGGGAAGCATCACTGGAGGAGGAAGATACGATAACTTAACGGGAATATTTGGTATGCCCAATGTGAGTGGAGTGGGAATATCTTTTGGTGCGGATCGTATCTATGATGTGCTATTGGAACTAAACCTCTATCCAGACGATATGCTTGATTCAACACAATTGTTGTTCGTTTCTTTTGGTGACCAAGAACTATTGTATGCACAGCAATGGGCTAACAAATTGAGAAAAAAAGGTATACGAGTAGAAGTCTTCCCTGAAACGGCAAAAATCAAAAAACAAATGGCATACGCCAATGCAAAACATATTTCATTGGTGGCTATCGTAGGCGAAAATGAAATGAATAAAAATGTTGTAATGCTCAAGGATATGCAAACCGGAGAGCAAAAAGAAATAACATTTGACGAACTTGTAGCACACTTTAATTAACATTGCAATGCAAGATACCAATCATCAATACGACCAAATCGTCTCAAAATGTAGACATATTTATACACTCAAAATGAGTGATTATGGACCCAGTTGGCGAATCATGAGACCGCAAACGGTAAATGATCAATTGTTCATCAAAGCCAAACGTATTCGTGAATTAGAAATAACGGGCATAAATATGGTGGGTGAGTCCATTGAGGGAGAGTTGATGGCGATTGTTAATTATAGTATTATAGGGCTAATTCAATTGTCGGAAGGTTATGCCGATTCGGTGGATATGAGTGCAGAAAATGCAATCAAGCTCTATGACAAATGGATGAAAGAGGCGAAAGAATTGATGCAAAAGAAAAATCATGACTACGGAGAAGCTTGGAGAGATATGTTACCCAGCTCGCTGACGGATATGATTCTAACAAAGATTAATCGTAACAAATCCATTGCATCCCATGATAATAAAACCTTGATTTCAGAGGGTGCTGATGGTAATTTGTTTGATATTCTCAATTATGCAGTGTTTTATCTGATTAAAATCTTTGAGAAAAATGAAGAACTATAACTATCAATCTCTTTTGGCTTGTATACTAAGAATCATTCTGGGGGCTGTTTTTGTTTTTTCGGGATTTGTAAAAGCCATTGACCCATTAGGAACCGTATACAAGATTGAAGACTATTTGACTGCTTTTGGTGGATTTTTCAATCTCTTTATGCCGATAGCAGGAATCATCGCAGGTATCTTGATAGCTGTAGAATTCGCCTTAGGTGTGATGCTACTATTGAATGTTTTTACCAAATGGGTCAAATGGATCACATTACTATTCTATATCTGCATGACAATTTTAACACTCTATATTGCTATAAAAAATCCTGTTAGTGATTGCGGGTGCTTTGGTGATGCTATCGTGATATCCAATTGGGAGACATTCTGGAAAAATGTAATACTATTAATCAGTGCCATCCTACTTATATGTTGCAAGAAATATAGACAACAGTTCTTTGTTTGGCCCATGGAATTGGCTATTCTATGCATATCGGTTCTTGCAATTGGAGGTTTTATGGTTTACTCGTTGCAACATCTTCCAATCATAGATTTTAGACCATACAAAATTGGAAACAATTTGTTGGAACTCATGGAATATCCCGAAGATGCAGAACCTGATGTTTATGATGTAAAATTGGTATATGCCAAAGATGGAGTAGAATACGAATTTACTCAGGATAATTATCCAAGAAACGATTCAACATGGGTGTTTGTTTCCCAAAATAGCACACTTATTAAGCAAGGTTATGTGCCTCCTATTCACGACTTTGAAATTATCAATTCCGATTACGAGGATATAACCTATGATATTTTGGAATCAGAAACACCTGTTACATTGGCTATAATGTACGATTTAGGCAAGACGGACATGGAACAAGCCAAACGATTGAATGAACTGTATACTGCATGTGTAGAAAGAGGAGAAATGTTCTATGCGGTGACCGGATCAGGTGAAGACGAAATCATATCGTATGCATTGCAAACGAATGCAGAATATCCTATCTGTACATGCGATCCAGTAACACTGAAAACAATCGTACGAGCCAATCCTGGTATCATCGTAGTACAACAAGGAGTAGTGATGGATAAATATAATTTGAGAAATAGATAATAATAATTAAATACTTTTAAGACATGAGAAAAAAAATGGTCGCAGGTAACTGGAAAATGAATAAAAACCTGCAAGAAGGAATGGCTTTGGCTACTGAGTTAAAAAACACAATTCTTAATCCTACATGTGACGTAGTGATAGGTACTCCTTTTATTCACTTGGCATCTGTAGCAGAACTTTTGAAAGATTCTCCTATCAAAGTGGCAGCTGAAAACTGTGCTGATAAAGAAAAAGGTGCTTATACCGGTGAAGTGAGCGCTGAAATGGTTGCTTCTACAGGTGCTACCTATTGTATTTTAGGACATAGCGAAAGACGTGCTTATTATCACGAAACATATGAAATCCTAAAAGAAAAAGTGTTGTTGGCATTAGCTAATAATCTTGCACCAATCTTCTGTATTGGCGAAGTGAAAGAGGAACGTGAATCTGGTATCCAAAATGATGTGGTAAAAGCACAATTGGAAGGATCTGTCTTCAATCTTTCACCAGAAGATTTCGGCAAAATCGTATTGGCATATGAACCCGTTTGGGCTATCGGTACCGGATTGACAGCTACCCCACAACAAGCACAAGAAATGCATGCCTATATTCGCTCTTTGATAGTTGAGAAATATGGTGAAGAAGTCGCAGATAATACAACAATCTTGTATGGCGGTTCATGCAATGCAAAGAATGCTGCGGAATTGTTCGCAAACCCAGATGTTGATGGTGGACTTATTGGTGGCGCAAGCTTGAAAGCTGAAGATTTTGCAGCAATCATTGCAGCACGTTAATTAGAGACAATAATATGGCAATCATCAAAACAGTAAGAGGGTTTACTCCACAAATAGGTAACGATTGCTTTTTAGCAGACAATGCAGCCATCATTGGTGATACCATCATTGGTGATGGTTGCAGTATCTGGTTTGGAGCGGTACTAAGAGGAGACGTGAACTCAATCAAAATAGGAAATCATGTCAACATTCAAGATGGAGCAGTGTTGCATACACTCTATCAAAAATCGACCATTGAAATAGGAGACTATGTCTCAGTAGGACATAATGTCACCATTCATGGCGCCCATGTACATGATTATGCCTTGATAGGAATGGGCTCAACACTTTTGGACGATGCTGTCATAGGCGAAGGCGCTATCATCGCAGCTGGAGCACTGGTGTTAAAAGGAACAAAGGTGGGACCATACGAAGTATGGGGTGGAGTACCAGCTAAATTTATCAAAAAAGCAGAACCAGAACAAACCAACGAAATAAACAAAAAAATTGCACACAACTATGCGATGTATGCAAGTTGGTATAATGAAGAATAATTAACGGCTCTATGTATAAACGAATTCTTTTAAAACTAAGTGGCGAGAGCCTCATGGGAAACCAAGGGTATGGCATCGATGCCAATCGATTGCAATCCTATGCGCATCAAATCAAACAATTGGCCGATCATGGAGTGCAAATCGGTATTGTAATAGGTGGAGGTAATATCTTTAGAGGACTCAGTGGAGCTCAAAAAGGTTATGACCGAGTAAAAGGAGACCAAATGGGCATGCTGGCCACGATAATCAACTCATTGGCACTATCTTCCGCTCTTGAAACTATCGGGCAAAAAGTGAGAGTGATGACATCCGTTCGAATGGAACCTATTGGCGAGTTTTATAACAAACAAAAAGCCTTGAGACTATTTGAGAAAGGAAATGTGGTAATCATCGCAGGAGGAACAGGTAACCCATATTTTACAACCGACACTGCATCTGCTCTGAGGGCTATAGAAATAGAAGCAGAGATTATGTTTAAAGGAACTCGTGTAGATGGTATTTATACTGCAGATCCAGAAAAAGACCCTACTGCTCAGAAATTTGAGACAATCACTTACGATGAGATATTGTCCAAAGGACTAAAAATAATGGATTTGACAGCAATTACCATGTGTAAAGAAAATAACATGCCAATTTATGTCTTTGACATGGATACGGAAGGAAACTTAATGAAAGTTATTCAAGGCGAACCTATAGGAACGCTCGTAAAACCCTAATATTATGATAGAACCAAAACAAATTCAAGCAGAAGCATCCGAGAAAATGATGTCTGCAGTTATGTATCTTGATGATGCATTGGCACAAATTAGAGCTGGTAAGGCAAGTCCAAGAATACTTGATTCCATTCGAGTAGATTATTATGGAGCAATGTCACCTTTGGCGAATGTTTCTACCATTACAACCCCCGATGCAAGAACTATACAAATCATGCCTTGGGAGAAAAAAATGTTGAGTGATATTGAAAGAGCTATCATCAACTCAAATCTAGGACTCGCTCCTAACAATAACGGTGAAAGCATACGCCTTATTTTGCCTCCTCTAACGGAAGAACGTCGTCGTGATTTGGCTAAACAATGTAAAAACGAAACAGAAACAGCAAAAGTGAGCGTTCGAAACGCAAGACGAGATGCAATTGATGTGTTGAAAAAGCAAATCAAAGAAGGATTGCCTGAGGATGCAGAAAAAGATGCTGAAAATGAAGTACAAAAATTGCATGATAAATTCATCAAACAAATAGATGAAATATATGCAAAGAAAGAAAAAGAAATCATGACCGTATAGTCAATGCGATATCTATCCATATTAACGTTGATAATATGTACAGTATCGTCTCTTTCGGTTAATGCTGCGCGGTTAGATAGCCTGTTAAATTTACCGGCAATTGGCATCCCTGTTGTTAGTTATGCCCCAGAAACTTCATGGGGATTTGGTGCAGCGGCACAGGCATATGTTAAGATGCCACAACAACAAAAAACATCCATCTTTCAACTGGATGGACTATATACACTGAACAAACAGTGGTATGTCAATGCATTAGGGGATGTTTATATAGGAGGAGAAATCCCTTGGCAGTTGCACTTTAGGGTCGGATATAAAGATTATCCCTATCGTTATTACGGACAAGGTAATACCGTTACATATGATAGTTCAATACCTTATCGCTCCAAAAGAGGAACGATCAATCTGCAAACGGTGGTTGAACTTCCCTATCATTGGGCTTTCGGTCCGACATTCGACTGTTTGATTGAACGAAATGATATTGAGATAGGAAACATTGCCGGAGCAGGACAAGTTAATCTGATGGGGTTTGGCATTGTTACTCAACATGATAATAGGGATGTGACATATTATCCAACCAAGGGGCTTTTCTTTAAATGTCAACTTCTATACTACGGGGCATATTTAGAAAATAAATGCCATTTTGCATACCTTGATGCTGATTTAAGGCATTATATACCTATTAAAAAGGATATTATTTTTGCGTGGCAATTCAAAGGCACATGCCTAATGAGTATGCCACATATGCAAATACCCTTCCAGATAAAACCAACTCTTGGAGGGGGTGATTTGTTGAGAGGTGTGAAGGGAGGAGTGTTTAGAGACGATGTGATGCTCGCACTTCAAACAGAACTCAGATTCCCTATTTGGAGCATATTGAAGGCCTGTGTCTTTGCGGGGATTGGAGATGTGTACAATTGGGAGAAATGGCATTGGACTACACCGAAAGTAGGATATGGTATGGGGCTAAGATTATGTATAAACAAAGCAAAAATCAACCTGCGATTTGATGTGGCGAGAAGCAATATAGTCAAAGCGTGGGATACAATTAATGGTTATTCCTTTTACTTAACAGCTACTGAGGCTTTTTAGTGTTAAGAATATGATAGGACTTGTAATAAAAACAACAGGGAATGGATGTACGGTTCGCCTTGATTTAGGGGAGGAACGAGAGTGTTATATAAAAGGAAACTTTAGAATCAAAGGAATCAGAACTACCAATCCTGTCGCTGTGGGGGATTATGTAGAGATAGAAGAAATGCCTGATGGAACGAATTGGATAGTCGCTGTACAGCCGCGAAAAAACTATATCATTCGTAAGAGTACCAATCTAAGTAAAGAAGCACATGTTTTAGCAGCTAATATAGATCAGGTGGCCTTGTTGGTGACCATAAATCATCCTAGCACATCCACTACATTTATAGATAGATTTTTAGCAACCTGCGAAGCATATGCAGTACCAGCTGTATTGATTTTCAATAAAATAGATATATTATCAAAGGAAGAGATAATCGTGCTGGAAAATCTAATGGAGTTGTATAAAAAACTTCAATATGAGGTGTATGCCATACAGGCGAATGATACCAACGAAGAACATGTGAAAGAACTGAAGCGAAGAATCTTTGATGGTAAGGTAACTTTACTTAGTGGAAACTCTGGTGTCGGAAAATCAACCTTGTTGAATACGCTTTTTGGCAAAAAGATGACGCGTACAGGAGAGGTCTCTTCTTCTAATAATAAAGGTGTACATACAACGACGTTCTCGGAAATGTATCCTATAACCAATGGGTATGTAATAGACACTCCTGGCATCAAAGGTTTTGGTTCGGTAGATATGAAAGAAGATGAGGTAGACCACTATTTTAGAGAGATTTTTACTCTATCTCATGATTGTAAATATGATGACTGTAAGCATATAGAAGAACCAGGATGTGCAGTGCGCGAAGCTGTCGAAAATCAAGTAATAGCAAAGAGCCGCTTCGATAGTTATTTGAGTATTTTAGGCGATTGTAAAGAAAGTAAATATAGATAAATATTGGAAATTATGTGTACTGTAGAAATACAAGGACGAACCTTTGAAATGTATCTGACAACCAAACAGATAGAAGAGGCTGTCAATAATGTAGCACTGCAAATAAATAAGGATTATGCGGGTAAAGAACCTTTGTTTATTGTCGTTTTGAATGGCGCGTTTATCTATGCTGCAGACTTGTTGAGAAAAGTTGATTTGCCATCACAAGTCACATTTGTCAGATTGAAATCCTATTCTGGAATGGAGACATCTGGCTGTGTTAAAGAAATGATTGGACTCAATGAGGATGTTGAAGGAAAAGATGTTATAGTTGTTGAGGATATCATTGATACGGGTACATCAATGAAACATTTTATGGAATCATTGAAAGCAAAAGGAGCTAAATCAATAGCGCTTACAACTATGCTATTTAAACCAGAGGCATTATTGTATAGTGAAGTGAAACCCAAATATATAGGCATTGAGATTCCAAAGGATTTTATCATAGGATATGGCATGGATTTAGATGGATATGCAAGGAATCTAGATTCAATATATGTGATAAAAAAGTAAAAAAAATGCAAATTAATTTGGTTGTATAAAAAAAAAGCCGTACCTTTGCAGCCGATTTCAAAAAAACGGTCCATTAGCTCAACTGAATAGAGTACCACACTACGGATGTGGGGGTTGCAGGTTTGAATCCTGCATGGATCACAAAAGGATTGGCTAAAAGAGCCAATCCTTATTTTTTTTTATAGAACATATCTGGATTCTGAGAGGGTATGAGTGACTTAAAAATCTATTAAGATGATTAATTGGTATAATAC
>ERZ808048.90-NODE-90-length-18863-cov-5.879378_pt1 | contig 18863 bp, 16 predicted proteins | sample MGYA00380197_ERZ808048 | MGnify/ENA primary metagenome ERZ808048 (study PRJEB31490, sample SAMN06133377) | cow dung metagenome | isolation source: M1 | host: cow | place: China: Chengdu | collected 2015-05 ... | reverse complement strand
CACTACAAAAACATAAAATGGTTGTATGTTTACGTTTTTTTAATATTTTTGCATAATTATTCAACATCCTGCATAGGATTAAGAAAGCAGATTCTTTCCAATCTCATCCTCTGATAGTACATAGATAATCTTCTTACCCTCAGGAGTATACCTATAAGTGGATAATTTGAATAATCTACTAATAATGTCTTGCATTTCGTCTTCGGTTAGATGTTTTCCGTACGGAATAGCCGTGTGTAAAGCCAATTGTTTGGCTATTTGTTCACGCCAGATATCTTTCAATTTAGCACTATCTTGAAGTTGATTTAATATCTCTTGCAATACATCCTTTGCATTTGCAGCTTCAACATTAGGTGGAATACCATTGATAGAAAAACTGGTTTTACTAAATTGGGATAAATCAAAACCTACACTATGAAGTTCATCCAAAGCATCCATGACTGTCATCATATTTTCCGCATTAAGCTCCCATATCTCAGGGAAAAGTAATTGCTGAGAGATGACTCGTTCGTCTAATATTTGTTGAATGTATTGATGATATAGTATCGCTTGATGAGCACGGTGTTGATCTATAATGAGTAACCCAATAGATGATGCAACACAAATATATTTATCAACGTATTGTATTGGGCTATTCCACCATATTTCATCTTCATAGATAGCAGTTTGTTTAGGAACTTCAGATATAATTTGTTCAGGATAATCGTCTGATTTGGAATACAAGGTTTGCCAATTGGAAGATGCAACGTTGTTTGATTGTTTGAAGGGGTTATAGTCAACATTCCTCGTGCAAACAGGTTTGGACATGATTGAACTACTATCCAGTATAGGCATTTCTATTTTGCCAGATACATCAAAATCCAAAGATGGGGCTATGTTAAATTTACCTAAGGATTCTCTAACAGTTGCAAGAAGTATTTGAAAAACCAATTGGTCATCTGCAAACTTAATTTCAGTTTTGGTAGGATGAATATTAACATCTATTGTATCTGGATTGACTTCAAAATAGATAAAATATGATGGATTAGTATCCTGTTGCAACATTCCTGAGTACGCATTAAGTACTGCCTTGTGGAAATATGGATGTCGCATATACCTTCCATTAACGAAAAAATATTGCTGATGATTCTTGGATGCAAACTCTGGTTTACCAATAAAACCTCGAATGGATACAATTTCCGTATCAGCAGCTATTTCAACAAAATTGGCTGTATAAGCATTTCGCGATGATTTACCAAAAATAGCCTCTATGCGTTGTTTTTCAGTACCCGCATTCAATTCCAATATCAACTCATCGTTATGTACCAAAACGAATGCTACTTTGGGATAAACCAATGCTATTCTATAGAATTCGTTGAGTATGTTCCTAAATTCTGTTTGATCAGACTTTAGAAATTTTCTTCTGACAGGTACGTTATAGAACAAATTTTTAACCTTTATATTTGTTCCTACAGGGCATTGAACAGATTCTTGTTCTTGAACTTTAGAACCATCTATTTCCAATCTTGTCCCCAATTGGTCTTGCTCCCTACGAGTCGTTACTTCCACCTGTGCAATAGCACAAATACTCGCCAAAGCCTCTCCTCTAAAACCCATTGTTTTGAGCGAGAAAAGGTCCGATGCCTTACTTATTTTGGATGTAGCATGCCTTTCAAAAGCCATTCTTACATCGGTTTCACTCATCCCCACTCCATTATCTATCACCTGCAAAAGAGTCCGACCGGCATCTTGTACAATTACTTGTATCTTGTCGGCTTTTGCATCTAAAGCATTTTCGGCTAATTCCTTAAGACAACTGGACGGTCTTTGTATAACTTCTCCAGCGGCTATCTGATTAGCAACATTGTCGGGCAAAAGATGAATGATATCCATTATTTTTAGGCATTAGTTGAAAAAAGAATACACAAACAATAGCATCGCAAGAAGAGCAATCCAAAAGATCAGTTTGGACTTATGCTGCGCTTTATTTCTATGCATATTCTTCTCATGTTCTTTACGCAAATCTCCGTGTTGAAGGCGCGCAAGTTTTTCCTTGCGCGCCTCTTTATCCTTGTCGTAATAAATGGGGCGATAGTCCCATTCACGAGGTTTTCTAACCTTTGGAAATAGTATAGACATTATTTAATAATAGCCATGAAAGCTTCGTCTTCCATATACTTAGCAAACTCAATATCTTTCTTAGCACGCTCTTTCATAGAAGCATCTTTAGCCACTGCCACTTTCATGTTTGAATAAACAGCGTCACGATCATTTGTGCGTGCTCCGATGATTGCGCTCAAATATGCAGTTGTTGCATTTGGAGCTGAGATAGCTGCAATTACTTTGCGAGCACCAGCATAATCTTCATTCAAGATACGTTGGATAGCAGCATTGTTAGAAGCCTTTTCGCCATAAGCTGCTTTTGCTTTAGCATAGTCTCCTTGCATTGTGTAAAGAGTACCTTGAGCTGATTGCAAATCACCACTGGTTCCAGCAGCCTTTCCAAAATAAACTTCAGCTTTTGCCAAATCACCATCAGCCAAAGCTGCAATACCAGCATTGTAGTTGACATCAGCATTGCTTGGGTCAATAGCCAAAGCCTTGGTGTAGCAACGACGAGCCTCAGCCACATTGTCTTGTGCAAAATAGCACATACCCATATTGTTCCATCCACGGCAATCACCGCTATAGATCTCAGAAACTTTCTTATAGATAGCAAGTTTTTCTGCATTTACATTAGTAAGTGTAGCAGCATAGAGCAACTCTTCTACTGTCAAACCTGCAGGATTGCTGCTTGCAAGAGCTTTGATTTCATCATCTGACTTACCAATAAGGTCTGTTGTCAAAACGAGACGGCTACGACGCAATGCTGGAAGAATTTCATCAGCAATAGTTTGATAAACAGCGCTTAGATTCTTGATTTGTGCCTCACGCTCTTCTGGATCGGTATACATGCCCAACACACGCAAAACAAGTTGTTTGTCTTGGATATTGCTTTGTTCCATAGCTTTTTGGAAGCCTTCCCAGTCCTCAGCAGTGATTTTAGAAGCAACTTCAGTTTGAATCTTATTTTTCTTTAGTTGTTTCTCCAAATACTTTTGTGATTTTGCTTGACGAGCCTCAGCAAGTTTGGTGTTCAAGTCGAGTTCACCATCAGGACTTGCATAACCTAAAACCTCAAGGTTATTGATAGCTTTTTTCTCATTTGCATCAGCTTCTTTGATTGCTGCGTGCAAGTCTTTCATTTGTTGTGATTTCAACTCTGAATTACGCAAGTTAGATTGTTGGATGAGGAACATAATGTCAGCCTCTTGCATCTCTTGAATAATGCGTTGGAATTTATCAGCAACGATTTGAGTCTTAACATCTTTAGCAGAAGCCAACTTAGGAGTAGTTACAACACCATCAGCAATTTTAACGTCTGGAATATCCACAACTTTGTTACCCTTCTTAGCAGAAAATCTCAAATACAATTCGGATTGTGCCATTTCAGGAACAAAATCAAAACTTGCAGATTGGGTATATGAACCACCAGCTTTGAAATTCACCTTCTTACCATTTTCTTTTGCTTTTTCACCCACATAAGTAACAGGCTCACCCAATACTTCTTTTCCTTCAAATTTGAGTACAGGAGTTACAACAAGCACACCTTTCTTAGCAAATTTCTTAACAGGGAATGTTCCTGTAATTTCAGCATTAACCTTATTTCCAACTACAGTTAGAGGATTAGGATTAACACTAATTTGTTCTGGCTGTACAGGATCGCCACATGACGTCAACATTGCAATAGCAACAAGCGCCACAAATAAGATACTTTTTTTCATACGTTAAATATATTTTATGAGTTATTTTTAATCTTTGCGAGATTATTAAGCATGGTCTCACAACATACCGGCCGCAAAATTACAAAAACTTTTGCAAACTCACAACTTTCGCGATAATATTTTTTTATTTTCTATATTTTTTGTATCTTTGCACTCTCAAATAGTCCATTATGGTAAATATTAGATTCATACAAGCTACGAGCACAGCCCTTATCATTACCCTTTTCGTAGTGCTTAGTGGTTGCAAACCCTCCACATCTAAAGTGGCTATCATGCGTGCCCAAAAGGCTACACAAGATAGTATTGAGTACATTCAAGCTCAAAACACGTTGACATATTCAGACTCTTTATTACAAACCCTATTACCCATCGCAGATGAGTTGCTTAAGAAGTTTCGATATATCAAAGACGAGCGTTACGAAGATCAAGGTCAATATGTTCATAAACTTTTGAATACAGAACGCAATACATCAAGGAATTTTATTCAATCGTATATTTCTGACGCGTATCAAGTCGTACTAAAAAGTTATTATTATGGTTCGCGTTCTATACATCAACAAAGCATTCAGTTGTCTTGTGCAGATATGCTTATAAAGAAAGAAGGCGTAAATCATGCTTTTCAAGCAGAAGGATGGCATGAAATCATGACCGTTGAAGGTGACGATGCGCTTGAGTTGCTCCGATATATTAGCAGTCATACTCAAGAACGTATTTTAGTCTCCATCAAGGGTGATTTCTCACAAACATACTATCTTCAACAAGCAGAAAAAGAAGCGTTAGCAGACACATATCATTTAGGCATCGTAATGCGCGATATACATCAATTAGAACGGGCTATTCGCATCAGCAATCTTCAAATTGAGAAATACCAACGTCGCCAAGATAAAAGATCACAAGAATCAGAACTAAACAAACAACTCTAATCCTCAAAAATATGGACTCTATTGCAAAAAAACTCTTACAATTGAAGGCTTTTAGCATTCAATGTTATAGTCCAATCAAATGGGCTAATGGGTGGCACTCTCCTATCTATTTGGATGATAGAAAAATATTGTCCTATCCTACAGTGCGTGATTTTTTCAAATTACGATTGGCACATATAATAGCAGAAAAATATCCTGACGTAGATGTTATAGCGGGAGTAGCTATCAATGCCATTGCCCATGGCATATTGGTTGCAGAGCAATTGAACTTACCTTTTGTTTACGTTCACCCAGACCCAAAAGATCATGGACTGGAAAATCGTATTGAAGGAGACTTACGTCCGCGACAACGCGTAGTGATTATAGAGAATCAAGTAAATGTAGGAAGTAATGTTTTGAAAGTGGTTGAAGCCATTCGCAACAATGGTTGTATAGTAGAAGGAGTCGTTACTTTATTCAATTATGATTTCAAATCTGCCAAACGTAAAATACAAGATGTGGGAGTAGAACTGACTGCCCTGTCTAATTTTGACTCCTTATTGAAACAAGCTCAGGAGCTTAATCTTTGCAGTCAAGAGGATATCACAACCCTTCGAACATGGCATCATGCTCCTTCCAAATGGAAAAAAAACACTAACAAATTATAGTTTATGTCAGAAACTAAATACGAAAGCAAAGTTTATTCAACCAAAAATTCGGCTCATACAGTCTACACTGTATTGAGTAATTTAGAGAATCTAAATCGCGTTAAAGATTTGATTCCAAAAGATAAAGTGCAGGAACTTGAGATACATCAAGATCATATTCGCATAAAAGTGGACGGATTGGGACAAAAAGTAACAATAAAGATTGTTGACACCATTCCTGATGACACTATAAAATTTGGGTTTGATAATATCCCTTTGCAACTTAATTTTTGGGTACAATTGAAACAACTGAGTGAAGATGACACGCGTATGAAGTTGACAATAAAGGCAGATATACCCATGATGCTCAAAATGATGTTAGATAAAAAAATCCAAGAAGGTTTGGAACAGGCAGCACAAATGCTCAGCTCCTTTCCATATCACCAATGGACATAGTTTTTAATTATTAATATTTTTCACTATGAGATTAAGAAGAAGAGTACCAAGAATTCATCGGGAAGGTCGAAACATTATTGTTGGATTGACTTTTGCTATTTTTGTTTTGAACGTATTGACGTTTATATATTTACCAAAATTACATTGGTTGTTTGCTGTTACGCTGATTCTAAGCGCAACCATGTTGGTTTTCGTAACGTATTTCTTTCGCAATCCAATACGTATACTGGAAGTGGATGACCCCAATTTCATCATAGCTCCAGCAGATGGACGAGTGGTGGTGGTGGAACCAACTCAAGAGAATGAATACTTTCATGACAAACGCATTCAAGTCAGTATTTTTATGTCTCCATTCAATGTGCATGCCAATTGGTATCCTATCGAAGGAAATATATTGGTTAGCACTCACCAAAAAGGTCGTCATCAAGGAGCTTGGTTACCCAAATCTTCCACAGAGAATGAACGAAGTTTGGTTGTGATAGAGACTCCTAATCGCATACAAATCGCTGTGCGTCAAATTGCTGGAGCGATGGCACGTCGTATTGTAACCTATGCGAAAGCTGGTAAACAATGCCATCGAAACGAGCATTTAGGATTTATCAAACTGGGCTCGCGCGTAGATTTGTACCTACCCGTAGGAACGGAAATATTTGTTGAAATTGGCGAATCTGTACGAGGTAACGAAACGATTATAGGTCGTCTGCCAGAAACTACTCAAGCATAAAAATTTTCTCTAAAATATTACAGTCATGAATTTCGAAGAATTATTTTCTTTATACCCTTGCTATCTCACTGAAACTGCAGTTGAGGATGGTATTAAAACCATTATTGCCAACCACTTTGAAGAGAACAATGTTCAATCGGTTTGGGAACAATGTTTGCATCAGATTGATTTGACCACATTAAATGGGGATGATACCATTGAGAAGGTTGCGACATTGACTAACAAGGTTAATGAATTCAACACACATTATCCTCAATTACCCAACGTTGCTGCAATATGTGTGTATCCATCTTTGGTAGAGACAGTCAAAAAGACTTTGAACCAACCAATCGGCATTGCATCTGTAGCTGCTGGTTTTCCTTCATCACAGACTTTCCCTGAAATAAAAGTTGCAGAATGTGCAATGGCTGTAGCAGCAGGAGCAACAGAAGTGGATATCGTCATTTCGATAGGAAAATTTTTGGAAGGAAACTACCAAGAAGTTTATGATGAGATTGCAGAAATAAAATCAGCCATTCATGGAAGTCATCTAAAGGTTATCTTAGAAACAGGTGCTCTAAAAAGTGTAGAAAACATCTATCGTGCATCTATTTTAGCCATGGCTGCGGGAGCTGACTTCATCAAAACATCTACTGGAAAAATCGCTACCAATGCAACTCCAGAAGCCACCTATGTAATGTGTCATGCAATTAAAGATTGGAAAGAGAAAACTGGTCAAAAAGTATGTTACAAACCTGCTGGTGGAGTAAGTACAACAGAAGAAGCTGTAGTACATTATACCTTAGTTAAGGCTATTTTAGGTAACGATTGGTTGAATAATGAATCATTCCGATTTGGAGCAAGTCGTTTGGCCAATAATCTATTGACTTCTATTTTAGGTCAAGAAACAAAATACTTTTAATTTACCCTCAAAATTATATCGTTGCGGTATAATCATTTGTGTATAAAGTGTCTTACAAATGAACACTATTTTATCCAAAACCTTCTATTCTTGTAATGTCGCTGAGATAGTTATCAAAGCGCCACAAATAGCTCGAAGTCGTCGTGCCGGGCATTTTGTTATTGTTCGGGCGGATGAATTTTCAGAACGTATCCCGTTGACTATAGCAGACGCAGATGTAGTGAATGGTACCATTACACTCGTTGTTCAACGTATAGGAGTGAGCAGTGCGAAATTGCTATCTTTAGAAGTAGGAGACAAGGTGTACAATTTGGTTGGACCTTTAGGAAAAGCAACAGATATTCGCCTATTTGGCACCGTGTTGTGTGCATGTGGTGGTGTAGGTGCAGCACCCATGTTACCCATTGCTCAAGCACTAAAACAAGCCGGCAACCGCGTAATAACGATACTAGCCGCTCGCAGTGCAGATTTAATTATCTTACACGACAAATTCAAGGCCATTTCGGACGAAGTAATCATAATGACAGATGATGGCTCGTTAGGAAAAAAAGGTCTTGTAACTGTAGGTATTGAAGACATTGTAGCAAACGAAAAGATAGACAAATGCATTACAATAGGTCCCGCTATTATGATGAAGTTTGTCGCATTGACAACTAAGAAATACAATATTCCTACAGATGCTAGTTTGAATACTATTATGGTAGATGGTACGGGTATGTGTGGCGCATGCCGTGTGACTGTTGATGGCAAGATTCGCTTTGTGTGTGTTGACGGCCCCGAGTTTGATGCGCATCTTGTTGATTTTGATGAAGTACTAACAAGGTTACGCTCTTATAATGCGGAAGAGAGAGCAGCATACGAGGCTTATCAAAATCTTACAAACACACAGCCTATGCATTCTATGGAGGAGAAGAAACATACTATCAATGAAGACTCTTCTGCAGGTTATCAACCAACTACTCCAGATTGGCGCAAAGAACTTCGTGCGAGTATGAAAGCAAAAGAACGCGTTGCTATACCACGCGTCAAGATGAATGAATTGCTTCCACAAGAACGTGTTCAATCGATGCACTTGGAAGTCAACCAAGGGTTAAGTAAAGAACAAGCCATTTTGGAATCTAAACGCTGTTTGGATTGTGCTAATCCAACTTGCGTACAGGGATGCCCTGTAAATATTCAGATTCCTGATTTCATCAAACATATTGAAGTTGGAGATATTGCTGGCGCAGCAGCGGTAATCAAGCAAAGTAGCACATTACCGGCTGTCTGCGGACGTGTGTGTCCACAAGAAAAACAGTGTGAGGCACATTGTATTCATACCAAAATGGGCAATGAACCTGTAGCAATAGGTTATTTAGAACGTTATGCGGCGGATCATGCCCCTAAAATAACATCACTACCAAACGAAACAGCAATATTAGGAAAAATAGCTGTAGTCGGCAGTGGTCCTGCAGGACTTTCATTTGCAGGAGACATGGCCAAACTTGGTTATCAAGTCACCGTTTTTGAAGCACTACATGAAATAGGTGGGGTCTTAAAATATGGTATCCCAGAATTTCGACTACCCAATTATATTGTAGACGAAGAAATAGATAGTCTCAAACGTTTGGGTGTGGCTTTTTGCTGCGATACTATCATTGGTAAAACATATAGTATACAAGATCTACAAGACCAAGGATTTGTTGGAATCTTTGTAGGCAGCGGCGCAGGACTCCCACGGTTTATGAATATTCCTGGAGAAAACTTGAATGGTGTGCTATCGTGTAACGAGTATTTAACGCGAGTGAATTTGATGGGAGCAGCAGAGAATACAACCGATACACCATTGTTGTCCGCCAAGAATGTTATCGTTATTGGAGGAGGAAACACTGCCATGGATGCTGTTCGAACAGCAAAGCGTTTAGGGGCAAAACATGCGACCATTGTTTATCGCCGCAGCGAGGAAGAAATGCCTGCTCGTATTGAGGAGATACGACATGCCAAAGAAGAGGGAATTGAGTTTATGACATTGCACAATCCTATCGCATATCAAGCGGATGCCCAAGGACGCGTATGCGAAGCTATCATGCAAGTTATGCAATTAGGCGAACCTGACGAGTCTGGCAGGCGTAGTCCTATTCCAGTTGAAGGAGAAACCAAAACCATTCCTGCAGATTTGGTAGTAGTAAGTGTTGGCGTCAGTCCTAATCCTCTCATTCCATCAACCATTGAAGGTTTGGATGTATCAAGAAAAGGAACTATAGTGGTTGATGAGAACATGCAATCCTCTATTCCAATAATTTTTGCAGGAGGAGATATTGTGCGAGGTGGAGCTACTGTTATATTAGCGATGGCTGATGGACGCAAAGCTGCTCAATCTATGCATAGTTATCTAAGCCGACATTAAATAGTCATCATTCAACAAGACTATTTCTCTTCTTATGATAATCTGCTAAATACTCTTGCTCACTCTGTCCTGGAGTAGGGTGCAATTCCGCTTTATGCATCAAACCCAGTGTCTCTAAATCCATTATGGTTGAGTAACCGCTACGAGCGATAATATGTTCCGCTTGTTGCATAGCACAAACGAGTTTATCATCATCCATATAGGGAAATAAGGTTATGTTCCCTCTTTTGATTTGAGTGGGAGGATCAGATAGTTTACCTCTGATAATGAATAATGGTGTATGATGGTTAACAAAACGTTCTATGATCTGTTGCTCAAAAATCGTTCGCTGCGGTTCCAATCCTGATAGCACGGCTATAGTATGAGCATTTTCTGATAACTTGATAACGTTTTGTTGGGTAACAAATCGAGATAGTGGTCCTATATATTGAACTTTATCATCAAACCTACCACCGTGACTTAATGCACCTGATAAATTGTTTGTTGGAGACGCATAATCTGGCACCCATATTTTACTAAACCTTGTAAATATACATGCGTGCACCGCGCGCGCGAAACCTTCAAATAACTTAAGTCTTGAAGGTAATATAGGGTATAACTGATGGGTTAGGTAGATGGTCTGCGTTCGTGAGGTAAACAAACCAAAACGATTATCCGATATTACTAGATCAAAATGTTCTATGTTTAACAACTGCTGCAAACAATAATGATCTGCGATGGTGAATCTTATCAATGTGAAAATGGCTTTGGAATAAAATCCCCATTGTTTTGAATTGTTTGCATACTGTAGATTCAAAGATGCCAAACGCAATGCCCTCAATTGTGGAAAATGCTTTTGCAGTAAATGCAAACTATCACCATCCCCTGCCAAAACAACCTCGTCTCCTCTTTCTAAGTAACGATGGATAAGGGGTATACACCTTGAGGCATGCCCGAGTCCCCAATTGAGTGGTGCAATCAAGATTTTCATATGCTTACGATAACGTTGAATCCCTCCTGTCTTAATCGTTGTGCAATGGCATTCATTTTTTCTGCAGGAACTTTATTGATGGTCTGCAAGGGTGTGGCACGATCGATAACATAAATCATAATTTGTTTGGGATTGAGCCATCGAACCACTTCAAACCAAGCTTCCAACTCATGTGGAGTAGTATTGTCTATTTCCACACCATTTATATCTCCTTGCAAAAAACATGTCTGAAGAGTAAAATCGCCCTTGAAAACCTGCAACGATTTGACGATACGTTCCACCGTTAAATCCTTATTCAATGGCTGATCTATACGCAGCATTGTTGTATCAATAGCAGAGTCCAATTTAAGAATACGATTATCACACAAACGCAATGCCTCTATCACATCTTCTCGAGTTAACTGTGTCGCGTTGCTCAATACAGATACTTTGGCATTGGGATAGTATATTGAACGTAGTTGACATGTTTCTTGAATGATTTTCAAAAAATCAGGATGTAATGTAGGTTCACCGTTCCCGCTAAAAGTTATAACATCCAACTCTACACATTGTTCTTTCAGTTCCTTCAACGTTTTTTCTAATGCATCATGAACTTGTGCGAGCGTAGGTAAAGTGGGGTGATGGATTGGCTGATTCCAACCACATTCACAATAAATACAATCAAACGTACAAATCTTTGCATGGGTAGGTAGTAGGTTAACTCCAAGAGATGTTCCTAACCTTCTGGAATGAATTGGCCCATATACAATTTTATCAAATAGCATAAAGATAAGTTTTTTTATTGTCTACCCAGTGCTTGAGCGAGTTGTTTTCGCATTTGTATAAATTGACGTTGTTGGATTAAGATATTCGTTACTTTATTCCAATCATCCTGCGTTTGGGATAATTGTTTTTCCAATTTTTCCAACTCTAATTCTATAATAGTGTATTTCAGTTCTAAAACAGAAAGATATACCATTTCCTGTAACTGTAACTGATCCAATACCACATTTTGTTCTATTTGATCAGATGAACCCTTTTGCTTAAAACCACGACTTAATGTATATGGAGAAGAAATCAATTGTGCTGCTCTATCTGCAATTTCTTGATCTATATGATTCAAGAAGTAAGATTCTGCCTTGAAATTATTCTCATGACAATACTGTTTGTATTCATGCATAAAACGTAAATGCAATGGATTGGATGGCATCATATCATCCTGCTCCAACTCGTTCAATATATATTCACCTACCGTCGTAACTTCTTCACCTTCGATTATATTGATTTCCCTTTCGCCATACTGAATCATTATCTGCAATATATTATCATACTTTTTGCTCGTCACAGATTCTGTATCAACCTTGATTTGATTACTTACCAAAGTTATATTCTTCTCTTCTTTTTTATCTTCTGAGTCATCTTTAGTAACCTGCGTATCGTTCGTTTTTTTTGCGACTTCTATGGTTAATAATCGTTCTTCAATATTCAATATATTTGCACTATCTCTAATATAAACTTGCCTTGTAATAGCAGAGGGTATGCACGCTATACTATCCACGATGGATTGTATGAACTCACTTCGCTTCTGAGGGTCATTATCTACTTGTTTTTGCTGATGTAACCTTGTCATAAATAGAATAAAATCTTCTTGATTCTCTTCTATATACTTATAGACTTCATCTGCATTTCTTGACCTAACAAAAGAGTCTGGATCTTCGTCTTTCGGTAACAAGACTACTTTTATATTCATTTGTTCCTTCAGACATTTGTTGATACCTTTCAACGCAGCATTCTCTCCAGCTTTGTCTCCATCAAAAATTAACGTTATATTGGACGTAAGGCGGCGTATTAAGTTTATTTGATTTTCCGTAAGTGCAGTCCCTCCACTTGACACAACATTTTTGATTCCAACTTGGTACATGGAAATCACATCCATTTGCCCCTCAACCAAGTAGCATCTATCTTGACGCGCTATCTCTTGCTTGGCTTGATAAAGACCATACAATTCTCTTGATTTTGAATAAATAATCGAATCTGGAGAATTGACATATTTACCCGTTTTTTCGTTTTTTACCAAAATACGACCCGCAAATGCAACCGTTTTACCGGAAATGGTGTATATAGGGAAGATGACTCGCTCTCTATATCTGTCGTAGATTTTTCCCTCTTCTGTTTTTCCACAAACACCTGTTCCTATTTTTGTATCAACGTTGTTCAAAATAAACTGTTCGTCATAACCCTCTTGTTGAAGCATTCGTGCCAATTGATTACCACTTTTAGGAGCATATCCCAAATGAAAATCTCTAATCACATCCTCTCTCAATCCTCGCTCTCTAAAATAACTCAATCCAATGGCTATACCCTCTGTTGTGTTATGCAATTGCTCTTGAAACCATTGATTTGCTCTCTCATTTACAACGAACATGGATTCACGATCATCATGCCTTTGTTGTTCTTCTTTCGTAAGTTGTCTTTCTACGACCTCAATGTGATACTTTTTTCCAAGATGTTTGATGGCATCTACGTACGAGCATTTTTCAGCCTCCATCACAAATTTGATTGCATTTCCAGATGCTCCGCAACCAAAACACTTATATATACCTTTAGAAGGAGAAACAGTGAATGAACCCGTTTTTTCCTTATGAAAATAGCATAATCCAATAAGATTAGCACCCCTTTTACGTAAGGATACATAATCACCCACAACCTCTTCAATTCGTACAACGGACTGAATTTTCTCTATTGTTTCTCTTGGAATCGCCATTATCTATTCGTATTGGTCATTATTTTTGCCAAAGATACATTCCAATTTTTATTTGCCATTGGTCATTCCTTCCTCTCACGTATCGATCATCTCCTTTATATTCAGTCACCCCGTTGAAAGTCATTTCACTAAATTGCTCCACTCGAAGAGGGTTAACCAAACCAAAATCATAACCTCCACGAATAAAATATTTTTTGTATTGGAAACCTATTCCTATACCCCAAGATACATTGAAAGGATTATAATATTGCACCACTTTAGATGGGTGAGAAACAATCGGTACAATAGGTTCTTTTTTATCTATTTTCCCCCTAAAGTTGTTACTCTCAGACAATGCAAGTACTCCCTGAATAGTTGGACCGGTATATGCAAGAAGCCAGGTATCTTTAGCTATTTCTATTTTATATTGCATATCCAAAGCTAGGTCTAACTTGTGCAACATGGTCGTAGATTTATTTTGATAAATCGGTTGTGGAATCCAAATTCCCCGCTCATTGTAGTAATAGTCCTGCCAATCTTGTATATTCGCTCCAAACGAATAGTTTAAAGATATAGCACATCCTAAACCTTTATAAAAATCCACATCGTATACACATCCTATTTTAAATCCATCCAATATATCTTTTGACATAATATTTGGATCCTTGGGCTGAATGACAGAAGGTGAATTGACTCTAAAAATAGTCTCATTAAATCCCAACTGTACTCCAATAGCATGAGTTGGCAACTTTGCATAAGCATGGTTAACAACAACCATAGAAACGCAAGTAATTATAATCCCTAAAATTCTTTTCATTTCATTAAATATTTATTTTAATTTGCTTTTTTTCTATTTCTTTTGGGTCTTGGTTTAATCGGTTCTTCTTCAATAGGCTCTTCTTCGACTGCAGATACAGCTTGCTGCTGAGGCCTAAATGTTTGCTGGGGAACAAGAAATACATCTTGTGGTTTGGTTGGTCGTTCATCAATAGCCCAAAAGAACCCTACTAATTTAGTTTGCTCAGGAGTAACTTGGTCTATTGGATACATTATACCAGTAGTTCTTGTAGTAAACAAAACTCGCTGAATCTTTTGCTCTTTTAGAAATAACTTCACAAAACTACTTTGGGTTCTATTAACTCCCATAAATGACCCATCATCATTTTCAGGATAGAAAATAGTTTCAGCATTACCGTTCACATCCACCTGCCTCAAATCTCCCTCACGAATAAAAGCTTTCATCTCTTTACCCATCATTTGATTAAAATAAATCGGCGAAGCTTGTTGAACAGTTAGGGCATTACCAAAACCATGAGCATAATCTAATTCTTGATTTTTGAGATACATATATATGCTATCTGCTGACATCTGAGAATTGCTTGACCAACATATCGGCATATGATACAAAATGATGACTGAATCTTTGTCATGATACACCAACGAATCACATACAAGCTGATAATCCGGATGATATACTCTCACATGGTGAAATGCTCTTATTTGTTGAAAGGTCGTATCCACCCATAGTGTATCTGGAGATTGAGCGATCATCACACTATCTTGCATGATACTATCTCGAGGCAATAATCGATAGATGCGCATAGGAATTTGATCCGCAAAGATTGTATCTGCATGCATATAAGTTGTGTCTTCTTGAGACCAATCAATCACCAAGGCGCTATCTGTTACAAATCCAGTATTGCTATGCTCATACAACTCACAATAATTACCCATTAAGGTCGCTTGCTGAACAGAATCCACCGCCTCTATATGCCCTATAAATTTTCCAAAACCCGTTAATTTATTGTACAAAATAGTGTCGCCTATGAGCGTTTTTCCATCTTGATGCAGAATCTTAGAACGATCATAGAGATTGGACTGCTCTGTTTCCGTATTATACAATCCGTTTGATGATAGAATCGTCGTTTCTCCTTCATACAAAATATTCGTTGGAGAAACCAATTTTGCAATATGAGTCTCGGTGTTGTAATAAAGTGTATCCGTTGACATAGAGAAAGAAGCATTCTCAAGCGAGACATTTTTTCTAAATATTGCTTGGTTGGTGGAAGGGGTATAAAAACCTAATTGCGAATGCAATGTGTTGATACTATCACGTATCGTTCCACTACCAAAATAATATGCCACCCCTTTCATACGATCATAGTTCAAACTATCTGTAGTAAGGATGGTCTCTCTATGAATCAACCTCACATTGTTTCTTACTCGAGCCAACCGAGTATTCCCGTTATAATAAAGTATATCCCCATAACCATGCAAGGTATCGCCTTGCACAAAACGCACATTTCCAAAGGCATCTATTGAGTTTGACTTATCATAGAAATATGCTGAATCACAAAACATAAGCATGTCGTCATGCTTGAAGCGCACATTGCCTTTTAATATTTGTGCATCAGGAAGTCTCTTTTGATCAAAAGTAAGCGTTTCAGAATATTCCAAATAGACAAGCTTTTGCCCATTCATAACATTACATAGGCAAAAGCATAATAGAAAAATTTCAAGTATATAAATACGTATATTATTCATTATCTTCATGCACCCAACCTGGATATTGGAAGTCACATCCTCTCCATTTAGGATCTATATGAACATATGTTTCCTGTTGCTTCTTTTGAATCCAATTTTGTATAAATTCAGCACTCGTTTTTTCCACCAGCATTTTCTTGATAACTTGAAAATCATTACTCAAGTTTGCTTTGTGTATATCCGTCTTTGAACGCAATTTGACAATTACACAGACTTCTTTATGTTTAATAGGATCCAACATTACAAATGGACTAGAAATCTCACCCACCTTCATAGAATAAATTTGTTTTGCTAATTCGATAGGCAATTCCTGAAATTCAAACTTACTTGACAAAGTATTTTCATTCATCATGATACCCGCATTCAAAACAGTGTTTTTGTCTTGCGAATATTCAATCACAGCTTGTTCAAATGTGATTTTATTATCCCTGATATTTTGAGCTATAGTATCCAATTTCTCAAGCGCCTTTACCTTATCTGTTCCGGATACACGAGGCTTCATTAAAATGTGTTTACAGTTTACCCTCTCCCCTTTTCTTTCTACAAATTGTATAATATGATAACCATATTCCGTTTTAACAATTTTTGAAACTCGTTTCGGATCATTCATATTAAATGCCACTTCTGCAAATTCTGGCACCAGTTGACCTCTTCCTACAAACCCCAATTCACCTCCTCTTTTTGCACTCTCCACATCTTCTGAATATAATCTGGCCAACATAGAGAAATCGGCTGAACCATTATTTACACGTTCTGTAAATTCACGCAATTTTGCCTTAATACGTTCCGTTTCTTCAACAGGAACAGGAGGCTCAAAACTGATAATTTGCACTTCTACTTGAGCAGGAATCATAGGGATAGAATCCTCCGACAAACCTAAATAGAAACGTCTTATTTCAGCTGGAGTAGGTTGAATGTTTTCCGTCAATTTAGATTGCATCTGCTGAATAATCATTTGATTACGCACATTATTCATCAATTCTTCCCTAATCTCCGAAGAAGTTCTTCTGAAATACTCCTCCATCTTTTCCTTGCTTCCTATTTGAGATAGGTAATAATTCATACGCATATCAACTTGATGACTAACAGATGACTCATTTACAACAATGGAATCCAACTCTGCTTGATGTAAAAAGAGTTTCTGAACAGCTAGTTGTTCTGGTATAACACAATAGGGATCACCTTGTATTGGTTGGCCTTCATATTGCTGTCTCAATCTTTCTTCCTCCACTTCACTACGCAAAATGGCTTCATCTCCCACAATCCATATAACCTCATCAATAATATTATCGGCACATAGAGAGCATAGCAATGTTATTTGCAAAAACAATAGAATAGATAAACGTTTCATAATGTTGTTAGTCACTCTTTTTACTTGTATATTTTAATTTTTTTAAATCGAATCGCATTCTCATACACTTCCTTTCTTTCGTCTTGTAAAAATTTTACTTGTTTTTGAGAAAGGATCCATTTTGTTATTTCTGGTTTAGCATACTCCAATGGCATTACCTCTCCTGCAAAATACTTATCAGTGACATGAAGAATATAAGTAGAAAGACTATCTTCAACCTGAATAGTAGAATTTTGTCTTAAAGATGTTTTTAATATGTCTGTTTGAATAGGTAACCTAAGCAAAATCTGATTGGCAGTCACCCAACTATCATTAAACAACTCGTAACCAGAGGCATATTGGTATGCATACTTCTCGATTTTCTCCATATTATCCTCATTCAATGCATTAAGCCATTTCTTCAATTGATCAAGCTGAGGAGTTGAATGAGGCAAAACAAGCAAAATACCCTTAAAAATATGATCTTGCAATATATAGTGATGTTTCGTTTGTTCATAGAAAAGAGTGATTGTTGAGTCCTGAACATCATGCGACATCTGCTTATTCACCAAATGCTGTTCATACTCATAGATATACAAGGAGCGTCTATAGTCCTCCACCAACATTTCTATCCTTTCTGTATTCAATTTTTTCGCTTCATCATACACCAAAATATCAGTAGCCCATTGCTCTATAAAGTCACGCGCACGCTGAGCACTATCCTCTGGCGATGTCGCAGAGGACGTTATGGATTCCAAATCAATTTGATACAACAAATGCCCATTAACCTCAGCAACCACACCATCCGAATGCCTTGAGATAAAATTACAAGAGCTCAATAATAGAATTGGAATTATGTAATAGAGTTTTTTCATAATAAACAAATAATGCGTGTGCAAAAATACAAAAATATTGCTACATTTCCAAATCTATCGAATCAATTCGTACAATTTGTTCCCTTCTATAGTCATTTTGTATGGCAATACTTGAGGTAATGATGGAGCCTTTATTCCATGCAATTTGGATTTTTGTGAAGTGATAAGATTGAAATTACCCACCTCAACATGGATCTCATCATACAATCCTGTTGAAATGATATGATCAAGCAATTTAGTTCCTCCCTCAACCAAAATAGAATGTACTCTTTTTTGTGCCAAATCCTCAAGAACATATGAAAAGGTTGTATTATCCTCATACACTATCGTTTCCGCTTGATTGGAAAAAATATGATATTTCTCATCCAAAACATGATGCCGGTCCAATGTTACTCTAATGGGATTCCTACCTGTCCATCGAGTTATCGTCAGTTTGGGATTGTCCAATAGGACTGTATTCGTCCCCACCATAATAGCCATATTCTCCGCACGCATCTTATGCACCATTTGTTTGGTAAGTTTATTTGATATTACCAATGGCGTATAACTACCATCACAAGAGCGCTGAACATCTATATAGCCATCTAATGTTTGTGCCCATTT
>ERZ808048.89-NODE-89-length-18899-cov-4.019286_pt1 | contig 18899 bp, 17 predicted proteins | sample MGYA00380197_ERZ808048 | MGnify/ENA primary metagenome ERZ808048 (study PRJEB31490, sample SAMN06133377) | cow dung metagenome | isolation source: M1 | host: cow | place: China: Chengdu | collected 2015-05 ... | reverse complement strand
AGTTCCATAGAACTCGTGCAAATCATTCCGCGTGTGAGCCCGTTTCTGAAACGGTCTTCTGCGTCCACTCGAACTTCGCGCGATAGAGAGCCGTGATGCACATCAATGTCTTCGCGGGACACAAGAGCGTTTCCAATTGCCTCGGCAACGCTTCTGGTGTTTGTGAAAACAAGAGACGATGTGTGGCTGTCGATGCACTTTTCGATAAGTTTTACCTGCTCGCCAAATCCTTCTCCTGCGAAGCGGACCGAGAGGTCAAGGGTTTTTGCAACAGGCACAGCAACGACCTGGCATGGACGCTTTCCGCAGAGGAACTTTCCGACAAGCTCCGGATTTCCAACGGTTGCTGAGATTCCGATTCTCTGGAAGTCTCCTGCAAGTTCAACAATTCTCTCTAAAGCAACGGATAGCTGGCAGCCTCTCTTCGATGCGGCAAGTTCGTGGATTTCGTCAACGATGACGTAGCGAACACCTGCTAGGTGTTTTCTAAGTACCTTGCCCATGAACATTGCCTGAATACTTTCAGGCGTGGTAATCAGGAGGTCTGGAGGGTTTGCTGCCTGTTTTCTTCTGTCGTTTTGTGTTGTGTCTCCGTGGCGGACAGAGATTCGAATGCCAAGCTCTTTTCCCCACCACTCGAGGCGGTTCATCATGTCGCGGTTAAGAGAGCGAAGAGGGGTGATGTAGAGTGCGGTAAAGCCTTCGGGGTGTGCTTTACTGAGCATGTTGTGAAAGACCGGAAGAAGCGCGCTTTCGGTCTTTCCGCTTCCGGTTGGCGCGATTAATATCGCGTTTCCGCCTTTAATCAGCTCAGGGATGGCCCTAAGCTGAATTTCTGAGAAGTCATCGAAGCCGCGCTTTTCGAGGACGGCCTGGAGTTTTGGATGCAGAGTTTTTCTAAGTTCTTCTACCGCGTTCATTTTGCCTCCAGAGGGTCTGGTCTAAGCTCTGTAAATGGAGCTACGTATGTTCCGTCCTTCAAAAACACTTCTCCTGTTTCAGGGCGGATTGCTTTTGCAATTGGAGATACTTTGCTTCCCGGAATCAGGCGTACGTCCATTCCTCCTGCCAGTTCATAGAATGCAGGAACTAAGAGTACACGGGTTGGAGATTCTGTCTGAACATCAGTCCATGCTTTTGTATCAACTTCGGCAAGCAGGTATCCTGGCGTCCCTCGAAGAGCACATCCGACATCATCATACAGGTTTACAACCGGGTGGTGGTGTCCGCAGACGATTAAATGCCCGAAGAGTGACTCGTCTGGAATCATATGTCCATGGAAATAACCTGTTCCGTCAATTACAGCACCTGAGGCCGGCAGGAGTTCGTCTGAGAGCAGGTAATGTTCGAGCCCTGTGTCGTGATTGCCCGGGGCAAGTCGAAATTCGGTTTCACGGCGGATGGTTTTTAGAATCTGCGGCATCTCAGCTTTTTCCTGCCGTGTAACATATGGAATCATGTGTTTTAAGTCGCCTAAGACCACAAGATAATCCGGGTCGCTTTCTTCGATGATTTCCATAAGCCGCTCTAGTCTTAGTGCGCTTCGGCTCTCGAAGTGAAGTCCTTTTCTGTGCAGGTCTGCTTCTACTCCAAAGTGCGGGTCAGCTATGGCTAAGACTTTTTCACGCCTCTCAATTGCAACGGCAGGGCCTGTCGGGTAAAATTCAGGTTCCATATCAGGCGAGTTTTATGATGTCAGGTTTCGGGGCGTAACATTCGCCTTCTTCCATTAAGCGGGCTATTGTTTCTACTGCCTGCTGTTTTGTCATTCCGCGTTCCTGCATTGCTTCGAGTACTTTTTCGCGCTGTGCTCTCTTTCCTTCGTAGAGCGATTCGATAATCGAGAGAACCTCTTCGTCTGATATTGTCTGTTTCTTTTCGGCAGGCTTTGCAGATGATACTGCGTTGATTAAGTGAGAGCGAAACTCTTCTCTCTCTTCTTCATCTCCGCGCAACAGACGTCCTGCGGCATCTTTTGCGGTTTCTAAAATCCAGCTGTTTCGAGCCTCACGCGATACTGGTTTTATGACGGTTGCAGAGATTTCTGCGAATGGGGCGTTTCCAGACATTCTGGTTCTGATTGTCCCAAACACATAAACAAAGGATGGGACCTCGAGAGTCTCTGCTGTTTCAAAGAGTTCGTCTGCTTTCGGGTCGATATTTACAACGCAGATTCCGGTCGGGTCACTCATTCTAAGAGATACTATTTTGTCTCCTGATGAAACCGTTTCGATTAATGTTCCAATATATGCAGTCTCTTTTGAGAATATTCCAAAAGGAGTTCTGCACCGTCCGTTTGCCCCGTTTACAGGAGATGCATGGCTCATTTCCCATGCAAAGAGCTGTGATGCCGGGAGAATATTTGCGGACGAGTTCATGAATAATTATTAGTCAGAGAATAGTATGAAGTTGATGGTTATGAATAACCTGTTTTAGATATAGCCTCAAGTGTTCCTTTCAACGAGCCGTCTCCGACAACCGCCGGTTCAACTCCTCTCTCACGCATGGCTTCTGCTGTAATCTCACCTATTGCAAGCGGCAAAATATCTTTTCCTATCTCCATTACCGATGACTTAAACGAGTATGCACTTGTAAAAAGAACTGCATCACAGCCGCTTACATCAAGGATTGTGTTCGTTGGATTTAAGGAATAAATCCGATACTCGTATGCGATTCCTCCTGCGTCCTCGATTGAGTTAATCAGGTTTGGATTTGGAACTGAAGCTCTTGGAAGAGCCACTGATTTTCCATAAATCCAGTCGCCCAGGTGCGATACATAATCTCTCGAGTAAAATGACGGCAAAGTCTCTGCGGCAATTCCGAAACTGTGCAGGACTTCTGCTGTCTTTGGTCCAATTGCTGTTACTCTGCATGTCTTTGCAATATCGCGTGACAAAAGCGGAGCACATACTTCTGCAGGGTATGCACTCGTGAAAAATATCGCATCGAACTGTTTGTCGTTTGCTGCGAGTACAAACTGCTGAACAGCATTCGAATGAAGCTCTGCTGCCAGTGGGGAGATGATTTTTACTTCATGACCGAATTCTGCAAAAAGTCTTTTGTCATCTCCTGACTTTTCGGCAACACGGGTTAGAGCTATTCGCATGTATTATGATTCGCGTTTGCAGATTATAAGGGTTCAGAAAAAAAGGGGGTTTAGAATCCGAAGATTAAGGAGAGGATAAAGTATGCGACAAAAGATACTGCGCCTGCACACGGGATTGTGATAATCCAGGCTGTAACCATCTGACGGACATTTCTCCAGTTGACTGCTCCAACACCGCGGGTAACGCCGGTTCCCATAACAGTTCCTGCTGCACAGTGGGTAGTAGATACAGGAACGCCGAACATTGTCATGAATGATAGAACTGCACCGCCTGAAACTGCGGCAGAGAATCCCTGATACGGCATAATGCGGGTGATGCCGGAGCCAAGCTTCTTGATAACTTTCCATCCGCCGGAAAGGATACCAAGGGTGATTGCAAGAGCAGAGGTTAAGATAACCCAGAGCGGAAGTTCTGCGTCAGCACCAAGAACTCCTGCTGATACAAGGATTGCAAAGATGATACCCATTGCATTCTGTGCGTCGTTTCCGCCAAGACTCATTGCCTGGAATCCTGATCCGAGAATCTGTGCTCTCTGGAACCATTTGTTAAGTTTTGTCGGGTGCTTTGATAAGCGTTCTAAGATGCGGGTTAAGATGCTTGTGAAGAGGAATGAGACAATCAGACCAAGAATCGGTGAGACACAGATGAAGAGAATGATTGCAAGAAGTCCTGAGAACTTGAAGCCTACGGTAATCATTGCGATTGGAACCGAGACTACTGCACCAACAATTCCGCCTAAGATGAAGAAGGTGCGAACTTTATCTTTTGCAAGGAGTGCTAAGAGTGAGCAGATTATAGCTCCGGCAGCAAAACCGATTACAAGAATTTTCACCATTCCAAAAAACATCTCGGAAGTCGGCCAGTAGATATATGCAAAACCTCCGGCGGCAAGTCCTGCACCAAGTAATCCTCCGACAAGAGAGTGGGAAGAGGAGACAGGAATTCCATAGTTGGAACAGATGTTTACCCAGAGGACCGCACCGCAGAGACCAATGAATAAAAGAACAGGTGTGAAGATTTCGGGGTTTACAATTCCTTTTCCAATCGTTTTTGCAACAGCTGTTGAGAACACGAATGGTCCTGCAAAACAACAGATGGATGCGATGATAATCGCCTTGCGCGGGGATAGCGCATGTGTTGCAACGACTGTTGCAATAGTATTTGCCGCATCGTTTCTTCCGTTTGAGAAGTTGAATGCGAGAGCGATTAGAACTCCGGCAATAACTAATATTGTTGAGATTACGTCCATAATTATGAGTGACGGATAAGGATTGCAGTTAAGACGCTTGCAACTTCTTCACATTTGTCTGCGGCAGTTTCAAAGTGTTCGTAGATGTCTTTGAACTTGATAATCTCAATCGGGTCGGTGGATTTGAAGAGATTCTTTAATGCAGATGTTAAGAGTTCGTCTGCTACATTTTCGAGGCGGTTAATTTCAATGCATGCGCCTTTGAGGACTTCAGGCTCTTTTATGGATGAGCGAAGGCATTTGACACCGGTTCTGATTTCGTGTGCTGCCTGGTGGAGGCACTTTGCGAAGTCAAGCATGAAGTGGTCAGGGTTTTTGATGTCGTAGGTTAAAAGAAGGCGTGCTCCTTCGTCGATGAAGTCTACAACGTCATCAAGGGAGGTTACAAGGCGGGAAATTTCTTCCGGCTCGAGCGGGGTGATGAATGTTCTGTTGAGCTCGTCGAATGCTTTGTGTGCTGTGGCATCTCCTTTGTGCTCTACGTCTTTTAATGCGCGGTATTTTGCTTCGACGTTGTTGTAGTTTTCGAAGAGATCGACAAGTTTTGCGGATGCATCGCATGCGATTTCGGCCTGCTCTTCAAACAGGTCGAAAAAGACTGTGTCCTGCGGTGTGAAAAGGTCTTTTAAACTCATTATTGAACCTTGTATCATATCTTTGTCTGATAGTACTATGAAGATTTCTTCTATAAACTATAGAGAATATGTAGATTATATTGTGTGTGTCCTCTGGTTTGAACGACTGGGTTTATCTTTTCAGACGACATAAGTTACTGTAGAGATTGTTCTTATGTTCTTAATTGGAGAAGCACTCGTTGGTGATGGAGCAGAACTCGCTCACATCGACCTTATGATCGGCGACAAGAACGGACCGGTCGGAAGCGCATTTGCAAACGGATTAACCCAGCTTTCTGCAGGACACACTCCGCTTCTTGGTGTTATCCGCCCGAACCTTCTGCCAAAGCCGGCAGTTCTTATTGTTCCGAAAGTAACCTTAAAGCACGGCGAACAGGTTACTCAGATTTTCGGCCCGGCACAGGCAGCAGTTTCCAAAGCAATCGCAGACGCTCTTGAAGACGGTGTCTTTGACGGTATCGACATCGAGGAAAACGTTATTGTTGCAAGCGTTTTCATTGACCCGTCCGCAAAAGACTTCAACAAGCTCTACCGCTTCAACTACGGAGCTACCCGCCTTGCACTTTCCCGTGCACTCGATAAGTTCCCGGATGCAGCAACCGTCTTAAAGGAGAAGGACAGAGCAGCACACGGTGTTATGGGATTCAAGGTACACAGACTCTGGAACCCGCCGTACCTGCAGGTCGCTATGGATTTAGTCGACATGAGACAGGTCGAGCGTGTTTTAACCAGCGTTCCGCAGAACGACCATGTTATCTTCGAGGCAGGAACTCCGCTCATCAAGCAGTTCGGTCTCTCTGTTATCGGTGAGATCAGAAAGATTCGCCCGAACTGTTTCATTGTTGCAGATTTAAAGACCTTAGACACTGGAAACCTCGAGGCACGTATGGTTTCCAATGCAGGTGGAGATGCAGCAGTTGTTTCCGGTCTTGCACCAATTGAGACTATTGCAGCATTCATTAAGGAAGCAAAGAAGTGCGGTATCTATGCAATCATTGATATGCTCAATGTTGAAGAGCCGGCAAAGCTCATCGAGAAGCTTGGCGAGATGGGCGGCAAGGCACTTCTTCCGCAGTATGTTGAGATGCACCGCGCAATCGATAAGGAAGCATCCGGTGAGTACAGCTGGGGAGACATCCTTAAGATTAAGGAAGTCGGTCAGAAGTACGGCGCAAAGATTCTCGTCGCAACTGCAGGCGGTATCAGACAGCCGGTTGTTAAGAAGGCAATCGCAGCAGGCGCAGACATTGTTGTTGTCGGCCGTGCAATCACTGCAAGCAAAGACATCAAGAACGCTGCAGAGAGTTTCCTCGCAGAGCTGGACTCCGAAGAGATTGACCAGTTCCGCGTTATGACTGATTTCTAAAACGAGAGATAACTATCTCTTGTTTTTTTTCATTTTTGTTCCTCTTAGTGAGAGGTGTCTTATTAACATCACTTATATATTCTATTAATGTCATAACAGTAACTATGATTACCCCTTCGGATTTGAGAAAGGAGATTGAGGAACGTCTGAAATCCTACCTCTCCCGTGACAAATCAGGAATCAGAAAGGCACTCTTAGGACTTATCGTAAAAATGAAAACGGTAACGGTTCCAGAGATTCACGCAACACTTTCTGCGGCTTTTGAGGTGAGCATCCACTCCGTTGCATCAATGGTTGGAACCATCGCCTCAAAGTTCGGCATTCTCTCCATGAAGAAAGCAAAGGACGGGGACTTAGCCGTATATGAATTAAAGCCCCAGTATGCCGAACTCGTTGAGCGGGTAATATCCTCCGCATAATTTTTTTTGATACTATGGATTTTGAAGGTATGGACTGTTCTGCAAATTATATGATTCCGGTCTCCCCGGATGTTATCGCATACATGGACGAAAGAGGCGGGGATTTTAGAATCAGCACCTCCTGCAGCGGTCCTGTAATGATGTCTGTTTCTGTAAAACCGCCAAAATCGAGCGATATTGCAATAAAGGCCGGAGATCATACAATCTACATCTCACGCTATCAGCTCGACTGGATTTCAGAAATAACCATGGAAATGGTGCCCCGCTTCTTCTTCTCTCACGACGAGTATGCCCTTTGAAGAACTCGAACACACAGCTGACGTGAAGATGCGAATCTCCGCACCCGATTTTTTATCTCTTCTCGCTGAAAGCGGAGATGCAATGTCTTCAGTGCTTTTCGGAGACTTCGAAAAAGAGCCTGAGAATATGACTGTTGAAATCGAAGCAGAAGGAGCAGACACATCAGAACTCACAGTAAACTTCCTCTCCGAACTGCTGTTTTTAACCGAAGTTGAGTATCTAGTTCCAATGTCTTACTCGCTGAAACAGGACGGAAACAAAGTCTTTGGAACAGTATCAGGAATCGAGTTCGACAGAACAAAACACTCTGGCGGCATCTGTGTAAAAGGCATCTCATACTCAGGCCTCTCTCTTGAAAAAACATCTGCCGGTCTTGAACTTACAATCATATTTGATATCTGATAACAATGCACGAAAAAATCAAACGAATCAATAATACCGAATGGGAAATCCCGAAAGGATTTGTAGAAAACATGCGTGTATCCGGACGGTTTTTCCTATCCGACCTGCTTGCAGAAGGAATTGAAGACGGAGCATTAACCCAGCTTGCAAATGTCGCATGCCTTCCGGGAATCATTCGCCACTCATACGGAATGCCAGACATCCACTGGGGATACGGATTTCCAATCGGAGGCGTTGCAGCATTTGATGAAACTGAAGGCATTATCTCTCCGGGCGGTGTCGGCTTTGACATCAACTGCGGTGTCCGAATGATAACAACCCCTCTGACCGAGGCTGACTTAACCGACAAACAGGGCTTAATCGAAGAACTCTTCGAAGCAGTACCAACAGGAGTTGGGGCAAAAAGTCCAATCCGTCTCTCGCAGAATGACTTAACACTCATGCTCGAAGAAGGCGCACGCCACGCAGTAGAACTCGGCTACGGATGCGAAGCAGACGTTGGAAGATGTGAGGAAAACGGAGCCATGGAGGGGGCTGATGTCTCTGCCGTAAGCAAAAAAGCCCGCCAGAGAGGAGTTCCTCAGATGGGAACACTAGGCTCTGGAAACCACTTCTTAGAGCTACAGACCGCAGAAGAAATCATGGACGAAGAAACTGCAAAAACCTTCGGTGTCAAAGAAGGGCAGCTCTGCGTCATGATTCACTGCGGATCCCGCGGACTTGGACACCAGGTATGTACCGACCACTTAAAAGTCCTCGAAGAAGCCGTAAAGAAGTACGGAATCGAACTGCCGGACAGACAGCTTGCATGTGCTCCGCTCGACTCTCCTGAAGGTCTTTCATACTTTGGAGGAATGGCTGCATCAGCCAACTATGCATGGGCAAACCGTCAGGTAATTACCCACATCGTCCGCGAAATCTTTGTCAAACGCTTCGAAATCGACTACGAAGAGATGCCGTTAATCTATGATGTAGCGCACAACGTTGCAAAATGGGAAGAGCATGACGTGGATGGAGTACGTCAAAAGGTCTGCGTCCACAGAAAAGGAGCAACCAGAGCATTCGGTCCTGGAAGATCAGAAATTCCGCACGAGTTCCGTTTAGCAGGCCAGCCGGTTATTATCCCTGGAAGTATGGGAACATCATCATACTTACTTGCAGGAACTGATGGTGCTATGTCTCAGACATTCGGCAGTACCTGTCATGGAGCAGGACGTGTAAAGAGCAGATCATCTGCAAAGAAATCCTTAACAGGCGACGCCGTTGCCGCAGAGCTTTTGAAGGACGGAATCTACGTCCGCGCTCCAAATCCGGCAGCAATCGCAGAAGAAGCACCGGACGTGTACAAACCAAGCAGTGAGGTCGTAAAGACTGTATCTGATGCAGGCATCTCAAAGATTGCAGTACGTCTCCGCCCGCTTGGAGTCATCAAAGGATAACGTCTGATAAGATAGAAAAACAAAGATAATACAGAGTTTAGTCATGACAAAGATTGCAGTATTCTGGGACAACTCAATGATGTTCCACCGTATGGTAGAGGACGCCGCAGGGCCGGTTGAAGCAGTAACTCCGCTCATCTTATCCGCCCCGTTCTTCCGCGGAAAGTTCAGCGGAATAATTGTCCCAACAGGCTTTGGAAACACAAACTACTCGAAAATGCTCCCTGCCCTTCGTGCATGTGCGGGAAGAATTGAGGACTACCTCGAAAACGGCGGAAAGATGCTTGTCTTCGGTGCGGCAGATGCAAACCCTGCACGCTACGACTGGCTTCCGGTAAAGACTGAGTATCACTACGAGTTCATGGAGCACGAGCTCGAAGTCACAGATTCCACAGCATCATTACTCCTTGACGGCTATGACACCTCCAACTTTGCATGTGACGGATGGTTCGAGGCGTTCGAAGGAACACCTGTTGCTGTATCGAAGAAAACAGGAAAACCTGTCTTAGTCGAATGCAAGGTTGGGGACGGCACTTTATATCTTGCAAGCACTCATGAATATCCAAGCACTGCATTCTTAAAAGAGTTCGCAAAAGGAGATGAAGTCTCCTTCTAAACATCTTCTGTCTGAAGATACTTTACATTTTTTCCGTGGAGGGCAAACTCCTTTTTCACATCATCTGCATTTGCCTCTCTTATCTCGAGCGGGATGTGCTGAATCGTCTGTGCTGCTTCAAGCCTGTATCTTTTGACAACCCGCGGATATGTTTCGGAACTATTCTCTGCAACTTTTACGACTGCTGTAATGTCTTCCTTAATCACTGATACAAACCACTGCCCTACAAGATTCCTGTAATATACCGTAAGTGTAAGAACAGGGAAGGCAGTTTGATTCCTGCGCTCGGCATCGGGCACAATATCTCCATTTTCAAGCAGTCTGTATCCGAATGACTGGTACACAAGTTCAAGTCCTTCATTGTTCTCATCCGTTCCCTTCTCATAGAGAGACACAGCTCCATTCTTCTCCTCTCCTGCTGTAAGATATGCTGATGCCGGAGGCACAAGCCCGAAGTTTTTCAACTGATTCACTGAACCATCTGTTCCAGGGTATGAAACCGAGACAAACGGCTGGACTGAGAAGGCTGTCTCTGTTCCAACGTTTGCGATTCTGTACTCAAGCTTGAGGGTTCTCGTATACTCTGTTTCTGACTCCTCAAAGTCTGAAAAGTATCGGGAGATAATTGTCGGGATTACATATGGCTGTTTGTCGAGCAGAAACTGTTTTCTCGAGTATGTTACCTGTCGATATGTATATCCTGCGTAAATTATCGTCACCAGAACAAGAAGTGCTGTAGCTCCGAATGTTAAAAGATTTGCATAATCAGTATTCAAAGCCTTTGCCCACTCGAAAACCGGTGTCTTTGACAAAAAGAAGTTGTCTGCAAAAAGGCCCGCAATAAATCCGGCAAGAATGGATGCGGCAGTAAGAACTGTCCGGCGAAGAGTATTCATGCGGAAAAATTAGGTGCTGAAAAATAAAGTACTCAGTATTGCGGCAGTTTTAAGAAAAGTGGTAAGTGGATCCGAGGAGATTCGAACTCCTGACCTTCGCCGTGTGAAGGCGACGTCATACCACTAGACCACGAATCCAAGAAACAAAAGAAAAGTGCACCGACCGGGATTCGAACCCGGGCTATTGGCTTGGAAGGCCAAAGTCATGCCTCTAGACCATCAGTGCTTGTGCTGCTTCACACGTGTGTGCTTTGCGTTACATAGGTTGACTTGTGAGCATAAATACTTTCCGAAATAATTTCCGGAAAAAGATGTTTGAGGTTAGTATCCTCTAATCTCTTCTCTGACCTTTTCGAGGTTCTCAATACGCTTCTCTAAGGTCGGATGGGTGGAAAAGAGCTCCAGAATGGACTCGCCTGAGATTGCAGGGATGATAAAGAACGAGTTTGTTCCAGAGACTTCTCTCTTCTCACGTCTTGGTGCTGCATCCACAGCCCCGCTGATTTTCTTAAGCGCGCGAATAAGTGCATCCGGGTCTTTTGTGATGTATGCAGACCCTCTGTCAGCAGAGAACTCGCGGTAGCGTGAGATTGCCTGCGTTACAAGAATTCCTATGATGTACACAATAAAACTCACGGCCATCAATGCAATGTAGGCAATCATGCCGCCTCCGTTTTCATTGTCGTCTCCTCCAAAGAGTGCAATGAAGAACGAGTTGTGCAGAATCATTTCAGCAATCATGACTGCAAAGCTTCCAATTGTCATTGTGAGCATGTCACGGTTCTTGACGTGGGAAAGTTCGTGTGCCAGGACTGCTTCAAGCTCATCATCGGTTAAGAGATAGCGAATCTTTGGAGTTACTGCAACAAGTGCATTTCTCGGGCTTCTTCCGGTTGCGAATGCATTTGGAATGTTTGCCATTGCGCGGTGTTCGATGATTCCAACACGCGGCATTGGAAGGCCTGCTTCATCAGCTAAGCGGCGAACCATGTTGTAGAGCTTCGGTTCTTCATCTTCTGATACAACCCGCACCTTCATGGTCATCTGAACCATTTTGTCCGAGAAGAAGAACTGGACAAAGGCGGAGATGAAGACAAATCCGATAATCATATAGAACCATGCGCCTGAGAGGAATCTCGAGGCGACGGCAATAATTGCCACGTAGAGGGCGAGCATGATCATCCAGGCAACAACCTGACGTCCGACTAACCCCCAGTCACGTTTCCAAATCATATTGTTCTTATATGTTGGCGGGTGAGAATATTAGGTTTCCTTGAGATGTATGTGTGCCATACCTGCCCCTTTATACTTCTTCACACCAAATAAGTACAACAGGTTAGAGATATATGGCAAAAGACCAGATACGAAACGGCAGACTGGAAGGCAACCGCTCTGAAGACTGCGAAATCTACCTCGCATCTATGGACGCGGACCGTGAAATCGCCGAGTGCGACATCAGAGTTGACATGGCACACGTCTTAATGCTTGTTCAGCAGAACTTAATCGACAAAGACGCCGCCAAAAAAATCCTTGTCGCCCTCAAAGGCTACATGGAAAACGGACTCCCGGAAAACGCATTCGACCCTGCACGTGAAGACATCCACGCAGGAATCGAAGCACAATTAATGGAAGACGTTGGAGCAGACGCCGGAGGACGCATGCACCTTGGAAGAAGCAGAAACGACGAAGTCGCAACCTGCCTTCGCATGAGAACGCGTCAGTACATCTTAGATGCACTCTCCGGAATATTCGAACTCCGCCGGGCATTAATCACCCGTGCCGAAGAACACACAACAACTATCATGCCGGGTTTCACCCACTTACAGCATGCACAGCCGACCACTCTCGCCCACTATCTTTTAGCCTACGAAAACCTCTTCGCCCGTGATGCAGGACGTCTCTTTGACGCCTACTCAAGGGTAAACCGTTCCCCGCTTGGTTCTGCAGCATTCGCCGGAACCGGCTTCCCCCTTGACAGAGAACTTACTGCCTCCTACCTTGGATTCACATCCCCAATGGAGAACAGCATGGATGGCGTCGCATCCCGCGACTTCATTGTCGAAACAATCTCCGCATTTGCAATTCTTATGACCAACATCAGCCGCATCTGTGAAGAACTGATTCTCTGGTCATCCGCATTTGTCAAATTCGTAAACTTAAACGACGCCTTCTGCTCCACAAGCAGTATCATGCCGCAGAAGAAAAACCCGGACACCTTAGAGATTATGCGTGCAAAGTCAGCCTCAGTCACCGGGGAACTCATGACATCTCTCATGCTCATCAAATCCCTTCCGATGAGCTATAACAGAGATTTACAGGACTTAAACCCGCATCTCTGGCGTGCCTGTCATGAGACCGTATCCTCTCTTCCGCTCCTTGCAGAAATCATCGAGACCGCAGAGTTCGACACCGCCGCCATGAAAAAGAGCGCAAAGGCTGGAAACACAGGAGCCACTGAAGTCGCAGACTATCTTGTTCGTGAGTTCAACATCCCGTTCCGCGCCGCTCACAACATCGTCGGACGTGCTGTAAAACTCGGCTCGTTTGACTTAGCTGTCGTTGATGATGCCGCAAAAGAACTTGCAGGCCTCTCTCTTGTTGAGCGCGGCTTAACTCAGGAAGCAATCGACCGCGCCCAGAATCCAAAGGAAATTGTCCGCTCCAAAAAGACACTCGGCTCTCCAAACCCGCGCCTTGTCAAAAAGGCTGTCCAGGTCGCAGACGTAAAGCTTGTACAGGATGAAGTCACAGGAGACATCCTCCGCGACCAGTTAGAGGACGCAGACAACAGAATGAAACACGCAATCGAGGAATTATAAATGACATTTAATAACAGTGACCCAGTCACCGTATCCTTCGCCGGCCTTGATATGGAAGGAATCTACATCAACGCATCCGGCGAAAATGCAGTTGTCAAACTGAAAAGCGGATACAACATCTGCGTTCCAAAATCTGCAGTAACTCCGCGTGATGGAGCAGAAGCTCCGTCAAAGCCGGCTGCAGTCCCGCTCGAGCAGAACGAAAAGCTCCCGCTTCTCTCAATTATCTCAACCGGCGGAACCATTGCCAGTACTGTAGATTACAGAACAGGTGCAGTATCTTCCAAGTTCACCGCAGAAGACATCCTCCGCAGTATCCCGGAGCTCGCAGAGATTGCACGCTACAGAACCCTTCAGCCGTACAACATCTTATCCGAGAACATGAACCCTGAGATGTGGCAGGAGCTTGCCCGCACAATCTACAACGAGATTCTTGCAGGCTCTAAGGGAATCATTGTAACTCACGGAACCGACACCATGCTCTACAGTGCAGCAGCAGTTTCCTTCATGCTCGACACTACAGTACCTGTTATCTTCGTTGGAGCACAGAGAAGTGCAGACCGCCCGTCGTCAGATAACGCAATCAACGCAATCTGCTCAGCACAGACCGGCGTCTCCGAGCTTGGAGAGGTTGTTGTCTGTATGCACTCCACATCAAGCGACACATCCTGCTCCCTTCACAGAGCAACAAGAGTTCGCAAGAACCACACCTCCCGCCGTGACGCATTCCAGAGCATCGGACGCGACGCTGTTGGAACTGTAAGCTATCCGGATGGAAAAGTTGTACTCGCAGACGACGCAGTAAAACGCGGACAGAACTCTCTTGTTCTCAAAGCAGAACTTGAACCGGCCTGCGGTCTTTTGACCTACTACCCGGGCATGAACCCGGCAGTCCTTGATGCATTCAAGGGATACAAGGGACTTGTCATCGCAGGAACCGGACTTGGACACACTGGAACAGACTGCATCGAAAAGATTGCAGCCCTCACTGCTGCAGGCACCACTGTTGTCATGACCTCTCAGTGTATGGCAGGTTCTGTATGTGACCGCGTCTATGAGACAGGACGTTACCTCCTTGATGCAGGGGTAATTGAGGCTGGAAACATGCTTCCTGAAGTCGCATTAGTCAAACTCATGTGGGTTTTAGCAAACGCTGAAGCAAAAGACGTCAAGCGTCTTATGCAGACCAATCTCAAAGGAGAATTAGATGTTGATATCAGAGGTGAGAACTGATGGATTATGAAGCACTTGGCTTAAAGGCTGGAATTGAGATTCACCAGCAGCTCAACACCAAAGAAAAGCTGTTCTGCCACTCTCCGACTGTCATCCGCGACTCTGACGAGCACTTTGGTGTTGTACAGAGATACCTGCGTGTTGCAACGTCTGAAATGGGAGATGTTGACCGTGCCGCACAGGAAGAGACCATGCAGCACAGACTCTTCACCTACTACACCTATGACACCACAGGACTTGTCGAGATTGATGAAGAGCCGCCGGCACCGTTAAACCGCGAAGCATTAGACATCGTCTTAACTATCGCTAAGATGTTTGACATGACTCCGCTTCCTGAAATCCACACCATGCGTAAGATGATTGTGGATGGTTCTGCAACTTCCGGTTTCCAGAGAACAGCTCTTGTTGCGCTCAATGGAAAGATTGCAGACACCTGCAGAATCGAAACTGTTGCTGTCGAGGAAGAGGCATGTCAGAGAGTTGAAGACACAATCTTTTCTGTTGACCGTCTTGGAATCCCGTTAATCGAGATTACAACTGCTCCGTGCATGAAGACACCAGAAGAGGTTCACGATGTTGCTCAGTACATTGGAATGACTCTTCGTTCTACCGGTCGTGTAAAGCGCGGTCTTGGAACCATCCGTCAGGATGTCAACGTCTCAATCGCTGACGGTGCACGTGTTGAGATTAAGGGTGTTCAGGAGCTTGACTTAATCGCTGAAGTCGTCCGCCGCGAGGTTCAGCGTCAGTTATCCCTTCTTGCAATCCGCGACGAGCTTTTAGCACGCAATGCACTCGTAAACGGTGAAGTCTATGATGTAACAAAGGTCTTTGCAGAGACCAAGTCCAATGTCTTAAAGAAGGCAAAGTGCATCCTTGGAACTGTTCTCCACGGATTTGCAGGACTTGTTGGAACTGAAATCCAGCCTGGAAGACGTCTTGGTTCTGAGATGTCAGACTATGCAAAGAAGTGCGGTGTCGGAGGTCTGTTCCACACTGATGAGCTTCCGGCATATGGTGTAACCGAGGAAGAGGTACACATCTTAAAGGAAACTTTAGGCGCAGGGGAACAGGATGCAGTCATTATTGTTGCGGCAACCGAGCAGAAGTGCAGATGCGCAATGAAGATGATTATCCGCCGTGCAAAGATGGCATTCGACGGTGTCCCGGAGGAGACCAGAAAGATGCTCGAAGGCGGATCAACCGCATACATGCGTCCACTCCCGGGAGCAGCCCGTATGTACCCTGAGACGGATGTTTTACCGGTTCCGGTCTCTGACGAGTACTTTGCAGCAATCAGGATGCCTGAGCTTTTAACCGACAAGGTTAAGCGCTTCGCATCCGAGTACGGTATGGATGACGGTATGGCACGCCAGATGGCATACTCTGAACAGCTTCCGCTCTTCGAGCGCGCTGTTGCAGAAGGCATCCGTCCTGTGTTTGCGGCAAGAACTATTCTTGCATCCTTAAAGGAAGCAAACCGCGCAGACGGTGCAGGTATCATCTCTGATGATGCAGTAATCGGCGTTATGAAGGCTGTTGAGGCTGGAAACGCGGCAAAAGAGGCTATCATTGATATTCTTACTGCATGCGCGAAGGGCTTAAGTGTTAAAGATGCTATCGCCAAGGTTGCTCCTGCATTCTCCCGCGAGGAGCTTCAGGAGTTAGTCAGAGGCATTGTGTCTGAAAGAGTTGATTTCATCAAAGAACGCGGCAAAGCGGCTTTAGGGCCTGTTATGGGCGTAGTTATGAAGGAGGTCAGAGGCAGAATTGATGGTAAGGTTGTCTCTGAGGTCTTAAATGACGAGCTCAACCGCATCATGTAATTGGTGATGTCTAAGAGATATGTTTAAGTGAGTAGGAAACCAACAAATTTAGGAGTTCAATATGGGAAAGACAGGAAGTGTTACCTGGCACCAGATTAAGGGTGTCAATGGACAGATTCGCCTCGTCCCGCAGAAAGAGGGAGAGGTCAAGAAACCAGGACCGAATCAGAGATTTAAGAGAGCAAGCATTGTCTCCAAGATTGAGGCACGCATGGCAAACTCCCAGCAGCAGGGACGCGGACGCGGACCAAAGATTGCTGATCAGAGACTCCGCCGCAGAATCCGCCGCTCCAAGAAGTCCATGATGGGCGCAAAAGCAAAGTCCAAGCGTTAATCTTCACTTTATTGGAATGGCACAATAAGGCATGGAGTCATCCATGCTCAATTAATTTTTCCTCGCCTGTGATTTCGGGTTTTTTGTATTTTGTTTTGTGAAGAGTTTTTCCTTTCTTCAAGTAATTTCCTGATTAGATATTTTTCTTCAACGATGCATACTTGAAGTAATATTTTATGGCGCGCAGTTGAAGTTAGTGGGTTGTCTATGGATATTGCAGTCACAAATAAGTCTTGCAATGTTCTTTTTCTATCTCAAAAGAGATTTCTGTAATCATATGTTGCGGGTGTGGTTCTGATTTTGGAATATTTTGACATTATTTGTGTTGTTTCAAAATTCTGGCGTTTTATTGTTCATAATATTCTTTTTGGATTTATTCTATAAGACACAGAACTGATATTTTCGATTAGTAATGGGGGTGTCTTTGATGTTTCTAAAATCTGATTTTTTAAAGACGGTTGTTTGTCTTGCTTTGATTTTTGTATTGTTCTCCGCGCCTGTTGGAGCTGTGGTCGTGTCTGATTTTACTTCTTTGGAGCAGGCTGTTGAGAATGGGGGAAGTCAGGTAATTTATGTTAATGAGAGTTTTGAGATGCAGTGTCTTTCAATTCCTGATGGGGTAGATGTTACACTAAAGCCTGATGGTCAGTCTGTTGTCCTTTCTTTTGAGGATTTCAATGCAAATAGTGAGGGTAGTATTTGGATTAAAGAAGGAGGGAGTCTAACACTCGTTGGAAACAATGAATACACTATTACTATGAAAGGTTCATCATCTGATGCAAACAGAATTCCACTAATATATAACAAAGGCAAATTCACCATTGAATCGGGAGCAATTCTCACAGATTACACCACGACAGTAAATTATGGTGGAGTGAGAAACAAAGGAGAGTTCATTATGAACGGGGGTGAGATATCATCCACATCAGGAAAATATGGGGGTGCTGTGTCTGTGATTGATGGTGGTTCATTTATCATGAATTCCGGTATTATCACAAAAAATATCGCAAATAACGGAGCGGGTATTTATCTTTCTGATGGTTCTGTTTCTATAAATGGTGGAAGTGTTTCTCAAAATAATGGATATGATATTGAAGTTGTCGGCAGAAATCCACTCACATCCTCAATTTCAATCTCAGGTGATGCAGTTATATCCTCAATCCATTTCCAAAATACACCTAGCAAAAATACTGTACCATCAATTCATGCAGCCTCTGACTTTACAGGAGAAGTTAAAGAGATAAGTTATGAAAACTATGTCCCAAAAACAAAAGCTGTAGATTTCCAATCATCTGAAGCAGCACAGAATCTCCAAAACAAATTCCATATCGCAGACAAAGAATACTGTCTTGTACCATCAGGAAATTACCTGATCATTGAATCTACTCCTGACTTTCAATTTGTTTTGGACAAGCCAACAAATATCATTATACCAAAATATCCGATTAAAATCCCTGTCTCACTTGAAATGACAAACGGAAAAGTCAGCATGATAGTTGTCACATTAACACTCTCTGATTATAGCGGAAATCAAGTTCAAGGCATATCCTATGATTATAAAATCAAAGATAGTGTCAAATTTGATGTAATCAAAAAAGATGGAAACACTCTGACTCTCTCAACAGGTACAGACATCAAACAAAGTATTGGGGACCTCTTTACCCTCATCATATCTGATACAGACCTGGAACCTGGAGAATATACTCTAACTCTGGAAATTGAAAGCTCAGTCTCAAATACAGAAGACTACACAAAATACCCAACGCAAACTCTCAAAACCACAGTAAATGTTGTCCCGCTTATCTTAGCCGAAACAGCAAACACCAACGGAGCAGACAAATTAGGTACACCTGTCTGGTCATTCAAGCAGAAAGCCTCAGTCACATATGTCATATCACCATTCGACGCATCTTTAGATAATAAATGGCCTGCTGTATCAAGACATGCATCTCCAGACTACAGTAACACCGCATCAGAACTGACAGAAGTCAAAGTTTACAAATCAACAGCCGCCTATGATTCCGCAAACCAAAAATCAAATCAGTGGATTGAGGCTTCAAGCACAGTCAGCAAAAATACTGACGGCACAATTAAATTCAACCTCGCAACCTCAGATTCAGATGCAAAGTGTTTCAAAATAGTATTCACCGGACGAAAAGTAGGTGACGTAGTTGAAGGAACAGGAGACATAGACAACGTAAATCTATACGATGTGGATATGATTCTCCACGCAGCAGTTGCACCAACTCTCTACATCA
>ERZ808048.88-NODE-88-length-19183-cov-6.016539_pt1 | contig 19183 bp, 39 predicted proteins | sample MGYA00380197_ERZ808048 | MGnify/ENA primary metagenome ERZ808048 (study PRJEB31490, sample SAMN06133377) | cow dung metagenome | isolation source: M1 | host: cow | place: China: Chengdu | collected 2015-05 ... | reverse complement strand
GTTTAACTTCGTACATCTTTCTTCTCCTTCTTTTTATAGAACGGACATTTCTCAAGGTTTAACCTGTGTTTACTTCCGTTCTTTAATACTGTTTCTTGCTTAATGGTTCTGCACTCACCATTGATATTGAGGTTGCAATTTAATCGTCTGCATTTAGTTATCAGAAGCTCTATCTGTCACCTCATCTTCCTTTTCTCCCCATGCATAGTAGAAGTCTGCCGTTATCGGCAATTCAACAAACTTCGCACACTCATGCTCTTCTTCTCCACTTGGAATCATGTTGTGATAGTTGTGCTTGCAATCCTTACACCTTACTACTTCTTCCGCATTCAGGAGAACATCCACGAAGGATGGTCTTAATGTGGTCTTGAGTTGAACAAATTTTCTTCTCAATTACCCCATGGGGGATTAAATCCTCCCCTCCCTGACAGAGGCAAGATGTCTGAGATAGTCAGGATCAATCTCTCCTGCATCAGCTTTCTTGTGACATCTCTGGCAAAGACAGATGAGATTATCATTGTCAAGCAAGAGCTCTGGATGTTCAGTAAGCTTTTCGATGTGATGAACCTCAAGATTCTCATAGATGAATCTGCCATTGTCTCTGCAAACCTCACAAAGATTGTTAGCCTTTTCCCTTATCTCAATGGATTTTGCTTTCCAATCTGCTCTTTTTCTGAGCTTTCTCTCATCTCCACCCTTGAACACTTTGCCCTTTGTGCAAATATAATTTCTTGGATGAATCTTTCCACACCTTGAACATGACTTGAACATATATCTCCCACCTACAATTCAACATTCTCTTTGATTGCTCTGAGTTTAAGAATGTCAAGATATTCTTTCATTGCATCAAGCTGAGTGATATATATATCCTTTTTGCAAGTAGGCTTAAAATCAAGAGACTCCCAATTGTCAACCATCTTTTTCAGCTTGTCATATCTAATCTTTGTCTGATAATACTCTGCTTTGAATCTCTCTTTGTAGTCCTCAGACTGCATCATCTCAATAGTTTCTTTTAATTCCATCATAACCTCCTAAACATGAGCCTCAAAATCAAATTCATCAGCAGAAATCTTTGTGTTGCTCTGCTTGAGATAGATGTCTACATATAACTCATTTGCATCCCTGTTATATGTAACCTCTGGATAATAGTGTCCTAACTTCTGAGCATAGAGAGTGCATTTCTTATATCCCAACTCATGAGCAAACCACACAAACTCAAGCTCACTCATTGTTAGGTCTATATCATAATCATCTTTCATGATTTTTATAACTGCATTCTTTGCAACTTTTTCAAATTCGTATGATGTCATATATGTCTCACCTCCTAAATTTTCAGCACCTGCCCTGTGTAAATCCTGTTCTTGTCCTTGATGCCATTCTTTTTGGCCAATGCATCCGCTGTTGTGTGATACTTGAGAGCAATCTTGCTCAATGTATCACCCTTTTTGACTGTATAGGTCTGAGTTTCTGGAGCTTTGGCCTGTGGTTGCGTTTTTTGAGGCTCTGGACTTGGATTTGTAGGCATTTGATTCAAACTAAATCCATTGAGACCCAAATTCTTGATTGCCTTTGTAAAATCTCTGTAACAGATGTCAGAATCAACTGTTTTGCCACCAACCTTGGCACTGTCTGTGTATTGCCACATATCGAATGCAGAAAATGCAACCTGTGGCTTTTGATTTGCTCCAATTGACCATCTGGCAACCCATTTGGTCAAAGAATTGAGCCTTGCCACATCAATCTTGGCTCCAAACCAAGATAATGAGCTGTAAACTCCTGCATAATATTTCTTTGACTCAAGGAAATTACAAAATCCAAGAATTGCATCAGTAACTCCTTTTTTATCGTTTGATTGCCATCTTAATTCTTCAACGTCAATGTATATTGGCATCTCAAACTGTTTGCCTTTGAGACAATTCTCATACAAAAATCTTGCCTCATCCTCACCCTCTGCATAATTTTTGGCACATGAATAGTGATAGCAACCAACTAGCAAGCCAACTTTTTTGGCCTGCGCATAGAAATTTTCAAAGCATGAATCCTTTGACTTTCTTCTTTCAGCTCCGTAGCCTGTCGCAGAGCCTCTCAAGATAACAAAGTCATAACCTGCTTTTTTGACATCACCAAGCTTGAGTCCTGCATTGTGTTTTGATATGTCAATCCCTTTCATAGGTTCACCTCACATTATTTGCCAACAACGTTCTTGAATCCAGAGAAAAGACCGCAAGCAGACAGTCCAAGAGCTATTCCAAGCACAATGCCATTGAGCAATCCTTGCCCCTGTGCGATACCATAAACAAAAATTCCACTTGTAAGACCAAGAGCAAGGTCAACAAGTGGAATCCATCTTTTTTCAATTCCTAAATCTTTAATTAATTCAGCAAGACCGATGATGAGAGCCACCTGCACAACAGGTGTCAAAAGATATGCGATGATCTGACCAACATCCATGTAAATACCCCCTTATCTGAATCACAATTCTACAATTCAAACTATACACGGATTTTCCTCGCATTTTCTCGCATCTTTTTCAAAACCATTCTCTTGGAGTCTTAAATCTGAATGCACAACCCTTGTGATTTAGCCTAAAGTCACAGTTTTCACAGGTTGGATGAGATTCACAATGGTCATGTAAAATTCTCATAGACTTTAGGATTTCAAGGTCATGATGCCTCTCAACAAGGCTTTTACTTTCCTTGGAACTCATTTTGATGCCTCCAAAATCAAGCTTGGTTTGTTATCAAGCCTGGCTGTCCCAAAATCATAGGTCACAGTGCCTGTGAGGTTTAATGTGTCGTTGATTGTGTCAACCTTGACCTCTGCATAATCTGGATATGCTGATAAAATATTCTTTAACTCATTTATAGTCATTTTTTCACTCCTTTTAGTGTATTCTAACTAAACAACCATTGAGAGTCTGTGCAACTTGAATTGAACCAGATTCACTAAAATCTGGGATTGTTTGGTTTTCACTTCTCACCATAACCCAATCATCGGCCATGATACTAGATTCAAAATCCCAATCCTCTCTGTAACATGATGTATATAAAAATTCATAAGTTTCTATGCCATATATAAATGCATGAATAACATGATATACAAGACATTTTGACACTTTTTGCCATTCAATGACTCTTTCAAGAATTTTTGCAGGCACTTCAACAAATCCTCCTGCATCAGAACAATACAACTTGTTATTCTCTTTAAATTCATCAATCACTGAGCTTGGTAGACCAAGAGCAATCATCCTTGAGCAGGATTCCACTCTCATCGCATCTTGATTCATTCTTGAGTGTCCTCCGAAATAAAAATTTTTTTAACTCTCGACTCATCTCCATGCTTATATCTAAAAGCTCCTGCAAGTGCCATGGTTCTACAATCATTGCAAATATCATTTATATCTTTGACAAGGTCATCAAAATCCTTGTCAAAATCAAGCATTGCAGTAATCAGAGAGGCTGCCAATTCACTTAATCTGTTATTTCTTTCCTCATAATCTGGCTCTGCGCTATCTAAATATTCAACTATCTTAATCAAAAGATTTTCTGCTGTGTCTTTGACTTTTTCGCTCTCAGTCATTGCCATTATAATTCTCCTTAAACCATTGTCTCTTTTCGCATCTGCAACATCTCATGCCACCATCATTTTCATCACATTCAAGTGGACAGCACTCTGTGTCCGGCTTAATACCAAACACCTGCTCAAATTTCTCTGCATTAGTCATGTTTTGTTCCTCCTCTAATAACCATTTTGTCAAACCATTGGCCTAATTCATTTTCACAATCTGGACACAGGTCAACTGCTCTCTGGTATCTGCTTTTTTTCTCGGAAATTCTATATAGTTTAAATAATTGGTCTTTCCGTCTTTCATAAAGAGCTCCACATCTGTCACATTGAGTCGCTAACATGTTTTACCTCCTTATTTCCTTTTGAATCTTGTCCAAAATCCTATAAATCTGTGACTCTGAATAATTCAAGGACTTTGCAATAGCATAAGGCCTTTTATTGTCAACATAGCGCAGGCAATAAATGAGGTCTAGCTTGTCCTTGGATGCTCTGAGCTCCTTTTCCTTGAGCTTGAGCAATCTTTCCCTGTCCTCAAGCAATTGTCTAGCCTCTGCAAGCCTCTCATCAATCTTGTCCTCCTCCTTGGCAATCAAATATTCATCAAAACCATTCTCTCTGAGCTTTCCACCCTCAATCTGCAATTTGTCATATTTGATTGCGTTTGGTTGAGTCCTGGTAAAGAGGTTTTCTTTTTCTGTTAGGATTTCATTGTATTTTGATTGAATCTCAATGTATTTATGCTTAAAAATGTCATACTCAATAAAAACTCCCCCCATGCATCATCTCCCCCTTTTATTGCCTATCAATGCAAGAGCTACCAAGGTCACGCATATCATTGCAGTTATTATCACTGGTGTTTCCATGTTCTTTCACCCCCTTTTCATAACAATCCTTACAAATCCAACCTCTGTCTTTGTCCAGAAATACCATCGGAGCATTATTGCATCCGCAAACAGGACAAAGGTCAATTTCAAATCCTAGACTCATTTTTTCTTTTTCACCCTCCCATGTTTTAATGGTTCCGGTTGCCTAGATCTATCTTTCACAGAGCTTAAATAATTCAAATCGTTGATTATGCCATTAATCATTTTTTCTTCATGAATCTTGTCACATTCCTCTTTGTGTTTTGACTGATATTCTTTGTATTGTTCGCAGGATGAATGGCAACCAACGTGCCTTTCTTTGCAACCATGACACGGAACTTTCACATATCTAAAATTCAAGATGTTTCGCCTATAACCCTAGTAATTGGCTTATTTTCTTGAAACTGCGAACAATTAATTTTTGCTGTGAAAAAAGGATGAGAGATTTTGATATCAATATCCTCATACTTGTTTCTTGCCTCGCAAACATTTTTGTGAATGCATCTGTCACACGGTTTTTCTTTTGGCAACATAACTCTTGACCCCCTTATATTTAAAATTTTCCCTGCAATTGTATCTCCCAGAGACACTCATCACAGACATATACATGAAAATATTCAACTGTGGTCCCTTTAGCTCTAGCCACTGTGACTCTTGTTGAGTGCGTATTCATGCACCCCTCACATTGGCATCTGCCAAAAATAGCCTTTATGAGTTTGAACCGGCTCAGTGAAATCATGTATTTTCCCCCTTTTTTCTCTTAATAACCAAAATAATGATTTCCAACTATATGCGCAGGGTCACAATATCTGTTATAATCACCTCTGTGTCTGCTTTTCACCTATTTCTAATTCAGAATTATTTATAAATTGGTCTAAGAAATCATTTATTTCGTCTCTGGAACATTCATGATTTTTAATCATTTCCCTTGTTTCATTTAGGATCCATTTGGCAACATTAAAGCTATAAATTCACCAATTATAAAAATGTCCTCACTAACTCTATATTTCATTAATACGTCTTTGATATTTTTATTTTTCATTTTTTACTCTCCCAAAAAATCCTCAATTGACATCTGTCCTGCCAATTGGTCATCCTCAATAATTGTATCAACTTCTTTGCGCACTGAGATTTTCATGGGTTGTTCCGGAGGATAGCAATTAATCTCAAGGTCAAAATCATTGTGTGTGAGAGCCTCTCCATGGTATGCAGGAATGTGTCTTGGTTGATAATAGTGGACATTTAAGTCAAGAACTTCTTTGGGAGCTTTCTTTGGGTCAATGCACATTGCTCTCATTGGCAATGTATGCGCTGTCTTGATGTCAAGAACCTCTCCATCTTTGAGTTTATAGACATCACTGCCAAACATTCCTCTTTCTTCTCTGTGCTCTGCGCACCACTCATATCTGTAAATCATGGCATCCGGTCCAATCCTAAAGCCTTGAATCCACATGCCTCCACCATTTTCACGGATGATGACCTCAATGTTTTTCACAAAAAATGCACACTCAATCAAATCTCTAACTGTCATTTACAATTCCTCTATCAATTATTTTTCACAACATTTGAGCTCATAATCTCATCCATAGTCCTTAGCATCACAATGACCTCCTCAAAATCAAGATCACCTTGACTTTGTATAAACTTTATAAGCGAATAAATTGACACCATCGTCCCCATGTCATTCATGTTTCCATCTACATGTGTGACTCCCTTTTCTACAAACAAATGCATTTCTCCATAGCTTGAATCAAGTCTCTTTTGTATTTCTTGCTTTAATTTTTCATCCATCTTTTTTCTCCTAAGCCTTTAATCTAACCAGGTGTTATCCAGGTAATAAAATCCAAACACTGCCAAAATTATCAATATGCTCCAGGCAAACCAAAAAATGATAATGCCATCCCCATCTGTTAAATTTGCCCTAACAGACTCAATTGTTAGATTTTTATAAAACTTAGTATTATCCGCAATTGTGTTGTCATAGACTGTTGTGTAAATGGTCCCAAGGCATCCTGGAGCAGAACCATAATAGACAAATCTTGTATCACTATCATCGTAAATGGTCTTAATGTATTCTGAGTTTGAATAGCTTATTTTCTGGACATCAAACTCAATTTCCAAAAAACTAATCTTTGTGCATTGCAATGACTCTGAATCTGCCCAATCCCATGAGTAATATACTTCTGTGGTATAGTATTTATTTCCCTTAGAATCCTCATGCTCCACTTCTCTTTCATGCCTTGTGTATTCCTCTCGCACTTTTTCGATTTCATAATATTTGCCACCAATTTCCGGAAAAGTAACAGGGTCCAAGGCTTTGAGCTGTCCATAAGCAAATACATTTCCAACATCAGTTTTGAGGCCATAATCAAAGAGCTCTGGAGAATCAATTTGAATTGCTTGATTGTATTCTCTTTGCTTATCTGCTATGCTTTCGCTAATTTTTTCTGAAATCATAAAACCAAAAGCCATCATAAGAGCTACAATCACAACACTGCCAATTAACTCTCTTTTTGTTATTTCAAAATCTATAAATTCAAAGACTACTGTGTCATGATCTGGCTTAATCAAAGAACTGCATTGCCTCATTGTCTGTTTTATCCGTTTTGTAATATTCATAGCTCACAACCTCATATCCGATTAGGCTTAAACATTGCCTGTTTGGGAACTTTTTCACATATCTGTTATAATTTTTAACTGATGCATTATAGGCTTGCTTGTATTGAGCCAACAGATTTTCAGTGGTGGCAATCTCATTCATAAATTGTTTGTAATTCTCTTGACTCTTTAGCTTTGGATATGATTCTGCAACTGCATTAATCTGTGCAACAACCTGTTCGCTTTCCTGCTCAGAAATGTTTGCGCCTCTGGCCTCAATCACCTTTGTCAATGTCTCATACTCATGAGAATCATATTGCTTGACGCATTCAGCAAGCTCTGTGAGCACGTTGAATCTTCTTTGCAGCTGTGTGTCAATGTCACTCTGTGTTGTGTTCACGCTCTCCTCCAGGGCAATTGCTCTATTGCCAAAATGCTGTGGAATGAATACACATAACAGGACAACTGCTAAGACTGCAACGATTGATATTATTAGTGTTTTATAATTTTTCATTAGCCCCCTCACTTTCTAGCCTGTCTCCTAGGCTTAATCACCTGTTCATAATAGTCGTGCATATATTCTTTAGTTCCTCGTTTATATTTGCTGTGGAATTGATTAGACTTGAATCCGTTAGCTTTTGCTTCTTCAAAATCCTTTTCACATTGTTCTCCGTATACCCAATCAGCACATTTTTTACAACATTCTAATGGTTCATCAAGCATCATATCTTCCCAACCATAGCAATATATCTGAGGTTTTCCGTTGATATAAAACTCAGTTGTAGCTTTGCCTCTACCGTCTGGATTAGGACATTTCTTAACGTGTACCATTTACTCACTCACTTTCTCTTGAATCCCTCTGGTAATGGTCTCCAGGCAAGCAAATCATCTGGTCCCTCATAATCTTCAAACACAAAATGCTCTGCATGGTAGAATGTCTTTTCGACATCTCCAGAGCTTGTGGTCACAAGAACCTCTTGTCCATCATCTGGGAGCTCACAATCGTACATCCAGATGATGTCTTGATAGCGTTGCTTTTCGTCATAGGTTGATGGTCTGGTCTTAATCTCAATCCAACCATCGTCATCAACTATCTCCTGCAACTCCTTAAAATGTTTACAAACAACACCTATCCCAAGACCTGCGCCAAATGGGATGCATGAATCTTGAAACTTAAATGATTCTTGTTGGATGTCAGTGGTGATATTATTAAACCATTTGTCCAAGGCCTGCTCTTTTAATTTATTTATCATCCTGCTCCTCCATGTCTTTAAATTCTTCATAAGGGATTGCAATCTGGTCTGTAATATCCTCATAGAGCTTGAATGTAAAAGGATTATCCATATCCCTCTCAACCACAATACCAAAGAGGTATATAGGTTCAACAGGATAGGCTAGTTCATGTATAAAAAATGGTCTGAACTCTTTAAAAACCTCAAATCCCAATACCCACTTGTATTTGTTTTCATCAAAATCCCTGCCCTTGAGAGTCCTCAAGGTATGATAAAGGGCATTTGCTTTTTTTATGTCTGTCATCTTTAGCCTCCTAGCATCTTTTTCTCAAGCTCTGAGAGGTCTTGGTCTCTCTGAGAGAAATTGTTGAATTGATTACTTTGCTTGTTTTTGGGCGAGCTTTTGTTGTCATAATTACCCTCAAGAACTTTGAGCATGTTGTTTTCATTCATCATCCAATCAAAATTGGCAGACCATCCTCTGTCATTCTTGCCTTTCATGAAATCAGATGCCTCTGCTTTTTCAAAAAGCAACCTAAAATCATCAAGTGTAAAACTATTAATCCTGGCATTAATTCTTTTTTGTCTTGCTGTTGATGGTTTTCTGAGTTTGGGATAAGAAACACAAATTTGATGATAAAGGTCAAGGACAGTTTGAAAAGTTAATAGACTCTCTCTTTCTAAACTAACCTTACCTAAACTAACCTTACCTATCCTATCCTCTCCTATGCCGTCCATTGGTTGTCCATTGGTTGTCCATTGGTTGTCCATTGTGTCTGTTTCCTCTGTTTTATCCTCAATACCACAATATGTTGTGTTTATGACCTTTGGTTTGGTGTCTGCTCGTTGTCTAGATTCAACAAGTTTTACCTCTGGGACCATTGCTATTAGCAGGTCTTGATAAATACTATCAACTTTTCTATCTGCTCTAATTGAATTATTTTCGTTCCAATCATTTATGTATGTAACAAGATCATCATTTAAAACTATGACATAGCCTTTTGCGACCAATACCCTCAAATCATCCTCAGTGCATCCTGTGGCTCTTATAACGTTGTATGCCTCAACAACACCATCATCATCAGCATGAATGCCTAAATGAAAATAAAGGGCTTGGCATGAAATAGGCATTTTTAAGAATTTTGCACTTTGTGTTAACCTCTTAGAAAACATTCTCCTAGTTGCCATTTTCTAAATCTCCTTTAATACAATCTAAGATTGTCATTTATTGGTCTGCTTTTTGCTCCTCAAGTGCTTTAGATAAAACATTTTTGATGCACTCAGATATTTCTCTGTCAAATTTGACTCCTCCACATTTGGGATTATCGCAATGGTATTCAACCGTAATTGTTGAATTTTTGAATTTATCTAAAACAAAATGCAAAACCTCTGCATTTCTAGATTCTTCACTTGTTAATTTCATTGTTCTATACCTCTTTCAAATTTTTGTTTTATTCCTTTGCCTAATTAAATGGCAATTCCTCATCAATGCCATCTGGTATGCTCATGAATCCATCAGCATCCGGTTGAGGTTGTGGATCTGGAGCTCCTGCCTCCTTTTTTGAATCCGCAAAATCAAATCTTTCAACTATGCAGTCGTTGGTGTAGTATTTTTTGCCATCTTTATCAAAAGAACCGGTCTGCCATCTCCCCTCAACAAGAATTTGCTGACCTTTTCTGAAATACTTTTCCGCAAATTCAGCATTTTTCCCAAAAGCAACAATGTTGATGAAATCTGCGCTCTGCTCTCCCTCTTTTTTGTAGGCTCTATTTACTGCAAGAGAGAACTTTGCAACTGCTTTGGCCTCTGCTCCTGCGGTGTATCTAATTTCTGGGTCTTTACACAAGCGACCTAATAAAATTACTTTATTGATAAGCCATCCCTCCTTTTTTAGCTCTTTCTTTTGCATGAAATGACATGTGTTCCGATTTTGTCATAAGTTTTAAATTTTCTTTTCTGTTATCGTCTCTTTTGTGATTTATGTGGTGTACAACCTCATCATTTTTTAAATGCCTGCCAATCAAGCACTCCATTACTAGAACGTGCTCAAAAATATATCCGTCTTTGTTGCTGTTTGGATGGTCTGGAAAATATATTGATATATATCCATCACATCTCTTTTTCTTATGTCCAATGCCACCTTTTTTCTTAGCTATTGACATTTTTTTCCTTGTTTCCGAACTTAAAATTTTTCCCTTGTGTATTTCACTATTTTTTTTGCACTGTGCCTTTGTTTTTTTTCTGCCTTGCATGGTAAAAGTTGATTTTTGGTCTCTTGTCTCAATTCCATATATTTTGCAATACTTATAAACTGAACCAACAGAAACCTTTAATTGCTTTGCTATTTCATGCATGGGCAATTGTTTCTCTAAATATAATTTTCTGAGCCGTTTTTCCTTTATCAATTGACTCATTCTTTGCTCATTTCCTCCTAACATTCAAAGTGCATCTCTAAATAATTGGATTCTCCCTCAAATTTGTAATATGCCTCACCCATGTGCCAATCTTCACCGTATGTGCGTTGGTCAACATACTCCTCTCCATCATCATCTTGAGACTCTCCTCTTGGCTCTGGAACTATTTCCCAAAACAAGCTATTGACTTCAAAATCCTCAAAATTGTCTATGTAATCATTCATCCATTTGCAGATTTCATTGTTGAGCTCATTGACCTGTCTTATCTTTTCAACTATTTCTTTTGGTATTTTCATTCTTTAATCTCCTCAAATTCCCACGTCATCACGTTGAATTTGTATTTCTTGCCATCGCAGGAGAACTCCGGATGTGTTGTGAACTTGCACTCATTCTGGCAAGCTGTTTTCCTGCAAGCTGCATTCTTTGACGGGTCACACTTATAAAATGTCGTGCCCCTGTTCATTGGAAAAATCTCATCATTTATCATTTAACACCTCTTTTTTCTCCGCTTGCCTTTGCCCTTGTATGCGCACATCTGGCCATATGTCTTTGGGCTCATATTTTTTAACAGCTTTTGCCACTGCTTTCCGGTGAGCTTTCTTGGTCTTTCAAACATTTTTCTATATCCTCCCTAATGGCATCAACATTCAGATAGCCTTGCATCTCACACCATCCAAGCAACGTCGTAGGCATGAAATCAATCCGCTTGTCCCTGCAATAGTCTTTGAACATCTTCACAAGCATTGTCCTCTCAGAGAGGCTTGTTGTAATTTTCCCCATCCTTTTCTCCTTTCACAAATCAGTGAATGGTAAATCCCATTGCTCTAGGGTTTCCCTTTTCATCAAAACCCCTTTCCCTCTCTCAACATATTCTGTTGGTTGAATGACCAATGAATCCTCAATCTCTGGCATCTGAACTTTTAAATCTTCTGCATCTTTTGGATTGAGAAAAATAATATATGGTCTTTTTGCTAAATCAAATTTGTGTATCACATTTTTAATGTCATCAATAGTAAATGTGTTCATGTTCCCCTTTTTTGTCGTATGAATACTTAATAATTTATTTCCACCGCCCCTGTGCGCCCAAATTCCAAATCTGAGCCACTTTGGAGCACTTAGGCATACATTTATTCATCTTGTAAAAATAGACCCCTTGTTAGCTGAATTTGAGCCTCTCAAGGTTGTGTCTTTTTTGTGAATCAGATGTTCGTGTGTATAATCTGGTTGTCTCTAGCGAACTATGTCCCAAAATGTCAGACAGGTCATTGAAATTGCCACCATCACTCATGTAAATTTGCGCAAACAAATGCCTAAAGCTATGAGCATGCACCTTTTTCTTTTTCACTTTGGTCAATCCTGCAAGCTTTTTCATTCTCCTCCAGATGGTTACATCTGAGACCATCTTTCCCTCACTGACAGGAGATGGAAAAAGAAATCCCTTTTTGATGCCCTGCTCTTTGGCATATTTTTTCAAATCCCTGCGCAAATCCTGCCTCATGATGATTTTTCTTTCCTTGCCTTTGTTGGTGACATCAATGTAATAATCATCAAGATTTTCAACCGTGAAGAATTTCAATTCTCCAACTCTGATTCCGGTCATGACTAGGATTTTCATGATGTTATATGTCTGAAAATCCCCAATTTCCTTGGCTTTTCGCATCATTTTTTTGTACTCTGCGATGGTAATTATTTCCTCATTTGACTGTCTCCTCTGGACTCTGAAAATCTTGACTGTGCAGTCTTGATGGCCAAGCCACTTGAGAAACTTGTCCACCACAACAATGTTGTGATTTCTGGTGGACGTTGCTCCAAGCTCTTTGGTCAGATATTCCTTGAAATCCATCACAAGCTCTTTGGAAATCTCACAATCCTCCGGAATCCAATCAATGAATCTCTGGACTATTGGCCTATAATTGCGCAAGGTGCCATCTGCAAGCTCCTGCATCTTTAGCTCCTTAATCCAGACATTAACTTGGCCATTCAGCTCCTCTTTTGTCATAAGCCTCCCCCCTATTCAATTTTTTATATGTGAATGAAAAATGAGATCATCAAGATTTGCTTTTAGAAATCTCTTTTTCATAACTATCCCCACCATTTAGTCTGTCTAATATTTCATAGACAGCCGGAAACTGCTCTTTCTTGATGACGATACCGCTTATATCATCAAGCACAGTCCCATCTTTCAATACATGTTTGACCATAACTATTCACTCCATTGGAACAATTCACCAATATCTATGTTTTCGCATTTGAGAGCCTTACGAACTGCAAGAGCCTCTGGCAAAGTCCAAGTGATTTTATTGCTCATCTTTCCAGAGACAGTGCCCTGCGATTTTTTAAGCACCTTGGCAAGCTCACTTCTGCTCATGTTTTGTCTGGCAATCTCTGCGTTTAAATTTCTGTACATTGTAGCCTCCTTGATTATTTTGAATTACTCGATGTATTAATACATTTTTTTGAATTAATACAAAATTAATTCTATTCATTATTTTCAATCAATCAACCGCTAAATTGATTATTTTGGATTTTTGTTAAATATGTCTAAAATGTGTCCGATATGAATTGATGTGAAAATTGTTTCAATTTAAAATTTTTAATTATTACTGTTAAAAATTTATTTTTATGGATATTTTGTTTGGTAAAATAAAACACAATTTGTATGGAAAAAATGACGATTGAGGAAAAATTAAAGTTATATATCTTGGGGAAATATTGCACAATGGCTACATTCTGTAACAAAAGTGACATTCTGCCATCGACAATGTCAGCGATATTCAAAAGAGGCATCAAGACCTGTTCTTCTGGAAATCTTTTCAAAATTTGTGATGAATTAGATATTTCAATCGACAGTCTGAAAGATGGACGCATTGAACCAAGAATTGAATCCGGAAAATATAAAGTCAATGTTGATTATCTGGTTGATTTTTTAGGTTCACATTGTATTTTGGAGGCAAATGACAAACCTTTAAATAAAAGAGATTTAGCAAGATTTTGTAGTTACTTGGATTTTTCGTGTGAGCTGATGAAACATGCTCAAAAAGGTGAGCATGTATATCCATACATGGCTAATGTGCCAAGTATTGAGGATGCTGACATAATTGAAAGTGAGTTAAAAAATTGAGAGTAGGTTGTTATGTGCGTGTTTCCACGCAAGAACAGGCAAAAGAGGGATATTCCATCCCAGAGCAGACAGACAGGCTCAAGAGCTATTGCTCTGCAATGGGATGGGATGTTTTCAAAGTATATACGGATGCAGGCTTTTCTGGAGCTAACACAAATAGACCTGCATTGCAGGAGCTCATGAGGGACGTTGAGAGCCATTTCATTGAAAAGGTAGTGGTCTACAAGCTTGACAGGCTTTCACGTTCCCAGAAAGACACTCTGCACCTCATTGAGGACGTCCTTTTGAACAACGGATGTGATTTTGTCTCTATGAATGAGAATTTTGACACATCAACCCCTTTTGGCAAGGCCATGATTGGCATTCTGGCAGTATTTGCCCAACTTGAGAGAGAGCAAATCAAAGAGAGAATGCAGATGGGCAAAGATGCAAGAGCCAAACAAGGTCTATTTCATGGATCAGCAAATAATCCAATAGGTTATGACTATGTGGATGGTCTGCTCAAGCCAAATCCCTTTGAAAGAGTCATGATAGAAAAAATATTTGATATGTATTCAAAAGGCTATGGCTACAGTCAAATTGCTGATGCTCTAAATGATGCAGGCTTATACCATCATGAAACATCTCTCTGGCACAGAAAAGTTGTGAGGCATGTAATCAGCTCCAAGGTCTACATTGGCATGATTCCACACAGAGGACAATGGCTTGAGGGCAGTCATGAGTCACTTATTTCCAAAGAGCTCTGGGACAGATGTGAGGCTCTGAGACTTCAAAAAGCGGATAATCCTGTGAGAAATCGAGGGACATCATCATCCTACCTGTCTGGATTGCTCACCTGCGCTCACTGTGGTGGCAAATATGCCAAATTGAGCAAAAAGAGACAGCTCAAGTCCGGTGCTAAGATTTACACCACTTATATCTGCAACTCAAGGAGCAAAAGGACTCCAGAGCTTGTGGTTGACCCTAATTGTAAAAATAAGATTTGGAAAATGGATGAGCTCGACAAGCTTATTTTTGATGAAATTGAGAAATTGGCAGTTGATGAGGAATATTTTGACCAGACTGCATCATCTGGAGAGGCCAAGAGCCAATCCAAAAAGCCCTATGAGGAAAAAATTGCCCAACTAGACAATCAAATCTCAAAATTGATGGATTTATATTCAATTGGTGATGTTCCTTTGGACATTTTACAAGAAAAAATTGTAAATCTGCATCAGCAGAGAGAAAAAATACAAGAAATGATTGTGCGTGACAACGCTGAACGGGGTAAATCCTTATCAAAACCCCTCGCCTTAGAAAAAGTACGTTCATTCAAAAACATTGTCTCAAATGGCGAATTTGAGGACATAAAGACCATACTTGATTTTTTAATTGATAAAATTGAATTAGACAATGAAAATGTGACCATCTTTTGGAATTTCTAAGATGGTCACATTTTGACTCATAGTGTGGACACTGTTTTAACTGTGGGTACATTATGAGGCACAGGAGAGCCATTTGTTTGTGGCTCTCCTTTTTAATTGAAAAAAGCCCCTCTCTGGAGGTACAGGACCAGAGAGGGCATACTAGAGGGATATTTATGAAAAAACATAGAGAGAATCAAAGTTTTCCATCGAGCTTGAGCTTTTCAACCCTGCGCTCAATGTAGGAGTTGCCTCCAATTTTTAAATAATGCTGATATTCCTCCCAGAATCTTTCTCTCTCAACCTCTGAGAGCTGATTTCCATGCTCAAAATCTCCAAGGCATCTGGAAAGATAATTTTTGCATGATTCCATGTCAACTTGATTCACTTTCGTCCTCAAGTCATCCATAGACTCTTGAAATGGCTCAAATTCATCAGAGATGATTTTTTTAAGCCATTTTCTAATGTTGTTGTAAAAATAAGCCATGCCCCCAAAGAATCCTGCAAGGAAACTGAGAGCAATGGCAATATCTTTCAGAGTTATATTTTCAATCATGCTTGACTCCATGTTCCGCATATATGCAAATTGATGTTGAGTGATGAGCTCTGGGCATTAGATACAAGGCCAATTGAGACAGAGCTTGTCTGTTCTTCAACATTTGATGTCCAGGCGACAACTGAACCTGTGACCTGCGCTGTTGCTTTTGCCCCTGTCACATTAAATGGCAGGTTGATGCTCTTGGATGCCTTGTAAAAATTGGTTACAAGGCTTGTCCAGGTAATTCCTGTGAGTGATATCGTTGCATCAAGCTCGCAGAATCCGTTTTTATACTTGATATAATGCCATTCATTGCTTGTGCCCTCGTCAACCACTGCATCTGCAATCTCTTGACCTGCAAGCTTTAGTGAGCCATCTACTCCAATTATATTCGTAAATGGGCCAATAATGCCTGTTGTTGAATAGCTCACTCCAGAGCTGTCAATCTTGATGACATTGGTTGCATTCTCTTTAGGAATTGTGTCGAGAACAAGCATTTCATTGCCATAATAAGCAACATATGAATCACTCAACGTTGAAATAATTGCATCGGCTGATTGCATGGCTACATCTTCAACCTGCCTGATCTGCGTTGAAATGTTACCCATCAGATTGGAGAGCTTTGGCTTAAAATTACCAAATTCAAGCTCTGTATATTTGCCCAGGATGCAGTCATAATCGAAAGAAATGACATTTGTGGAGATATCAATCCCAAGCTTTTCATCAATTACCTCAATTGAATCTCCAACATCTGTGATATTTTCAATATTGGCTTTTAAGGTGTAATTAACTTTAGGAATACAATTCTCATTAATGTACTCTGTAGCCTGGGCTCTCAAATCATCAACTAAGGCCTGTTTATAGGCCTGTTCATCAATAACTCCCTCAGAATCTGCATAATCATTTTCGTTTATGCTTTGTTCAAAATTCACTGATTTAGTGAATGGCAAAGGATAAGAGACAGATGCCTCCAGATAGATATCTGCAAATGGGTCAAGCGCATTTAAAAGGATTCCATCTCTGCCAACAGGCAAAAGCTTTGTCACAACATCTGTCCAATCCTCTTGGGATGAAATCTCTTTTAAATTTTTTGCATATCTGATAACAACACCATTGTCACTGCCAATTGTTTGTCTGATTGCTATGGAAAAATTATCTCTGACAAGGTGGCCTCCCCATCTCTCCAATACTGTAAAAATGGCATCATGCCATGATTTTCTGACACATCGATATGAATTTAATGTGTTAATGTCCGAAACAACTGAAAATGGATTTGAAGGCTCTGTGGCCTCAGACAAATGAGTCAGAGCTTGCTGACACGTTTTATCTTGCACATAAGAGTCCACAATCAGATAATTTTTTGAATCATAAAAAACATGATAGGCCTTGGTGATAATTTTGGACCTTGTTTTTTGAGGATTTGTGATTCTGAATGCTTGAGCACCTTGAGGCAGGTCAACGACAATGATGTTGCCCTCGTTCATGTATTGAACATATTCAAGGCCACATTCAAAATCCAAGTAGAATGCTCCATTGTCCTCTTTGTGGACTTTCGCTTTGAGTGGTCGGAGAATAACATCTCCATTGTTATTAAAAATTGTGTCTGTTTGGCCAAAAAGTCTTATCATTTTTTTCACCTCAAATTCCGGCTGTGACGGATATGAGAGTAACAGCTCATAGCTTGAATTTCACGAAACAAGAAACTAATATGATTAACTCATGGCTTGAGATTAATCCAATCATTTATAAACAACTCATTAAAAAGTTTATCCATGCTTTTGATGGTATTGTGTGCATTTTTCTTTTTAACATAGCCTCTCCATGATTGATAGGAGGCTTGCGCATCTTTGAATGTTAAAAGACCGTCATCAACCATTCTAGACAGTTTCTTTAATTTTTGACGTTGCTTTGTCACATTCTGTCTGGTGAGCATTTTGATGATTTTTCCTGTCTTTGTAATTTTAAAATCTGTTTTTAAAAATGTGAATCTATGTGTTATTTTGCAAATATATGTCTTATTTTCATTTAAAAATAACTTTGCTTTTCTGACCTCATCTTTAACAATTTCTAGCATTTCTTGAGCATCAGATTTATTTTTGCAAAAGATGATAAAATCATCCATATATCTCACATATGGTTTTGCATACTTGCAGGTAATTACGTGATCAAATTCATTCAAATAACTAACAGCCAAGATTTGACACACCTGTGAACCAAGACCAAGACCTATATTTCCGAAAGGGTCAACCATTTCATGAATCAAATTAATGATTCTCTTATCATCAATTTTCTTTTCAAGCATCTCAAATATCTTTTCATGGTCTAATGAATCGAAATAAGAGTGAAAATCTCCCAAAATGATGTAAGCATTATCACCATATATTTTATAATGCTTTCTTAACATTTTTGTAACTCTATCAATAGCAAATATTGTGCCTTTGCCTTTTAGAGATGCCCCATTGTCATAAATTAGATCATGAGAAAGTAGAGGCACTAAAATATTTTCACATAGAGCCTTCTGCACAATTCTGTCTCTGATGTAGACACTTTTGATGTGCCTGTGTTTGCCTCTTTCAATTAAATCAAATTCAATAAATGGACGTTGCTTATATTTGCCTGCAAGAATTTCTTGAGAGAGCTTTAAATTGTTTGCAAATAATTTCCCCTCATATTTCTGAATTGATTCTTTCCAGGACACACCCTTTTTGCATTTATAAAAAGCCTTATTTAATTTATCAAATGAAAATGCCTCTTCAAAAGGCAGGACTCCTGGAATGACCCTACCTTTTCTTTTTATTTGCCTCTTCTTGTATCTTTTTAAATGTCTTTCTTTACTTGTCATTTTAATAATCCACGTATAGCAAATATAGAGAGTCATAAGCTACATAGCCAATTAACATGAAACATCTTTAGACTCATTAGATGCCATGCAAGAAACGTTCGTTAATAGACATCATGGATTTAATTCACGCAAAATGCGATGGTTACACATTCCTTATAGATTTAACAGTGCTATTCGCTCATTAGAGTTACTCAGTCATGTTCTTGGACTATAATCCGAGCGGAACACCATTCGTGTTGGTAGCGTTGTTGTTGTTGAGTCCGCCAGAGGTGTTGACATTCCAAAAGTTGTTGGAGTTGTTCGAACTCAGAGAGCCAAGCCACCAATTGTCCGCAGATGTAACGTGTAACCTATAAATACTTTTCAAACTGCTTGTTATCTGATTTCATCCATGCAGTTATCAAAGCCTTTATTGAGTTTGCTGACACTGCCAATCTCTCGACATCTTTATAGGATAGATTGGCAAGCATGTCACTATAAGTGTCAAGTAAGTTTAAAAATAGAGCACATTCATAAAGAGCATCATTTTGATACATCTTTCTTTTGAGTAAATCCTCTTTACTTTTTGGAAAAATATTATTTGCACAAAAAGTGCAACATACAA
>ERZ808048.85-NODE-85-length-19285-cov-4.659985_pt1 | contig 19285 bp, 20 predicted proteins | sample MGYA00380197_ERZ808048 | MGnify/ENA primary metagenome ERZ808048 (study PRJEB31490, sample SAMN06133377) | cow dung metagenome | isolation source: M1 | host: cow | place: China: Chengdu | collected 2015-05 ... | reverse complement strand
GCAATTGTTAAAAATATTGAAGTCTCAGACTATGTTTTCACTGAGTTTGTGAACTTTGCGGTGAAGAGAGAATAATCATGAAAACAGAAAAATCCATTACATATTTTTCAGCTCAGGGAAAGGAGAATACAAAAGACTGTGCAGAACTTGCGGCAGCACGCGCAAAGGAACTTGGAATTTCTGATGTCGTAATTGCATCGTGCAGCGGATACACTGCCCGCATCTTCCAGGAAGTCTGCCGCCGCGAAGGCCTGCACCTGGTTGTTGTAACTCATGCTGTAGGTTTCGAAGGTCCGGGAATCTGGGAGTTTGATTTGGAACTGGCTGAAGAGCTGAAGAAAGAAGGTGTCAGCATTGTAACAGGCACTCACGCGTTATCCGGCATGGAGCGTGCGATTTCGAGAAGACTTGGCGGAGCATCAAGAACCGAAGCCATCGCTGAAGCCTTCCGCCGTACTGTCGGCATTGGTATGAAGGTGGCTGTTGAGTGCGTCTTAATCGCGGCAGATCAGGGGGCAATTCCGGTCGACCGCGAGGTCGTTGCTGTCGGAGGTACTGCAGAAGGGGCAGATACAGTCCTTGTTATACTTCCGTCGCACACTGCATCCTTCTTTGATCTGCAGGTTAGAGAGTTTGTGGCTATGCCAAGGAACCGGTGAGTAAATGGTCTTTGCATCATTAACTCAGGCGGTAAAAGCCTACGGGAAGATGCCGCATGTCTGGATTTCAGGCATCTTTTCAGCTCTCGCTATCCTTCTGACATATTATCTGGCCTTTACAGTAAGCGAAGTAGCAGGCCTTGCTGTGATGGTTATCTTCTTCTTCGCTTTCCCGTACATTCTTGCCGGAACTTACGGTGTTTTAATCGATAACAACAAGAAGAAGGGGGCATTCAAGATATATGCGAGATACGGTTTCCGCCGCTGTCTTTTCCCGAACATTCTGCTGGTTCTTCTGACCTGGTTCTTAATGAATCTGGCAACGTCACTGCTGCTTATCTTCGGGGTGTCTCCGGAGATGGCCTTATACGTCAGTCTCTTTGTTGTAATCCCGCTCGTGTTCTTCTGCTACTTCGCAGACATTACGGCAATCCGTCACAACTTAACTATGGGACAGGCAGTAAAAGACAGTGCAAAGCGGGTATCTGCCGGTTCCTTCTCGATTACTGCATTCTATCTGATGAACATCGCACTGCTTTTCTTCGCATCGTTTTTCATGTCGTTTGTCATGAGCTTTGTCGGATTCGAAGCACTCATGCCTCTGACAGAACTAACAGAAGAAGCTGTTGCTTCAATGCCTCTTGAAGAGCTGACAGCTCTTGTATTAACTCCTGAGGTTATCTTTGCCACTGTCATCTCTCTTGCAGTGACAGCTCTTGTGTTTGTTCCGTTCTTTGTTTCATTCAAGACCTACTTCTTCAAGCGCATGCTTACAGTCTACAATGGTTCAGCATATCACAGGCCTGCTGAAGAGGAAGGGGAATACGATGAAAAGGGACGCTGGTTCAAGTACAAATAATCTCTTTTCACTCTTTTACTATTCTGACTACTCTCTGGGGGTATGGAATCTCAATTCCTCTCTCGCGGAAAATACGGTCAATCTCACAGTTCACTGCATCTGCTGCGTCGCGTCGTACACGGGTTGATGCTGCGCCAAATGTAACCTCAAATATAAGTGCTGAATCTCCAAACTCCATAAAGTCAACCTCGGTTTCTATCGCCTGGGAAACATCCTTTGACTTCTCTATCGCTGAAGTCACAGCATCATACAGGGACTGTTTTACAATAGTTACATCCGACCCGTATGCAACACCTACATTCTCACGGATTAAGAGGACTTCTGTTGGCTTTGAGTAGTTCATGATAATATTATTCGAGATTGTGGAGTTTGGAATAATCATCATCTGACTGTCTTCAGTCATGATGCGTGTACTTCGAAGTCCAACGTGTACTACGCGCCCGTAAATGTTGCTCAGATATACCCAGTCTCCTTCAGTAAACGGCCTGTCTGTATAGAGCACAATCCCTCCGAAAATATTTCCAAGCAAATCCTGCGCGGCTAAGGCTGCCGCTATTCCTAAAACACCGGCGCTTGCAAGAAGCGGGGAAATATTGACCTGAAGTGTTGAGAGAACCGTAAAGATGCCTGCGGCCCAGATAACAATCTCTGCTGTGAACTTTGTAATGGGTGCTATCTTTTTTGTTCTCTCACGGCTTGGGGGCATTGCATGATCTATTAGGAAAATCACAACACGGTATGCTGCCCATGTTGCAAGAATAATGCCGACTGCTGAAAAATATCTGTCCTCGAGTGAAACATACTCTGAAAAGATGACTGACACAATGCTGTACGCAGTAATGAGACCTGTACAGACCATAAGCGGTGCGTAAAGGGCTTTTACAACTGCCTTTGACACGCCTTTCGTTTTGTAAGATAGAATCCTTTTTGCAGCATATATCGCAAAAATTACTGCAAGTCCGACTAAAAGAACAATACTGCTGTACAGTAATGTATCTGTAGTTACCATGCCTGACTATTTGTCAGAGAATACAAAAGCACTTTAGAAAGCGGCAGATAAAAGAGCTGGAAAATATTGTGTAAATGGGTTTCCCCAATTTACATAATCTTTCCGAGCAGGCGGATAGAGTTGGTCATGTCCGGTCCAAGTGGGGAACCGAAGATGATCTGGGTAACGCCGGCTGCGGTTAAGTCTTCACACTTCTGGCGGATGGTGTCTGGGGTACCGCAGATGGTGAATGCGTTGAGTTCTGCATCAGTGACGAGCTCGTTTACAGACTTGAAGTCGAAGCGTGCGAGTGCGTCCTTGATCTTTGCAACGTTGTTGAGGTCGAGTCCGTGGCGCTGGAGAAGTGCTTCTGGAGATCCTGCTGCAATGAATGCGGAGACGATCTTTGCTGCCTTCTTTGCCTTCTTCTCGTCCTTGTCGATGGAGAGTGCGGTGTATGCACCAACGTCGAATCCCTTCTTGCCGACAGATTCACATGCTGCCTTGATGATTGGGATTGCAACTTCGAAGTCCTTCGGGTTGGATGCGTTGATAAGTGCTCCGTCTCCCTTAAGACCGGAGAGCTCGAGTACTTTCGGACCCTGTGCACCGACGTAGATTGGGATGCCCTTCTTTCCTGGGAGGGTAACACCAGTCAGCTTTGCACCGTCGTAGTCGAAGAATGCTTTGCCGGACTTCTTGAGTTCTGCACCGGAGGTAAGCTCGCGGATGGTGTCGATTGCGTCACCGAGTCTTCCGACTGGCTTCTCTGGGTTGATGCAGAGCTTTGGAAGAGTGGAGAGGTCTCCTGGGCCGATACCGAGGACTGCACGGCCGTCGGAAATCTCGTTGAGGGTACAGGCGAAGGATGCCATTGCTGCTGGGGTGTCGGTGAATGCGTTCATGATTCCCGGACCCATCTTCATGGTGGTGGTTGCCTGTGCGACTGCGGTTAAGACTGCGTAGCAGTGTCTGTTGTTGTAGTGGTTAGTGATCCAGGCGTAGTCGATGTCTTTGCTCTCTGCGAGTTTACAGTAGTCAACGACTTTCTTAACGTTAATGTTTCCTGGAACAAATTCAATTCCGTAAGTCATAGTTCTTTACACCTCATTTTAAGAGTTTCATTCCTCAACATAAATATATTCTGATTTTACTGAGGAATTGCCGCCCGTAAATCGGTCGGATTCCGGTCTTCAAAAAAAAGTCCCAAAAAAGGCGTATTTGTGTGCGCCTTTGAGTGGACCTGCCGGGGATCGAACCCGGTTCTTCGGGTTCGAAGCCCGAAAGGATATCCACTACCCCACAAGTCCGTTGTAATATATGTATGTTCTTCTTCTTTTTAACCCCTGTTGATTTAATACGATGGTGCGCCTAATTTTATGTATGGTTTTATCTTCATCTGTAATCCGTACAAGGCTCGAGAACGGAACTCTTGGAATCGAACCGTTCGCAGAAGAATCTCTTCAGCCTTCATCATATGATCTTAGAAGCGCAGAAGATATCATAATCAAAAAAGGAGAGCTTACTCTGGTCCCCACAATGGAGTTTGTCTCTCTTCCAGATGATCTCTGCGCAACACTTTGGGGACGATCCTCCTTTGGAAGAAAGGGTGTTACCTTGGGCGCAGGATATATTGACCCGGGATTTCGTGGAAACCTTACTCTCTGCATGGTAAACAACGGGCCTGAAGATATTGAGGTTACAAAAGGAATGCGTGTTGTACAGATGCTGATTCACTCAGTCGAAGGAAAAGTTGAGTCTGCATATAATGGACAGTATCAGGACAGTCACGGAGTTGTTGAATCAAAGCTGTAAAAGCCCAAACGAGAAAAGCATTACAGGAAGCATAATAGCTCCCATGCAGTAGAGCCTGGGGATTCCAAGCTTTGCAGGAATCCATCCGACTGCTGTTGAAAGGATTAGAATCATCAGTCCGAAAGGCCCGCAAAACACTGCGGTTAAAATAATCAGAAATGTCAGAACAGATGCAGAAAGCATCTTCTGATTCACTTTTGCGATATACTTCCCTGTTTTGGAGAAAAGAACTGTCAGCATATATGCGGCAGCGGCAGAAGCTCCGGCAGCTGCTAAAAGCATGAATATATTTGGAAGAGGAAACTCTGCAACAGCTGCCAAAGCTCCGGAACGCATTCTGCCTACAGCATACAGCGCGGCAAGCCCCAAGACTGCGTTTGCTGTGTTTGCCGCAGATGTCGAGAGCAGATAACCGCGCGGATTTAACTCATAATCTCCGCTTCTATGAAATGCGAGAAGGGCATTTGCTGTTCCGCTCGAAAATCCGGGAAGCCATCCGACAATTGCACCGGCAAAAGTGCCTTTGATTGTATTCACTGCGGTCTCCTTTTTCGACACAAAAATTCCTGAAAAACTCTGCTCAGCGTATGCAGGATTGGCCCTTAGAGCATGCAGAAGAACAGGAATTCCAAAAAGTCCTGTTAAAAGCGGAAGCAGGACTTCTCCTGCGCCGAAAACCCCAAACGAGAAGTAAGAAAACCTCATCGAAAACACACCAAGAAGTCCTGACACCAGAAACATCAAAAGAGCCCAGAAAGGTGTCTTTGAAAACACAATCAAAAGACCTGCCGCGGTTAGAATCACAAGACCAATTGCCCAGTCGATTTCGGTCTGGAACATAGGCAGAACAAAATAAAACGCAGCAAAAAGAGGGATTGCATACACAAAACCCCAAAGACTTCCAAGCGCGGAAAGCCGGACTGCCTCTTCGCCTTTTCCGGATAGGTAGAGCTGGTGGGCAGGAAGGACTGAAAGCACTGTGTCTGCATCAGGAACTCCTATAAATGTTGAAGGCACTGCATCTAAGAATGTGTGCACAATCATGCATGAAATAAGAAGACAGCATATGCCATCTGCTCCAAACACCAAAGCTAGAGGGACTGATGCGGCAGATATTGCTGCAGCAAATGTATTTGTATGAAGTCCCGGAATCAGCCCGGAGAGGGTGCCTAAGATAACGCCTGCGAGTGTTCCAAGCAGGAGAGACAGCATACTACACTCATACGCATGCGTCGGTTATTTAATTTGTCACGTCAATATTTCTCTTATGTTAATCGCCATCACTCAGCATGCCGGAGCTGTGGAAGACGAGTCTATTTGTGAGAAGTACAATCACAAAGCAAAGTTAGTGTCCCCTGCAAGGTATCACGAACACGCAGACGAAATCGAAAAATTCGTAACAGCCGCAAACAATCACGAATTTGATGCTGTATTCTTCCCAAGTGCACTCGCTGCTGAAAAGCTTGGAGCTTTAATCAATCCGCGCCTTGCAACAAAAGTCCGCATGATTGCAAACGGACCGCAGACTGCAAAAGATCTACACAATGTGGGTCTTGCAGCAGAGATGCTCCCATTCTACTACTCGCGCGATTTGGTTCCGTATCTTGGAAAATGGATTCGAGGTAAAAAAATCGCAATTCCAAGGGCAGACTACACATATCCTCAGCTTGCATCAGACATCGAGCGCGCAGGAGGCATTCCGTTTGAGTTCTCATGCTTTGAACTTGCTCCAACCAATGAACCGCTCGACCTTGATGGATGCGGCGCTGTTCTTTTTACAAGTCCTGAGGTCTTTGAGATGTCACGTATTCCTATTGTTAAAGACATTATCATGATAGCTATCGGTGATGTGACAGCGAGTGCTATGATGTACGGTGGTTGTCCTCCGTCTGTTGTGGGAGATGGTTCTGTCGAAGGCTCACTTATCGCCTTAAACTCATACCTCTGGACGGAGCGTTTCTGAGATGGGATACACGGGGATTCTCCTCGTAGACAAACCGCGCGGCCCCTCCAGTCATCAGGTTGCCGCATGGGTTGGCGATATGCTTGGATGCAGTGTCGGTCACTCCGGCACTCTCGATCCTATGGTGTCGGGTGTGCTTGTGGTGATGCTTGGAAAAGCGGTAAAACTGGCTCCGCTTCTTCTACAGCATGAAAAAGAGTACATTGCATGCATGCGTCTTCACGCTGATGTTGACCGTGAGACTGTCGAGCGCGTTGTAAAAGGATTCACAGGCCGTGTCTACCAGAGACCTCCGCGCCGGTCTGCTGTTAAGCGCGCGCTTCGAATCCGTGTAATCTACAGGATTGAAGTTCTCGACATGCAGGGACGTTTAGTTCTCCTTCGAATCCGCTGTGAGGCTGGAACATACATTCGAAGTGTCTGCGTACACATAGGAAATGTGCTTGGGTGCGGCGGTCAGATGATTGAACTGCGTCGCACAATGTCCGGGGGCTTTACGGCAGATGAATCATATACCCTTCACGAAATCCGTGATGCGGTTGAAACCGGCAATACTGCCCTTTTAGAGCAGATGATTCTACCGCCTGAAAAAGCAATCTCTGACATCCCGAAAATAGTCATCCGCGACCGTGCGGCAGATGCTGTGGCTCACGGCGCATCACTCGCGTCTCCGGGAGTATTATCTGTTGAAAAGTTCAAGGCGAACCAGAGTGTTGTGCTGGTAACAACGGCTGGAAAACTCGTCGCTCTCTCAAAAGCGCTGTTTGACTCCGATAAAATGCCTGTGGGACAGAATGGAATTGTTGCCGTTCCAACACGAGTTTTCGCAGAGCCAATTCGCTAAGTTAATATGTCGGCACATCCAATATGATATGCCGATTTAGGCTGAGGTAGTCTAGTGGTAGGGCGCGGGCCTGGAAAGCCCGTGAGGCGAAAGTCTCTCGTGAGTTCAAGTCTCACCCTCAGCGCTCACTTTTTCTGAATTTGTTTTCTTTACAGTATTCTTTTACATCACATTTCCACATCTTAATTATTCATCCCGCCCAAATAGTAAAGCACTATGGTAGAGCTTACGATTAAAAAGCGACACGCAATCAAAAAGGGTCAGCTCAACTCCTTAATGCAGAAGCTTTCTGAAAGCATCGGAGAAGACGCAAAACTCTACACCGCGCCCATGATTGAAATCGCAGAAACCGCTGCAAAATTCAATATCTACATCATCGACAAAAAGCCGCTCTTAATGGAAAAGGATGACTGGGCATTCCCCACCCTTCGCGGGGCTGTCATGAGACCATTTTCAGGACGCCGCATCATCGTTGACATGGGGGCAGTACCATACATGGTAAATGGTGCAGACATCATGAGGCCAGGAATCGTTGACGTAACAGAAGACGTCAAAGCAGGACTTCCGGCATTGGCTGTCGATGAAAGTCACGGAAAACCGCTTGCGGTTGTAATTCCTATGTATGATGCAGAAGGTATTCTCGCGCTTGAGAAAGGAAAGGCTGCCAAAAACATTCACTATATAGGCGACGAGCTCTGGAACCTTGAGCTCTAAGTGACCTCAGACAGATAAACATATAAATTCTCTCACTAAACTATCTAACATATGGGATTTCTCGACGGAGTATTCGGTTCGAAGGACAAAAAGCAGTCCGACGAAGAAACATATATGAAACTTGACCTTCAGGCATTCGAAGGCGCAGCAGGAGAGACAGCTCCGGCAACCATGTACGTCAAGGTTGCTTCTGTCACCGACATCAAAGACTGTCCGGCAATCAAGGACGAAATCTACAACGGAAACATTGTAATCGTTGACATCACCAAACTCAAGCTCGACAAAATCATGTTCGACAGAGTAATGGGTGACTTACGCGCTGTATCCCGCGACGTAAACGGCGACATCATTGGTCTTGGTGACCAGAGATACGTCATCGTTGTCCCGACTGGTGTTCGCATCTCCCGTGAAAAGATTGGCGGATACTAAAATCAATGCGGCAGATTGTAACAGCCCCGTGTCCTGACTGCGGAAAGGAGATAAAGTTCATTTATGATACGGAAAATATCCCCTATTTTTCCGACATCCTTCTAATCAGCGGCGTATGCGACTGCGGATTCCGCATCGTGGACACGATGATTTTAAACGAGCGTGAGCCATGCATCTGGGAAATGAATGTCACAGAAGTAGAGGACTTAAACGCACGTGTCGTAAGAAGCACCGCAGGCGAAATTGATATAGAAGAGCTTGGCTTAAACATTAAACCAGGACCTGCATGCAGCGGCTTTGTATCAAATGTTGAAGGTGTCTTAACAAGAGCAGAGAGTGCTGTAAGAAGTGCTCTTCTATCGGCTGAAGGCGATGAAATCCGGGCAGCCATGGAGGTTCTGGAAAATATCAATAAGGCACGTAACGGGGATTTTCCCTTTACGCTCAAAATCACAGACCCGTCTGGCAACTCCGGCATTGTATCTCCGAAAGCAAAACGGACAAAACTTGATGTCGAAAGAGAAGACGGCATGAGTTTCGTCCCATACAACTGATTTTTTATGGATAATCCGCGATACACTCCAACGGATGAGGAGATGAAATCTCTCTCCTCTCTCCTTGCGGAACGCAGTATTCCAAAGCTTAACCAGGTAACTTTATCCTATATTGAAAAGGTTACCGACAAGAAATGGAATGATGAATCCGTTCTCGAAAAGATTCGTGCAGGAATTGCAGGACAGAAGGAATCTTACTGGAAGGAAGGGGACAAAAAGTCTGTTGCCTACCGCGGCGCATACAGCGTCCTCTCTTACATGGCATACCAGATGCCAGGTTATGTGCATGAAGTATCCGAGTTCTTCGCAGGCCTTTTGACATCAGGCCTTATTCGAAAGCACATCAAAGTGCTCGACGTCGGAGCAGGGCCTGGAACCGCAACCCTTGGTATTGCCCGTGTTTTGTCAGCAGTTCCTTCGATGAGTGCCGAGATTACAGCAGTCGAGCGTGCAGACACTCATCGCGAGGCATACTCGTTTGTTGTTCCGCGTATGCTTCAGTCGTTTGGCGGAAACACGAAAGCGAACAAGCCTCAGGCTTTAGATATAACCAAAGAGCTTCCGGAAGGCGAGTTTGACTTAATCATCTGCGGAAACATCATCAACGAACTGACATCTCTGGACCTCGAAGGCAAAGCAAATCTCCTGATTGAGCTTTCAAAGCACTTAACCCGTGATGGAAATCTGGTTGTGCTCGAACCCGCCGATCTCGAGAACTCAACTGCACTTCGTAATATATCCCGCATCGCAAAGGAAAAAGGGCTTACTATCTATGCTCCGTGTAATGACATACGCGGTGTCCCGTGCAAAGTCTCTCCATGCTGGACATTCAAGTCCTACGCAGACATCAAGCCGACACGTCTTATGTATGCATTAGGCGGAGAAAAGGAAAAGTACCGCTTTGTAAATACTGATGTGAAGTTCTCGTACGCGGTTTTCAGAATCGACGGACACAGAAAATGCGGATACCGCATTCCGGCTGATGCAAAGAGAGCTCGTCTTTCGCAGATTAAACGTCACGAAGGAAAACGTATCCACGTAACTGTTTCTGTGATGTCAAATGACATTGGAGATATGAAAAACTACCTCTTCCTTGCCTGCGATGGTTCGGGAACTGTCCCGTGCTACCTCGCTCTTCCGGCATTCCACAGAACGCCTGAGCATGAAGCACTTCTCACTGCATCCTATGGTTCTGTTGTTGCTGTCGATTCGGTTCTTGTCCGCTACAACCAGAAACAGAAGGCATACAACCTGCTTATGGGGCAGGAGAGTTTCTGCCGCATGATTGCCGGAACATCTACTGGTGTTCCTGCTCCGGACAAAGCAAAGGCACTTAAAGAGAAGTACGGAACAGGCAGAAAAGGCGTTCACTACGCAGGCGAGAGAAAGAAGGGCGACGCCTCTTCGAAGAAGAGAGTTAGAAAGTAACTCCCCAACTGAAAACCCTTTTTTTGTTGCGGAACAAATAGATACACTATGTTACCCCGCAACGATTATAACTCGCAGATGGAGTATCTCTATCACAAATCCCTCATCTTAGAGTCTCCGTCCCAGATGGATCCTGTCCTTTACTTCTACTGGATGGATGCTGTAGCTCACCTCGACTACACCTTAGCGGCTCTTGCACACAGCGTTGACTCAATCAAATGTGCAATGACTGGTGAATACCTCAGATATCGTGTCAACACCGCAAAAACCGGAGACTATGCACTCTTCCCGCAGTTCATGGTCTGGCTTCGCGACAACCACCAGGAAGCATTCGAGAACACCCCGATTCTCTGGCAGCTCGAGTACGACCCTGATGAAGATGCAGGATATGTCGGATTCCGTGTCGTCCTTGACCGCTCATCTAAACTGCCGCTTCCACCGCAGTTCTTCCAGGACATGACTGACGACCTGTTCAACCAGGGTCTGCTCCGCAGTCTCTATCCGGAAGGAAAACTCGGTAAACTGTTTGCAGAATTCAAAAAAGGATTATAAAGAATGGATGTAGTAAAGCTCTGCTCGGAAATGGTCAAAATCAAAACGGAGAACCCTCCAGGAGACACCCGTGACTGTGCAGAGTTCGTTGGAGACTATCTGGAAAGTATTGGAATTCCAGTCTCCTACACCTACGGCCCGGACGGCAGAACAAACGTCTACTCACGTGACCAGACAGGAAACCTCCTGCTCCTTGGTCATATGGATGTGGTTCCAGCCATTCCTGATGGATGGGACCACCCGCCTTACTCAGGTTTCGTTGATGAGACTTATGTACACGGAAGAGGCTCTGCTGATATGAAAGGCGGCTGTGCGGCACTCTTATCCGCACTTTCTGCGGTACAGGACAAAGGGCTTGATGTCCCGGTTTCGGTCGCTCTCGTATGCGACGAAGAAGGCGGGGGAAGATATGGAACCCGTCAGCTCTTAGCAGAGAAAATTATCAAACCCTGTGACTGCTTAATCGCCGAGCCGACTCCTGCTCACGCCCCGTGCATCGGACAAAAAGGAGTATTCCGCTTCACTGTAAACTTTACAGGAGATCCGGGTCACTCCTCGCTTTACCCGCAGTTTGGAACGAGTGCTATCATGCAGGCGTCAGAGTTCCTTGGATGGGTATCCACTCTTCACGAAAGAGAATATCCGCTTTCAGAGCAGATGGAAGAGGTAATTGCCCACTCCTGCGCTGTGGCTCAGGAGATTTACGGGGGGGACTTCTCGTCTGTTTTCCGCCGGATTGCCTACAATCCTGGAATCATCGAGGGGGGAGAGCGCGAAAACATCGTTGCCCAGAGGTGCAGTCTTGTAATGGATATGCGCCTTCCGTGGGGAGTTTCCCGCTCGGAAATCGAGAAGGAAATCTCTGAACACCTTCCAAAAACTGCGGCATTCCGCATCAAAACAGCAGCCGATGCATCGATGACAGAGCCTGACTCGTTCCTTGTAAAAACTGTCTGCTCCTGCATTGGGGATGCATACGGCATCAACTGCCGTCCGATGGCTCAGTGGGCAGCATCTGATGCCCGTGCCCTTCGTCTGGCTGGATTTAGGGCAGTTGAGTACGGCCCTGGAGAGTTAAAGACCATGCATGCTGTAAATGAGCGTGTCAGAATTGATCAGCTGAATACTGCGGCAGGAATTTACACTGCTGTTATGGAAAAATATGGAGAGAGAAAATGAACAGACCAATTAAGCCGCTTGCTTCCTGGAAAGGTCAGGACAGATTCTTCGGCGAGGTAAAATCAACTTTAACGGCGATTTTCTTATCCGGAGGATGTTCCTGGAACAGATGCCGTATGTGCGGATACAAAAACGACCGTGACTGCAGTGAGAAGCCTGAACTTATAGAGCACATGAAGGCCCAGGTCTCATGGCTTGGTGAGAACTTCAAGTCAGACGAGTATGAGCTTGGCAAGATTTTTACGTCCGGCAGTGTGTTTGACCCAAATGAGGTGCCGCTTGAGGTGCTTGATACATTCGGTACTTTCTTTTCGGGAAAACCGCTTGTTGCAGAGTCCCGCTGTGAGTATGTGACAGAGGAGGCTTTAGAACGTCTTCTTTCAACTTTAGATACTGGTCAGGAACATCCGTTAACCGTAGCCATCGGCCTCGAGACTACAAACGATTCTATCCGCGATAAGTCGATTGATAAGGGTAATACATTCGAGGACTTTAAGCGTGCGGCAGATATCGCACACAAGGCAGGTGTTTCAATTAAGGCATATCTGATGATGAAGCCTCTCTTCTTAACTGAGCGCGAGGCTATGGAGGATATGCAGAAGTCGATTGCGGAGGTTACACCGTACGCAGATATGATTTCTATGAATCTTTGTACTGTGCAGGGTAAAACAGAGCTTGAGCAGTACTGGCAGAGGGGTTCATTCAGACCGCCGTATCTGTGGTCTGCTGTGAAAGTTCTGCTCGACGCTGATGTGTTTGTGTCCTGCGATCCAGTTGGAGGAGGTTTCAAACGCGGTCCGCACAACGGGGATAAGCAGGTAGAAGGTTGTTTGGATAAGGAGATTGTATCCGCAATTAATGAGTATTCTCTCTCAGGGGATAAGTCGGTTCTTCAGGCTGTCTGGGATGCAGGGGCAGACTGCCGTGAGGAGTGGGAGTTCGTTTTGGAGAATGAGACTTCCTGGAATATGCCTCTTACTAAGTAAGGGTTTATTCTTTTTTTTAGTGATTTTTATTTGGTTCTATATGTGATCTGATTTGTGGGCTTTAGGTTAGTTTCTGATAACTAATTCCAACGCTCCACCAGATAGTGTTCAATTCCAAATAAGACAACTCTTTATATCGATAAAAAAAGGTTCTGAGATTTTCTCAGAATTTATTCAGCATCCACGAATCCGCGGAGGTCAAGCTCGAATGCACAGGTTGGCTGTTCTAATCCAAATGCAGTAAGCACAACCGGGCTAATCTCTCCAAAGACACCAATCTGCTTACCATCACAGAACACTGCACCGCATCTTCCCGGAATAAATGCCGGGTCGTCTCCTTCCTTTACCTCGTACGGGATGGACATCATCTGGCAGAAGCTGTCGACAACTGCATAAACCTCTGAGAAGTCAGCTCCTGCGTGGATGGATGCTGCTGCCATCTTTGGATAGGTCTCCATATCCTCGACAACATCACCGCATGCGAAAATCTTCTGCGGAAGTTCGCGGGAACGGTTAATAGATAAGGATTCCATAAGCATCGGCAGGATATCGGTTCTGATGATAGTCTGGTCTTCGCTAATCGGGTGGAGAACGTGGAGTGCCTTCTTGTTCTCCTCACGGTTCATCATTTCGTAGGAGACAGTCTCACTGGTTAAAGTGAACGGGGTGTTTTCGATGAACTGCAGGCCGACCATCACATTTCTAACAGTTGAATAGAGCTTTTGAACCGGGTGCGGCTTTCCAACGGTAAAGCTTGGCGGAAGGGTTGCCGGGATTTTATCGTATCCGTATGCGATTGCAACATCTTCATAGATATCACAGTCGTGCATAATGTCGGAACGGTAACACGGAACAAACACGCGTACTGCATCCTCATCTACGACTTCGCATCCAAAGCGCATCTTCTCTAAAAGTTCTGCCATCTGAGGGGCTGTCAGCTCAAAGATACCGGTAAGCTTACGGCATGCATCAACGGATACAACACGCTCTGTTGGTGCAAGGCTTGGCATAACAACTCCGTCTACTTCAACGGTCTCAACATCAGCACCCATCTCAACAAATGCGGTACAGAGAATATTTACAGCGACCATGACTGCTCTCGGTTCAATTCCTGTAACATCGAGTAAGATATTGTGAGTGTCTTCTGTAACACGGGTGAGTTCACCGTTGATGATTGGCGGGAAGGAACAGACATTTCCTTTTGCATCAGAGATTAACGGATAGAGCGGGAAGTCGCGGACAATCTTTGCGTATGCCTTTCCCTTCGGGTGCTCATCTAAAATCTGCTCCATGCTCATGGAGACATCATAGTCGAGCGGGACGAACTCCAAGGTTTTCTCTGCTGCCTTGTAATGGAACGGACCCTCAATCTTGTCGAGGTCATGGATTCCAATAGCTACCTTCTTTCTTCCGCGTCCTACAGCCCAGTGAAGAGACTCCTGAAGTCCCATGATGGACTCAATCATTGCATTGTCCATGTGGACGTTGCGGATAACAGCAGATCCTAAGTACGGGCGGATGTCCTTTAAGTTCTCATCAACAGTGAAAGTGATGCCTGACGGCTTGACGGTATACTGCGGAAGACCTGTCTCAACTCCTAAGTATCCGCGAAGTGCGCGGGCAGTACCCTCAGCACTGTATAAGTCCGGGCGATTTGGGAAGTACTGGACATCGGTCTGTTCTTCTTCCTCGCGCTCGACTTCGGAACCCATCATCGGAAGGTTGTCGCGGATGGTCTGGATGTCGACTCTGGTGAGTCTGGTTAAGTATTCGTTATTGAGTTTTACAATCGGCATAATTACACCCTCCGTGCCGGGCTGTTTCTAATCCAGTCAATGTCACTCTTGTAAAGCTGACGAAGGTCCTTGAGACCCATTCTAAGCATGGATACACGGGAAACTCCAAGTCCCCATGCAAGAACCGGGCACTTGATTCCCCAAGGCTCGGTAACTTCCTTTCTAAAGATACCTGCTCCTCCAAGTTCAACCCATCCAAGTCCGTCAACCCATACTTCAGGCTCGACAGACGGCTCGGTGTACGGGAAGTATCCCGGACGGAAGCGGACCTCTTCGAATCCCATTCTTCCAAAGAATTCCTTGAAGAATCCAAGGAGGTGACCGAAGGTCAAACCCTCATCCATGACAATTCCTTCGAGCTGTTCGAACTCCGGAAGGTGGGTCGGGTCAATAGTCTCGCGGCGGTAAACACGGGAGATGGAGAATGCCTTTAATGGCGGGTTCGGGTTCTTTGCGAGGTGCTGAATTGATAAGGAGGTGGAGTGGGTACGAAGCACACACTTCTTGGAAATCTCAGGGTTCCAGTCTCCTCCCCATCCGGTAGAGCCGGTGTTTCCACCGTTCATGTGGATGTCGCGAACCTGCTCCCAGCCTTCCGGAAGCGGAAGTTCCTCTCTTAAGTGGAAGGTGTCCTGCATCTCACGTGCAGGGTGGTCCTGCGGCTGGTAGAGTGCATCGAAGTTCCAGAATGCGTTCTGGACGATGGAACCGTGGAATTCGGTGAATCCCATCTCGAAGAGGAGGTCACGGATTTCATCTAAAATCTGCTGGTTCGGGTGAACACGCCCTCCGTAGATTCTTTTCGGGAGTTTGTCAACGCTGTATCTGCGAAGCGGGAGGTTCTTCCATTCGCCGGATAAAATCTGGTCGCGGGTTAATGTTCCAACCTCTTCTCTAAGGTCTAAACCTGCGTCTGCGAGTGCTTTTCCTTCCGGAGTGATTTTGATGGTCCAGGATACAGACTCTTCGATTACAGCAAGACCGCGCTTTACTAAGTCAGCAGTACCTGCAGCGTCTGCGGAAAGCTCTTTGAGTGCTTTTTCATCGTCTCCGATTACGTCTGCGACTTCGTGGTTTACAGAGACCATTCCCTTATCCATTACAATCCAGTTCTTCTTACGAAGCCATCCGATTGCAATTCTGGAAAGCGGGTGAGCAGTTAATTCCTTCATCGGGATAGTGCCTTCGATGGTGTTTAAGACCTGTCTTTCCGGAAGGCCTTCTGCGGCATACTTTTCTCCCTCTTCGGTGAGTTTTGCTGTCTTTTCGACCTGCTTTTCCACGACTACAAGGCCGCGGTCTGCGCATAAGTGAGACCACTGGACGGCAGATTCTGCCGGGGATTCCAGAAGTTCTGCAAGTTCTGCGTCAGTGCAGGAGGTTTTTCCTGCAAGGGTTGCGAGAACACGTTTTTCGTTTACTGTTAAATCCATTGTTTACCACTCGATCATATGGGCTGTTTCGTCACGCTTTTCTTTGAACTCAGAAAGGAAGGCACGGACACGCTCTAAGGTTTCCTTCTTACAGGTTCCGCACATAAGTTCTCCTGCTTTACATGCTTCGCACATGTTCTTGAGCTCTTTGTCATCCTCCATCATATGGAATTTATTGAGCTGGAAGATGGAACATTTCTCAGGCTCGCCTCCAAGCTGTTTCTGCTCTTCTAAGGTCTGGCGTCCTCCTGTTACGGCACTCATAATCTTTTTCTTGACATCCTTTTCTGCGTCATCGAACCAGACTAAGCTGTCAGGAACAGATGATGACATTTTTCCGCCCTGCAGTCCCATGAGGAAGCTGTGGTAGGTGGAGGATGGAAGCATGAATCCGAATCCGCCAAACTCCTGTTCGATTCTGCGGACAACTGTCTCGACTTCATCGACGGTGAATCCGGCAGGCAGGTCAATGTGTCCTTCGTATTTTTTGGAGCCTTTGAATGCTTTTGCAACGGCTGTTATTGCTTCAGCTGATGCATTCTTTGCGCGGATGCTGATGTGAGTTTTTCTGTCTTCGACATAGAACATGCGAAGAGAGTTTGTAACATCGCGGGTTAAGCGGATGTGCGGGTCCTGGTCGATTCCAACCGGGACAACTGTCGGTGCGATTCCTGCTGTAAGCTGCGGGTAGAGGATATCTGCAACCTGGGTGGAAACACTCATTGCGTGGGCGAGTTCGGTGTCTGCTCCGAATCCGTAGATGGCAGAGAGGTTTGAGAAGTTGATTTTGCATGCAGCTTCAAAGGATAAGTCTTTGAGAGCATTGTTTCTTCTCTGGGAGTAGATTTCGCCTTTGAATCCTAAGGCATAGAGGCAGTTCATGTATTCGCGTGCGTATTCGTCGCATTTTTCCCAGGAAAGTCCGCGAACTGCGTGTGCTTCACGGTCTGCCATGGATATAAAGCCCTGTCCGCCCTTTTGAATGTGCCAGACTACTTCTTTCATGACCATTAAGTGTCCGAAGTGAGGGTGTCCTGACGGCATGAATCCGGTTAAGACGTGGAATGGTTTTTTGTTGACGATAGCGTCAGAGATTGCATCATATCCGCGGTGTCCCTGGATGATGTTTCTGCGCATGAATGCCGGAAGGTCGCCTAAGCGTTCCTTCTGCGGTTCAAAGGGGTCAATACCGAAGTCTTCGAAGAGTCTGTTCATGTTGACCTTCGGGGTGCTTGACCATGGATTTATTTGTTCTGCCATAGTGTTTCCTAATATTACATTTTGAGTCGTGCAAATTCGATTGCGGTGATTTCTTCGCCTGATAGTGAGGCAAAGAGCATCTTCTTTCTGACGCTGTGGGCAAGACGTACTGAGCGTGAGATTTCACTCATGGAAAGCTTTGTTCCAGCCGGTACTGCGTGTGCGAGCATTTCGGAGTGTGCTCCTTTTGCTGTGTAGACACGGAAGTGGTGTCCGTACTTGTATCCTGACCTTGGGTAGACGCCTAAGTCTTTGAACCAGCGGTAAAGGGTGAGTTTTTCTGAAAACTCGGCATCGCCGTCTTGGGCGAGAGCGATGTATTCCTCAGCGGACATGCCGTTGTCAAGGGTGAGCTTGCCGTTTTCCAAGAGCCAGGCTGTTTCAAGCGGGGCGAGGAAGAGACGTGCTGCATCCATCATTGTGCCGAACCAGTTTTCCATTAAGTATGCGGTCTCACCTTCTCCGGTTTCTGTGACGTAGGCAGGGATTCCTGCAAGTTTTGCGGTAAATCCTGTGCGGAGTTCTTCGGATTCACGGATTTCCTGGTGTGGGAGTCTTACTTCGTAGTATGTCAGTTCATGTTCGTCGTCCAGGACTGCGATTACGAAGAGTTTTCGCATGTTGGCGGCGGCTTTTGCGTCAGCGATGATGTTTGCGAAGTCAATTACGTCACGTTCGGATAATACACGCATCAGGTAGCGTGAGTTTCCTTTGCCCGGACGCTGACCGCGCGGGAAGATTCTAAAGTCCTGCGGGCCTGTTGTTATGACATAACCTCTCTCTCTTATGTCGCGGTAAACTATGAAGTTTCTAAGAAATCCGGGAGTCTTCGCGCACTCAGCAAGGAGTTTGTCGAAGGTGTATCCTGGGATTTCGAGTTTGCCGCGGGCTATTAAGTAGAGGGCTTCTTTTTTGTCTAAACGAAGCGTGCCGTCTTTTTCTTTGCGTCCGTAACCGTTCTGCTCATATAAAGAGACGGCTTCTTTTGGAGCGTAACAATACTTCCCGTCGAATTTTGCTTTCACGCGGGGTATATATTTGTCATTTATGGAACATAAACACGGCGTTTCTTACTGGGTGTGCTGGTGTGTTCCGGGCGATAAAGGGAGCGTATTAACCCTGAAGCAAAGTATGTTAAATAAGGCTTGGACGGTTAGACTTCTTTCGTATTTGGCGGGTGGGATGAAGCACAGATAGGGCAACATTTTACATAATCACTTACATAATTTAAAAATATGGAGAGAGAGGTTAGTGGAACTGTTATTTCTGTGTCAAAGCAGTGGTGGTTAAAGGTAAACAGAAAACCAATTCGAACAGGTCCTTTGGATGGTGCAGAATTTCCTCATGTTATCAAAGTAAAATATGAGGTTGATGGTACTGAATACACGCGCAGAAAGTGGATTCATGCGGGAAAAGTAGTTCCCGCCAAAGGAAGTACAGTAAAAGTGTTCTATCGATTGGATAAACCGTCTAAAGCAAGATTAGAATTCTAAAATATATCAATGCCTGGAATTTCTAATAACCTCTATTTTTGAAAAATACCAAAAGCAAACTGATGTACTATCGCTCGCCTTCTGTTACGTAACACTATCGTGTAGCTTTGTGAAGTTTCTGAAAAATAGAGGTTGTTAGAAATCCTCAAAATATTAGTGAACCTTAGTTCCGTTCGGCACATCGCGGAGCGGAATTAAGAGAGATGCCTCTTCACCTGCGGCAAAGAGCATACCATTACTCTCCTCACCGCGGAACTTGGCAGGCTTTAAGTTCACGATAACAATAATCTTCTTGCCAACCATCTCCTCTGGGGTGTACTCAAGAGCAATGCT
>ERZ808048.84-NODE-84-length-19429-cov-10.330043_pt1 | contig 19429 bp, 16 predicted proteins | sample MGYA00380197_ERZ808048 | MGnify/ENA primary metagenome ERZ808048 (study PRJEB31490, sample SAMN06133377) | cow dung metagenome | isolation source: M1 | host: cow | place: China: Chengdu | collected 2015-05 ... | reverse complement strand
GAGAAGGCAGCATCCTCTTATGCCAAGTTCAACCGCGTTGATCTTGAGGACGAGCAAGCTTTGCCTTACGATTTGATTGTGGTGCAGCCCTTTACTGCTACCTCTGACCCTCGTGTATTGGGCATTAAGCCCATACCGAATGTGGAGGAGAAAATCGCTGCTATGCTCAAGAAATATCGTCAAGAATCCATGGATATTGACGATGTGGATTACGAGGAGGTGGATTTGGAGGAGGAAGAACTGTTTAACCCTAAACCCTTGCACGAAGAATGAAAGAAATCTATTTCAATACACCCCAACGATTGACACAACTTATTGGCGCTAATACCTCTGTTATCGTGGCTGGTCGGCGTACTGGTAAGACGGACAGTATCGCCTCGCCATTCGTATTGCGCAATATGCAGCGCATGAAAGGTTCCACTGGCGGCATCGTTGTGCCTACTTTCAAGCATGGGCTAACGAATACTATACCTGGTATTCTTGCCGCTTGGAAGCGTTGGGGTTATGTGCAAGGTGTTCACTATGTCATCGGTCGCAAGCCGCCCAAGTCATTCAAGGAAGCCATCATCGAACCAGCCGAATATGAGCATGTCATATCCTTCTACAACGGCTCTCGTGCCGTCATCATATCTCAAGACCGTCCGGGTTCATCCAACTCACTCACACTATCATGGCTACTGGTGGATGAGGCGAAGTTTATCGACTACGAAAAACTAAAGGATGAAACCCTCCCAGCTAATGGTGGCATCAAGTCCTTCTTTGGCAAGCACTCCTATAATCATGCGGTCATGATCTTGTCGGATATGCCACAAACCAAAGCTGGTTCGTGGTTCTTGCACTATAAGGACAAGATGGATGTCGAACTCATCGCCACCATTGAGGCCACCGTGTATGAGATATGGCGGCTCAAGCAGAAGGTTCGTGAGGCGAATGCCAAGGGCGAACAACCGCCTGCCTACTTGCGCAAGACAATTCGCAGGCTTGATAGACAACTCAACCAAATGCGCTCGGTGGCTGTGTACTACAAGGAGTACTCATCCATTGAGAACCTGCAACTGCTTGGCGAGAACTATATCAAGCAGATGAAGCGCGATCTTACGCCTAAGACATTCCAGACATCTATTCTTTGTCAGCGCCTCGGAATAGCCAAAGACGGCTTCTATTCCTCGATGAAAGAGATGCACAAGTACAACGCCTCGGATTTTGACTACCTCGACAGTTTGGGTTGGGACTACAACCCCAGTGCATTGGATTCACGCGCTGACAAGGATGTCAACCCTGATGCGCCCATTTGCATTGGTATGGATTATAACGCCAATATCAACTGGATAGTTGCAGGGCAGCCTACAGGTAAACGCCTCAATGTTATCAAATCCTTCTACACCAAGTTTGAGCGGAAGATACCAGCACTCATCGAGGATTTCTGCCGTTACTATATGAACCATCGTAATAAGACGATTATCTATTATTACGATACTACCGCACTTGGTTCTAACTATGCCGTTAATACGCAGGATTTCCATTGGGTCGTTTGCCATGAGTTTGAGCGCTATGGCTGGACAGTTGAGTCAGTCTATATGGGTAATCCCATGCGACACGATGAGAAGTACTTGCTCATCAACCAGGGCTTCGCTGGCAAGCAGCGACTGATGCCGTTTTTCAATCGTCAGAACAACGATGACCTTATCCTTGCCATCCAGACGGCTGGCGTGACACGCGGTCGCAATGGCTTCCGCAAGGACAAGGGTGGGGAAAAACTGGCAGAGACGGAGGAGGATCTCTTGCAGCACCGCACCGACGGTACGGATGCCTTTGATACCCTCTATATTGGGTGCGAGAAGTTCCCAAAAACGACTGTTTCTTATAACTTCTCGGGAGTTTTGTAGTTTTTTTGTAAAAAATGTCATAATTTTCAATAAAAAATTTGCGTATTTCACAAAAATGTAGTAATTTTGCGCTGTTTTACAAAAGTAGTGAAATAGAGCAAATTTTATGAAACAAGTAGATATAGCAGGAAAAAACTATGTTTTAACGGATTTAGATGAAATATCTAAGCGTCAAGCGTGGGTGGAAGCGAGAATCTCTTTTGAGTTTTTCTTGCTTGAGTATAAAGGAATGAATCTACTGGTATTAGAAGCTAAAGATGGCATTCACTATTCACCACGCAATTTGAGGTTGATTGCTCAGCGAATATATTCTATATATCAAATGCCAGCTGTATTTTTATTGAGCAATCTTAGTAATACTGATAGAAATCGCTTGATAGACCAGGATGTTTATTTTATCGTTTCAGGCAAATATTTTTTTCTTCCTAATCTGTTGATAAATTCGCGCGATACAAAAATTATTCAAGGTGATTTGCTTACTCCCGCTGCACAATGGGTAATTTTAGCATATTTGCAAGGAATCATTTCCAATAATCAAACAGCAGAAGAGATTGCAGCAATATCCCCATACAAATATACGTACATTACGCTTGCCATAAGATTGCTTGAAAGTCACAAACTTTGCAGTATTGAAATTGATAGTAAAAGATGCAAGCATCTTGTATTTGATGAAGATAAAGCAGCTCTATTCGAGAGGGCAAAACCCTGCATGTTGCACCCAATACGAGAGCGTATATATTGTGACGATATTGTCAATTATTCGCTATATAAATTTTCGGGTATCACTGCTCTTGCTCATTATACTGCATTAAATCCTGAAGAGATGCAAACAATTGCTATTTCTGCATCTGAGTGGCGAAGATTGGATAAAGCAAGTTTCATAGGTATGAATCCTTATGAAGGAAAGTTTTGTATTGAAATATGGAAATACGAACCTGTTGGGAGCAGCAACAAGTTTGTAGATAAGTTATCGTTGGCTTTATCATTACAAGATGATATTGACCCACGTGTTAATAAAGAAGTTGAACAATTGATAGAAAACATATGGTAAAAGGAATAGAAAAATTTCGTGAGGCAATGTTGCCTTATAAAAATCATTTTGTTATCATTGGTGGTACTGCATGTGATATTAGACTTACAGGGAGTACAATGATACCACGTGCCACTGTAGATATTGATATCATCGTGGTCGTTGAGAAGATGTCTCAAGCATTTGTAGATGCTTTCTGGGCATTTATCAAAGCAGGTAATTACCGCATTGAACGCCGTGTCAATCAAGCTGGAAATTCGGTTTATGCTTTATATAGATTTATTCTACAAGGAGAAAATTTAGAATATCCTCAACAAATCGAATTGCTTTCTCGACACTCTGATTTACCCGGTGAGCCTTCTGGTTTTCATATAGAACCATTGCCTACTGATGAAGATCATCAAAGTTTGTCGGCAATCATAATGGATGATATATATTATGATTTTACCGTTCAACAAGTAGATAATAATGATATCAATGAGCTGAATATCGCTAATTATTTGTCATTGATAGCGCTAAAAACAAATGCTTATCTCAATCTTCTTGCAGACAAGAATGCTGGTAAACATGTTAATTCCAACGACATCAAGAAGCATCGTTCTGACGTGTTGAAATTGGTAGCAGCAGGTTCATATCCTGAAGTGGTTGCAGTAAATCAGAAGATTTACGATAGAGTGATTGAATTTGTAGAACAAGTGCAGGACAAAACAAATTCACTGGCAGCCGCTTTGGGTACTACAGAGGAGATTGTACAAAGTTATTTATCCGTTCTACGCAACGAAATTTTTAAACCTCAGGCATGAAATTCCAATTCGTCTCCGATTTACATTTAGAGATAGCAGACAATAGTCGCTATCTGAAAGAGTACCTTCCCGTGACGGGAGAGGTACTCCTAATTGCTGGAGATAGTATCTATTTAGGGCAAGAGCATTTGTTAAAACACCCATTTTGGAAATGGGCGGCTGATAATTATGAACGTGTCATTGCAGTACCAGGAAATCACGAATATTATGCCTTCTATGATTTAGCTTCAGTACCAAAGTCTCACCGATGGGAATTGGCATCCAATGTGCATATTTGTTCTAATACCGTGGAGCATATCGGTGATGTAGATATTGTGGCATCCACTCTATGGGCACACATAGATCTTAAAGATGCCTTTCTAACAGAATTATATGTTTCCGATTTTTATCGTATACGCTATGGGGAGAATAATCTGACGGCAGCCCTGTTTAATAAGGAACACCTATCTTGTGTTGATTTTATTAAGAAGTCTGTCAAGGAAAGTTGTGCAGCAACAAAGATTGTGCTTACTCATCACGTTCCATCTCCGTTGGTAACCGCAGAGGAATTTAAGAATAGTTCTATCAATGGTGCTTTCGTGGCTGATTTAACCGAATATATAGCGCAAAGCGACATCAATTATTGGATATACGGTCACTCACATCGCAATGTATGCAAACAGATTGGTAATACGCAAGTACTTTCCAATCAATTAGGCTATGTAAGTAGACAAGAATTCTTACATGGTTTTAATCCTAGTGCTCATATTAGTGTGTAGCAACATATTTTAGTTCATATTTTGTTAGCTAATTGTAATAGCTACCTCCGTCAAATCGGAGTAATACATTTATGAATAAAAAAAAATTCTGAAGACTCTAGAAGTACAGTAGAGAGTCTTTCTGCCGACTTGCAACAAGCAGTTGAACTTTTAACTGAGATTGAATGTGATCTTGAAAAGTTAAAACGTAAAGTCACATTAGTTAAATATTGGTGCGAGTTGCTAAAGCAGCAAAACTAATGCAATTTTTGGAGGGTATTTTAATTGCCCTCCTTTTTCTTGTCTTTTCAAATTCCCCTAATTAGCCATAACTTTGCACCACAAAACGCAAAGTTATGGCTTATTTTACATCATATATGCCATCCGTTTGCTACTCCAGCGAACTCAGTGGCATTTCCTGTTCCGTTACTCCTGGCACGGTAACGCTTCTCATACAATCGCCGCTTGAGGTATTTAGCAATACCTACAATACGCCTAACTCCTACATCAACTTCCCCGACTTCAGTGATGTAGTCGAGATGTTCATGGAGCAACAGAATCTTACTGTTGCTGATATGCAGTTCATCGTTACCGATGCTCAGTCCACAGCAGAGAAGACCATTCGTGTAGTCTATTTCAAAGAAGAACCCCGCAAATTCTTTGCCGCTGATATCCTCTCCGACGGCTTGCTCACTACCTATCGCAACCGCGTTGTATACGAAGATTCGGTTGATTACCTCACTTTTTGGTGCGAACCTAACAGTATCTTTATCGGCACCACCGTTCGCCTATATGTGTTGGTGCAAGATTACTCGGGACACCGCGAGTGGATCTTAATGGAGTATGGTTATACCATCCACCAAGGTATCAATGAACTTATGATTTCCTTCCCCGAACTGCGTCGCTATCTACCAGATCGCGTGCGCAAATGGGATATACTTTTCTTCTCCTTTACGGTCAATCAGCAAACCTGCAATTTCTATGTAGGCAAGGCGCATAATGTCCGACACTTTATCTTCAGAAATTGCTATAATGCCAAGGAGAGCATTTCTGTTCCGTGTATCTCAAAGAACATCACCGAAACCAAGAGTTCCTTGGCTGTCTGTGGTAAGAAGCAATATCGATACGATATTCAGCATACTCGTTCTTTTGAGCAACAGACAGCAGCGCTCGACTCCGAGCGAGCTGCCGTCATGGAACAAATGCTTACCTCGCCAAGTGTGCAGATTGTCTTTGGCTATGCCTATGATGTACCCATCATCATCACATCCTATGATTATGAACTTTCCGACGAACCCAATACCGAACGCACTTTCAAGTTTGAATGGCAATACGAAAACCGCAATGGCGTTTCGTTACTTGAGTTTACTAAAGAAAGAATATTCTCCGAACATTTCACCCCTCCATTTGTATAACTATGGCAGAGCGCACACAAACCGATGCTCAACAAGAGCGTGAAAAATATGTCATGGCTTTCAACAAAACCATGATTGATATCTGGAAAGAGCGGCTCACGTTGCTCGATGTCCGTGACACCGATCGCCTGCTTCATTCGCCTGCTTCCTTGTCCGTGCGTCACGACGGACGCTTCTTTGAGGTGCAGCTCTCCCAAGAGTTCCTTGAGTACGGTCTTTGGCAAGACTATGGGGTAGGGCGCGAGACACCTCGTGGCAACAGCGGTATGCTCGGCTATGCCAAAGTCCGCAAGCGTCGCCCTTGGTTCAGCAAGAAATACTTTGCCTCCGTCATGAACCTCAAAGAGTTCTTCGCCGACAACCTCGGTAGAGAGTTCCAAGGAATCATCGCAGATGCCTTTGATGATATCCGCCGTCACATGTAATAACTATTTTAATTCTATATCCTATGACATACGATGAAATTACCGCTAAAATCGCTGAGATTGCCAACGCAAAAGCCCCTAACAGCGTTACTCCCCAAATGATCTCCACCATTGAGATGGGAACATTGGATTATCTCCGTCACCTTGAAGACAATGTCCCCATGTTTGAATCGGGACGAATGCCCGGTTCAGAACTCTACGCTTGGTACGCAGGCACCAGCTGCTTTATCAATATCGCCAAATACAATATCATTGGCGATTACATCATCCTCTCACTGGAGGATATGATGCTCCCTGAAGGCTGGCAAGTTGTCTATTACTCCTTGCCTGTGCAATGCACCGTGACATCGCACGGCTACTTCAAGTCCGCGGTAAAGAACCAGGAACTCTATTGGAGTATCGCCGCTGAACCCGCTACAGGTGTGAACGTGCTGCGTATCGCAGCTGTAGATGATAGCCTTATGAAGGCTTCTAAAACCTCGCTAATCATCATGTATAAATGTAAATAATATGGAAAAGAAAATCGAATTTGCCCTCGAACATCTTACACCCAAGTGTGTAAATGTCGTAATCAAAGAGTTTGTTGAGATTGATGGACAACGCGTACAGTTGGGTAGCAACCAACGCGTATGCTACAACAACATCCCTCGCGATCGTGCTCGACTTCAGGATGTGTTGCCATCTGAGTTTGTAAACGCCATCCTCGCCATGTGGGGAGAAACCCCTATTGCCGATGATCCTCAACCACCTGAACTATGAAAAAGAATCGTTTTTCCAAAGTCACCTTCATCATCTGCCTTACCGTCAGTGTGGCAATGATTGTCGGTGGGTTCTTTGTTCCACCTCTCGGTGTTATTGATGGCTCGGTCATCACAGCTGTTGGCGAACTCCTTGCGTTCGCTGCACTGGCGCTGATACCATCCGTCATTTCATCGGCTAAATCTACCAAGCTAACAACCCGCTCTGGTACCACCATTGAGGTTAAGGGCAAAGATCCTGAACCACCCAAACCAGTTGAACCCCCAATGCCTGATTAGTTATGAGAGAAATCACAAAAATCATTATCCATTGCACCGCTACACGCCCTGGGCAAGATGTCACGGTGGACATCATCACTCGTTGGCACAAGCAGCGTGGCTTCCGCACGATTGGTTATCATTATTTCATCGACTACGATGGCCACATCCATGAGGGCCGTCCGCTATCGCAGGCAGGCGCACATGTTCGTGGACATAATGCTACCTCCATCGGTATTGCTTTTGCAGGTGGTCTTGACGACCATTGCAAGCCAGCGGACACACGCACACCTGAGCAAACGCAAGCGCTGCTCCACTTGCTCCGCCAACTCCATCAACAGTTCCCTAACGCCACTATTCACGGACATTATGAGTTCGCTGCCAAGGCATGCCCTTGCTTTAATGTCCAAGAATGGCTTAAAACAGTTAGCTTATGAAATACTTGTATCTAATCCCTTTGTTCCTGCTGCTCTTCTCTTGCAAGACGCAATCGCCAGTTATCACTGCCGAGCAGCACGACAGCACGCGTGTTTCATTGCGCAATGATAGCACGCACATCTATGAACGCGATAGCATAGCGATGTCCTATCGTCCGCAGGTGACTCCACCTCGCTTGCCCGATAGTCCACCTATTGCTAACATGCCAATATCCAATAACCCATCGCCACAAGTTCCATCTCGTGTCGATACCCTCGTGATAGAGAAATGGCGCATACGCTATCGCGATCGAGTGCAATTACAGGTAGATACTATCTACCAAGATGTAGCGCGGAACATCGAGCACCCACCTGAGCGCTATATACCTAAGTTCCATAAGTGGTGCACCGGATTATTCTGGGTAATCATTGTGGGAATAATCCTTTATTATGTTCTGAAAATCGTAATCCGATTTTACTTGAGGAAGTAGGCGACTGCCTACTTCTTTTTTTTGGTTGTTTACCTACGGTCTTCCGTCCTCGCGGGGCGGTGTTTACCTGCGGTGCTGACATCTACCTGCGGTGCTATCGCCTCCACGGCGGGTGTGGGTTTGTGTTTACCTCCGGTGGCTCCTGCGGACGTGCCTGCAATATCCGCCCAAGAATTGGGACATTTACCTCCGGTGGGGCAGAGATGTTTATGCCTGACGGCATGGGGTGTATACCTCCGGTGGTTTCGCCTACACTCGGCGGGAGTAAATTTGAGTATACCTCCGGTGGCTCCTGCGGACGTGCCTGCATTATTCCACCCAAGAATTAGGACATTTACCTGCGGTGCTACAGACATTTACCTGCGGTGCTGAAATACGCTTACCCAGCGGGGGATGTATACCTCCGGTGGCTGTTGCACAGTGCTTGGCAAGACGCTTGCCATTTAGAAAATTACCTGCGGTGCTATCGCCTCCACGGCGGGTGTAGATTTGAGTATACCTCCGGTGGCTCCTGCGGACGTGCCTGCAATCTTCCACCCAAGAGTAGGGGACATTTACCTCCGGTGGGGCAGAGATGTTTACCTGCGGTGCTTTTGGTGTTTACCTCCGGTGGTTTCGCCTACACTCGGCGAGAGTAAATTTGAGTATACCTCCGGTGGCTCCTGCGGACGTGCCTGCAATGTACCGCCCATTGATTGGGACATCTACCTGCGGTGCAAAAAATATATCATTTAGAGCCCGATACCGCCCGCTCGCCAATAGTGAGCGCAAGGCGCAAGGGCGCAAAGGTCACACCAAGACCGCAAAGGTACACGGAGCAAATGGAGACTGATAGGCGCGCACGATGTGATGGGACTATTGAGGTGGGCGCAATGTATGGAGACTGCAAAGGTATTTTGTAACTATGAAGACTGCAAGCGCAAAAGAGTAGGCGAAGACTTTTCCGCTTTAGTTCATAAAAAGACTGCAAAGTCTTTCTGGAACTATAGAGACTGCATAGGGTTGTGTGACATGGTGGAGACTTTTGAGGTTGAGGAGCAAACGGAGACTGCATAGGTGCGCGAGGTAATAAGGGACTGCAAGGGTGGCAAAAGATAGGCAGAGACTCTCTCGCTTTTGATTGTATAGGGACTGCATAGGTGCGCAAACCATATAAAGACTATATAAGGTCGCGCGTGATGTGTGGAGACTTTTAGAGGTTGCAAAGTAAACGAAGACTGACAAGGGCGCGCGGAGCATAGCAAGACCACAAAGGGCGCAAAGTACATACAAAGACTATTTCGCCTTTTGGACATAGTGGGACTGCATAGGCACGCGGAGCAAATAGAGACTTTTTAAGGTTCGCGCCCATGTGCAAGACTGCAAAGGGTTTGAGGAGCAAGGCGAGACTATAGAGGGCAAAAAGATATAGTAAGACTTTTGAGGTTCTCGGTCAATAGATGGACTGAAAGGGCAAAAGTGACACAAATAGACTGCGTGCATATTCCGCTAAAAAAGTGCGCGAGCGCGGAACACGAAAGCAGGGCGGTTGGGGGGTCTTCTGACGGAAAGCAGGGGGATTTTGTCCCCCTGCACCCTCTAAATGCCTGAAATTCAGGCAGCGTTTGTTTTTTAGAGCGGAAAAACGCAATTTTTAGGAAAAATTTGACCCGCAAAAGCGGGTGTTTCTCCGTGATTTTACTGGCTTTCCCATGGGTTCGGAAATGCCGCAAAATGTCTTTTAATAATAGGGAGAATTTTTGTTACTTTGCACAAAAATTTTATACCCTATGTCTGATTATTCAACAAACGCGTCTGTAAATCTAACCATCAACGGACAACAAGCAGAACAAACCTTAGTAAACCTAAAACAGGCAGCACTTAATCTTACGAACGAGATAGCCAAAGCAGCTGCCGCTGGCGATAAGGTCACACTTAAGAAATTGCGTCGCGAACTCAATGACACAAATCGGAAGATTAAAGAGATTGAGTCCGCGACCATGCAGGTGGATGCTGTCATGCGACGGCTTGACAAGGCAACTCCACGAGATTTGCAAAAATCGTTAGCCACACTCAATAAGCAGCTTGACTATATGGAGCGTGGCTCTAATGCCTGGAACGAACAGGTCAAGAAAATCAAACTTGTCAAGAATGAGATCTCTAAAGTAAACGCAGAGCTTGGTAAGTCCCAAACTATGCTTGAGCGGTTCAATAATACATGGCAGCGCTGGCAGACTGTTGCCGTGGGTGGGGTAGCGGCACTCACAGGTGCTGTTATGGCAGGCAAACAAGCGGTGCAGATGTATGCGGAGATGGATCAAGAGATGGCGAGCGTCCGCAAGTATACAGGTCTAACGGCAGAGCAGGTAGAACACCTCAATGAGGAGTTCAAGAAGATTGACACGCGCTCCTCCCGCGAGCAACTCAATCAGCTTGCTCAAGAGGCTGGTCGCCTCGGCAAGACTTCAGAGAAAGATGTGCTCGGCTTCGTGCGGGCAGCAGATCAAATCAATGTGGCATTGGATGACCTTGGCGAGGGTGCGACACTCCAACTTTCTAAATTGACCAATATCTTTGGGGACGAGGAACGGCTCGGCACGGAGCAATCACTTTTGGCAGTTGGTTCTGTGATAAACGAATTGTCACAAAACTGCACGGCCAGTGCTGGCTATCTATCCTCGTTTGCTCAACGACTGGCAGGCGTTGGAGCGCAAGCCGGGATGACCGTGCCACAAATCATGGCTTTTGGAGCTGTTCTCGATTCCCAAGGTCAGAAAGTGGAGATGTCAGCCACCGCTCTGAGTAAACTCATTATGAACCTTTTTAAGGAGACAGAAACCATCGCGACTGCTACAGGTCTCAATCTTAATGAGTTCAATGCCGCCCTTCAGCGTTCTACTAATGAGGGCTTATTGATGTTGCTTCGCCGCCTGCATGAATTGGGAGGAATGGACGTTCTTGCCCCCGTGTTTAAGGACATGGGAGAGAACGGTGCGCGTGCCTCTGCTGTCATATCTGCACTTGCGGGTAACATCGACATGCTCATTTGGGAGCAAGAGGAAGCCCAAAAAGCCTATGAGGAGGCTACCTCTGTCACGAAGGAATTTAATGTACAGAACACGACTGTACAAGCCAACCTTGATAAAGCGCGTAAGGGCTTTAAGGAGATGGCTATTCAACTCGGACAGGAACTTGCTCCCGTAATGAAGCACTTTGTCTCATCTACATCTGCTAGTATGAGAGTGCTGCTTACCATGATTAAGTTTGTTAAGGAGAATAAGGTTGCTATCACTTCCCTTGCAGCTGCTATTGCAACTTACACCGTAGCAGTAAATCTTGCTGCTATCAAGGATAAGTTACATACAGCCTATATCGTGGCAAAGTCTGCCGCTATGCACTTGCACAAAGTCGCTGTTTTAGCAGCTTCTGTCGCATACAATCGTATGACTGGCAATGTGACCCGTGCAAATGCTGCTATGAAATTATTGAACGCTACTATGAAGACAAACCCTTGGGGCTTGTTAGCAAGTTTGATTGTTGGCGCTACAGTTGCTTTGGTTGGATATATCAAGAAACAGCGAGAGGCAGTTACTACTACCAATACGCTGGATAGTGTTCGTAAAACGGCTGCCCAAAACATGGTGGAGGAAACCAACAAGATCAACCTGCTGGTTGCTGCTGCCAATAATGAGAAGCTAAGTTTGGAGGAGCGTAAGAAGGCTGTTGATAAACTGAATTCGATTATTCCTAATTATAATGCGCAACTGGATGCAACTACAGGTAAGTACCAAGCCAACAAAGAGGCATTGGATGATTACCTTGAGGCGTTGCGCTATAAGTATGAGTTGGAGGGAGCAAAGGATAAACTGGCTGAGATTGGTCGGCAGAAAGCCGAACTCAATATCAAAAAGGCGGAGCAAAATGCTGAGATAGCCAAACTAGGTGAGGAGCGAGCAACGGCAAGCACGCTTGCTCAAAATCAGGAAAAAACAGGCAGTACTGTTTTAGATTTGCTGAACCAAGGTGGAGCCATGCAGGCTTCGGGCTATATGGTAGCAGATATTGATGAAGACATACAAGCTGCTGAACGCAAATTAGCAGAAACGGACAAGGAGTTGCAAGCACTCGTAGAGCAAGAGAAGATTATTCTTGGAGAATATGGCGAAGGGCTTATGAAAGCAGAAGCGGAGTTTAAGGAAATTGTTGATGATGTAGATGTGGTCGTTCCAACTCCGACTGTCGTTCCCACTCCTGAACCTGAGAGCACTACACCCACCAACAAGTTCCAAGCCGAGGATGATTGGAAAGAGCGAGAGGAAGCTCTCAATCGCATTGCCTATGCCAAAGGCGAGAAGGATTATGATGCCTACACCAAACGCATGTTGGCTATTCAGGTGGAGTACCACCAAAAGAAATTGGCACATACTGACCTTGTGGGCAATGAGCAAGTCACGATTGAGGCAAGTTATTATGAGGCATTGCGCAAGCAAGCAACGAATGCCATCGAGGGAACTGTAGAGCAGGAGAATGAGGCGTACCAACAGCAACTTGCTGCCTTACAGCAACGCTATATTGATGGCGAGATGACTGCTCGCCAGTATCAAAACGCGATGGAGTTGCAAGAGTTGGAACACCTTCGTAAGTTGGCTGGCTTGTACGAGGAAGGCTCAAAGGAGCGATTAAAGGCGGAAAAGAACTACCAAGACGCTAGTCGCAGACAGCAGATGAAGCACCTTGAGGAGGATCGCAAACTCCAAGAGAAGATGCGTGAGGAGTACTTTACCAAGGCATATCAGGTACCTGATAACGACAGCTATCAACGCGATCTTCGCAACCTTGAGATTGTCCACAAAGAGATGCTGAAAGCATGTGGCAATAATAGCAAAGAACGCTTGCAGATAGAGCGTGCCTTTCAAGAGGCAAAGTACCAATTAGGTCGTAAGTACAATGTGAAGAATGCCAAGGAACTCAAAAAGTCGTTCCGTTCCGCCATGGATGATGTAGCCGACTGGCTTGAATCCGACGGCGGACAGGCATTCTCACAGTCGCTCGATACGGTGCTTTCGGGTATGTCTGCTATCTTTTCCGAGGTGAGTGACCTGGTACAAGCACAGTTGGATATCGAAACCGCCAAGATCACATCCGTTTATGATGCTCAAATTTCTGCTGCAGAGGGCAACAAGTACAAAGAGGTGCAGCTCGAACAACAGAAGCAGAAGGAACTTGGCAAAGCCAAGGCAGAGGCAAATAAGAAGATGTTTGCCATGCAGGTTATTCAAGCCGTTGCCCAAACTGCTATGTCTGCCATTGCTGCTTACTCCTCTGCTGCAGCAATTCCTGTGGTCGGTTTCGTGATGGCTCCTATAGCTGCTGCTATGGCTATTGCAGCCGGAGCATTGCAGATTGCATCTATCAAGAAGCAGCAAGAAGCGTCTGCTGCTGTAGGTTATGCTTCGGGTGGTTTTACACCCGCTGGTCCTCCTGAGAAGGAGGTGGGCGTGGTACACGCAGGAGAGTGGGTAGCCTCGCAGAAATTGCTTGCTAATCCTGAAGCCAGAGCAATAATCAATACCCTTGATTATGCCCAACGAACGAACACAATAGGTTCGTTAAGAGCTCAAGATGTATCAAGCACTATCACAGCCCCTGTGAAGATTGCCAAGGCATCAGAAGACGGACGGCTCAATGCGACACTAGCTGCTACGGCTAAGACTTTAGCCACCTATAGCAGCACAATGAAAGACCTTTCATCTCGTTTGAATGAGCCGTTTGTCACTGTGAACACCGTCACAGGTGACACGGGCATTAAGAAAGCCCAAGATGAATACGAGCAACTAATACGCAACAAAACCCCTAAATCTAGAAGATAGTATGGAAATTCTAATCAATGACATGCCCGCAGTACTCAAGCAGAAATTGAGTTTTGATTTTGTATTTGAGAACCGCTATTTCTCGGGAGCGGACGCATATTCTATGACCATAAGTTTTCCGCTGAAGCATTGCGCTCAAAACCTTAGCATATTTGGTCATATCAACCGCGTGGATGTAGAGAAAGGTAATCTGAAACTACCTTGTACCATTAGGCATGGTAAGTTCGTTAAGTCAGGTTCAATCGCTATCACAGCCATTGATGATGTAGAGGTGAAAACCCAATTTCTTGAGGGTCGTTCTGCTGACAATTACGCTTCATCATTTGATGATTGCTATATCAATGAGTTAGAATTGGGCTATCCCGATACTACGCCAAGTAGTGTTGCTGCTTCAAGGCAGAATGGCTACGACCAGGGAGGAAGATGGTTGTGTTATCCTTGGGTCAATAATAACACAGGTAATGTGCAGAATGATATGTATGTGTTTGCTCAGCATACCACTTGGGAAAGTTCTGTGAAAGGATTATCTTTTCAGCCATACCTTATTTACATAGTAGGGCTAATCCTTGAAAAGCTCGGCTATACTTACGATTTTACAAAGTGGATTGCTACTCCTTATCGCCACTTAATCATCTGCAATGCTTTGCCGTATGCATGGGAGATTAAGAACTGGGCAGCTGCTCTGCCTCATTGGACGGTTACGGAGTTGCTGGAGCAGTTAGAGTACCTCATGAACTGCGAGTTTGATGTAGATCACATACGCAAGCATGTGTCCTATCAAACTTCCCACGAAGCCATCACGAACAGTGGAGAAGTGACACTCTCCCGTGTTCTGGATGATTACTCCGTTAGCGTGGAAGATGCTGCTAGTTGTAAGTATCGCGAGCGTCAGAACTTTATGTTTGCAGAGTGTGACCACAAAATGCAAAAGTATCATTCTTGCCCTAAGTTCATTGAAGATCATCGCAAGTTCCTTAGACAAAACACCGAGTGGCGAGATGTAGATACTATCGCCAATTACGCATCGCAAGTGCAGCCCTATTTGGCAACTACTGAACCCTATAAGGCGGGCATTCAGCAGTGTGTGACATACGTAAAGGATGTAGATTGCTACTTTGTCCTGCGCATGGTTAGCAATGTCATTGAAGGACATGCTACTGACCTCAATTTGCCGTATGGCACTTCGTATCGGTTTATGCAGCCCATCAATCGTTTTGCCCCTCTCATCATGGACGAGGATGCTGACACCATAGAACTCAAGATCGTTCCTGCATGGATTGATGATACTACACCCGAGAAAGGGCAGGTTATATTCCTGCCATTGGGCGACTATGGCACGGACATCAAGAACCAAGAACTCACACCAGACGAGGCGTTCGCTCAAATGCGCACCAATGGTGATTATTATATCAATAATATGACCCAGCAAGAAAGCACCGAGTTTTTGGACAAACTCTTCGTCGCCTTTTCGGAAGGCATTAGAGGTCCACTCAAATATCCACGTCCTACCATTGACACCATCGAGGTGATGTCCGATGGAGGCTATTTCTCCAAGCCGCACTCGCTGTCCCTTCAGTTTGCCTACTTTAAGGATAGTCATTATGCCCGAAAGATTGACCCAATACACAAATACTCCTTCAAATTCCTTTCGGATGACATACCTAACGTGCGGGCTCTGTTCTATATCAAGGGTAAGCAGTTCATCTGCGAGAAGATTACTGCTACCTTCAACGAACATGGAATGAGCCAACTCCTCAAGGGAGATTTCTATGAGGTCGTGGGATGAAAGAAATAGCAGCTTTGCGGCTGCTATTCTGTTTTCAAATATCCGAAATTTTGCAAATTATTCGGATGATTGGTGTGTTTATTCCTAAAATATTTGCAAAGTTTTAGGAATTTATTGGATTTTTCGGAATCTTTCTTGTAATTCTGAAATACGCCCCATAAGGTTATCGAAAGTCGGTGCTGCTTTGAAGATGAAAGTTCGGATCATGTTTGCGTAGTCAGCACTGAATGCCTCTATTAATTCTTCAGGCGGGTAGAAGCATATATTGTTAGGTTGGTTCTTTTCATAATCGACATAGTGCAAATTATAGAAATGTTTACGATGCTCAATGATATTGTTGTATAACTCGTAATTATCTAATGCATTTTTGGCAAAATCAGTATCCATTAGTTTTTCTAAATCGTAATAGTGTCGGCTCATGCGTCTGGTACGTGGTTTTGCCTTTTGAAACTCCTCATTTAGTAAGAATGCCTTTTCTAAAAAAGTGCGTTCAGGAGATACGGTATTTACTATGCAGCATGTCTCTTCGTCCAGATTAGCAAAAGTCTCATGAAATAACGAATAGATTGGGCGTGGCTCAAATGGTTCCTTGAGCGATAAGCAACTAACCTCAATTTTGACAATCGGCAAAATATAGTCAGGTTGGAAGCCTTCAATCGTAGTATTATATTTCACATGCAATACGGTTGGATCCTTGTCGCTGTCGATGGGAACAATCTCACCATCTCTCATTTGGGTCGTTACAGGTATAACTTCAAATGAAGTGATTCCCAGTGCCACTAATTGTTCTCGCAATTCATCTGCTAAAATCGTATGTACCACTTCGCGTGATAGCTTGCGCAATCGCTCGCGTTGAGATTTATTTGCTCCAGCAGCAAATGCATAACCTTGTTTCTCGAACCATTCACGCCCCAGTGATATATCTATGTCTTCACTAAAACGGTTAATCAAGCGCCAACCTTTGCTGAGTGATGTACCACCTTTGAAGAGCAGATAGGGGGCAAATGAGGTTTGGAATAGTGCACTCAATACTGCTGTAACCCACCAATCTTTTTCTACGGATGGTGTATCTATATCTAGTTGCTTAGCAACGGTATTTAGAGCAGCATCTCGCTCTTCTGCTGATAAATCAAGCCATTTCATGTTCAATCTTATTTTGTACTTGTAATAATAATTTTTTGATACCTTGTGGCATACGCATGATATCTTCTTTTGCCTCCGTGTTGCCTTTGTAATGACGCATCACATCATACACTACGCTCATTTGTTCTTCTGTTAGGTTAGCAACTCCAATACTGCGCAATGCTTGACAGAACGCAGCCAAGTTTTTATCTTTATAGGCAAAGTGTCTTGGCACACCGCGTTTGAACTCTATCGTTCTACCTCCTACATTGATAGGGCGAGCAGAACCACTAGTCAAGAACACGGCTTTCATGGGAACTTGCTCGCTTAATCCGAACATGTTTTCAGCAGTTTCTCCAACTGGCAGAATCTGCACATGGTCACGTTCAGCTATGGCTTCTGCTATCTGTACCATGCTGGGCATTGCTATGCCGTATTGTGTGCGAGCCGCTTTCATGTAGATGCCATTTACTAGGCGCACAATCCTGCCGTCATCAGCTGCTGCTGATAACAGTTTGGAGATATAGGTGGGGTCATATTGTGGGAAATCCGAAATCATCAGCAGAGTTTTCGGAGCTGCCTCATCTATCGCTTTGTTTACGATGTTGCCAATAAAGTCTGTCTTCATTTTTCCTAAAATTTGTGCAAAATTATAGGAATTTTTTGGTATATGCAAATTTTTGGACATAAATTTGATTTTTTTTAATTGTTTTACTTGTTTTGCCGCTTGATTAACCTAATATTTGGTATAATTTAGCGATAATACCCTTGATATATATGTGTGCGCGCGGGCGCGTTAGGCTTTCTTCTCATCCCCAATAATCATGGATGGTGCAGCGTTGTTGAGTTTCTTGATGAGGTTAGGGTTTTTGTGATTGCCGTAGCGCGTGGTCATGCTCAGGTCGCTATGACCTGCAGCTTGCATCACATCCAAGGCAGGAATACCTTCCTCCAGCATGCTATTGATACCACTATCACGCAATGAATACAATTGGTATTCTTTTGGCAGTTTCATCTCATCACGCATGTCAATCCATGTGTTGGTAAAGGAGTGTTGCGACATGGTCTGCTTACCACATTTCCAACTCTTATCGGCAAACAAGTAGTCCGTTGGCTTGGCATGCTTGGTGTGTTCCAATAGCATTTGCTCTAGTAGTGTGTCCATACGGCTATCACGCGATTTGCCGTTCTTGGTCTTATTGCCAGGCAAGTGGATGCAATGATTGACAAAGTCAATGTCCTCCACCTGTATGCGCGTGATCTCGATAGGTCGAATGAGCGATGTGAACACCATCTGCATGATGATACACATAGCTGGGTTATTCTCCTTGAAATAGTTGAAGATGCGTGTGCGGTCTTCCGCAGGGATGATAGTACGCGTCTTCTCGCCCTCGCGTTTCTTCTTGATCTTAGCAAATGGGTTCTCTGTGAGATAGCAGTGCTCTACAGCCCATGTGAAGACACCACGTCCCATCTTCATGTTATTGTTGTAGGTTCGTGGGGAAACGCGCTCTGCATGTAGGCGGGTGCGTACTACTTTCTTGCCGTTGGAGTTGCCGCCTCTATTGACGAACTCCAAGTACTCCACAGCTATCTCCTGCGTAAACTCGCCCGTGGTAAGAGTAGGGTAGTTCTTTTGTAGCCACTCTGCCAATTGCTTGCAGAAGGTGCTATAGCTGACCATGGATGTCTTCTTGAGTTCTTTGGATTTCTCCTTGATAAACTCCTCAAACATCTTCTTTACAGGTGTATCACTACGCTTAGTAGGCTTGCTTGCCTCGCTCACAGTAGGCATAGGCGCGACTGCTTGCTCTGCCTGATGTTGCTCGGCTTGCACAGATGGCAATGGTGGCAGAGGTGCTGCATACTGCATTACGGGTTGCATAGCAGGCACAGGCACATATTGCACAGGATTAGGCAATACCATTGGCATTGTCTGCATAGGTGCATAGTGCATTTGTAGCTGATTGTTGATGGACATAATGACAGATTCAGCTTTCACTTTGAAGTCTGCCATTGTGGAACTTTGTTTCCAAAGACGATTAAGTCTAATGCGACATCTTTGGTACTGATTTTCGTCATTTAGCGTTGCATACTCGATGTACCAACCTTGAGATTTGTTGTTGTACAATCTTGCCTGACGATAGCTCATGGAGGTAGCCCCTCCGAGATTTACTTGAAAATTTGACATTTTTTTTTCTTCGGTTTGTCTCAAGTGGAAAACCGAAGAAAGTCATTAGAAAATACGAGAATCGTCAGCATTTTTGGTATCACTTTGGGTATCAAAAATGGTAACGATTTTGCTATCATTAATAATCGTGAATTCATAACTCACTGATTATTAGTATTTGAGCCACCACGGGGACTCGAACCCCGGACCTACTCATTACGAATGAGTTGCTCTACCAACTGAGCTATGGTGGCAATTTGATTTTCAGCGATTTACATCGCAA
>ERZ808048.83-NODE-83-length-19487-cov-4.952756_pt1 | contig 19487 bp, 12 predicted proteins | sample MGYA00380197_ERZ808048 | MGnify/ENA primary metagenome ERZ808048 (study PRJEB31490, sample SAMN06133377) | cow dung metagenome | isolation source: M1 | host: cow | place: China: Chengdu | collected 2015-05 ... | reverse complement strand
AGAAACAAAAAAACATTGAGAATAAAGAGATTAACTACACCATACCTGATAGTTTTTCAGAAGATGTTCTCAAGGAGGCCGCCCAACTTCCAACCTATTCTATTCCGCAAAATGAAATACTTCGTCGCCGAGATATGCGCGACATCCTCACATGCACCATTGACCCTGACGAAGCGAAAGATTTTGACGATGCACTCTCCTTTCAAGTCCTGGACACTGGAAATTATCAAATTGGTATCCATATCGCGGACGTCACACATTATGTACAAGAGCAAACTCTCATAGACGAAGAAGCATACACCCGCGGAACTAGTATCTACTTGGTTGACAGGGTGATACCTATGTTGCCCGAACGCCTGAGTAATGAACTTTGTAGTCTTCGCCCAAACGAAGATAAACTTTGTATGTCCGTCATTGTAGAGATGGATCCCAATGCCAAGGTTATTCGCCACAAGATTTGCCGAACTGTCATATGCTCGGACTATCGATTGACCTACCGCCAAGCACAAGATATGCTAGATGGAGAGTTAATCGCTGACCAACCGCTATTGGATGCCTTGCAGGTACTCCATCGTTTGGCTCAAGTGTTGCATGCAGAGCGTTTCCGCCGAGGCGCCATCAACTTCGAGACGCCTGAGGTACATTTCCGATTGGATGAGAACAACGAACCCGAGGTAGAAGTGGAACTTATCGTGAGCGAAGAAGAGGACGAGGTAACTGCTGAACCAATCGTTACGGAACAACAAGAAACAATAGAAGAAAGTACACCTGAAGAAGTAGAGCACAAAGAAGACATCTTACCTATTGTTTCTCAAGAAACTATCGAACAGGAAATGGCAGAAGAACCTGTAGTGGAACCTATTGTAGAAGCAGAACCTATTGTGGAACCAGAGCCTGTAGTAACACCTCAACCCATTGTAGAAGTCCAAGAAGAGAAAAAAGAAGAAGTTCCTGAAGTGATTGAGAAACCTATCGTCAAAGAAACAAAGACGTATTCGTATCCTACACAAACGACTCTGTTTGGCTCTTCAGTGGATGACATTCGACAAGCCATCTCATTAGGAGATCGCTTCTTGTTCCAACGTGAGCTATTTGGCGGAAATGGAGAACTCATGCAAAAAACTTTGGATATACTAAACCAAAAGCATGACTTTGACGATGCATTGGCATACATCAACAAGAACTTTGAGTGGAACCAAGATAGCAGTACATACGAATTGTTTATCAACGTACTGCATCGCCGTTTCTAACATCAAATACTTTTTTAATTTATTTTTTGACACACAAAACGATTTGATATGTTCAAGAATCAACATAGAGGACTCTATCCATTAGCCTTGGCCAATACGGGTGAACGCTTTGGATACTACATTATGCTTGCCACGTTGGTCCTATACATGCAAGCTAAATTCGGCTTTGATGAAAACATGGCAGGATTGTACTATTCCATTTTCTTAGCAGCCGTTTATTTTATGCCTGTTGTAGGTGGATGGGTGGCAGACAAAATAGGATTTGGCAAATGCGTTGTAACCGGTCAACTGCTTATGATTGCAGGTTACTCCTGTATGTCTATACCCGCCATGCCAAATACAGGTGGTCTTATATTGATGGCTGTTGCCTTGGGTCTCATCTCTACTGGTGTAGGTTTTTTCAAAGGTAACTTGGTAACTATCTTTGGAAACCTATACAATAGTCCTGATTATGCCAAGGGCAGAGAATCAGCCTTTTCATTGTACTACATGGCCAATAACATTGGTGCCATGTTTGCCCCCGCAGCGGCTACCAAAGTGACCAATGTCTATATGGCATCCAAAGGTTTCTTCTACAATGCCAATGTACCGTCATTGGCTCACCAATACCTCAACGGAGATATCAACAGCGAAAACCTCAGTTTGTTGCAAGAGTTTGCCAATGCAATGGGATTTGGAGACAATCTCGCTGCATACTGCCAAAACTATATTGATGCGCTTTCCCAATCATTCAATATCGGTTTCGCTATTGCCGTGCTATCATTGATTGTATCTGCTATCATCTATTTTGCATTCCGTCCTTGGTTCAAACATGCGGATTATAATGGCAAGACACAATCGTCAGATGAGAAGGAATTGACGCCAAAACAAACAAAAGATCGTATCATAGCACTATGTATGATTTTTGCGGTGATTATCTTCTTCTGGATGGCCTTCCACCAAAATGGCACGTCTCTTACATATTTTGCTCGCGATTACACAGCAACCAGCGTTAGCGGTTGGGTACGCATGAGTTTCAATATCGGTGTCCTCGCCATTATTGCAGTGATGATGTTCACTTTGTTTGGTATTTTCCAAGCAGAAACCAAGAAAGGCAAAACAATATGCACCATTGTAACCCTATTGCTTGCTCTTTCTATTGGATACATCTATCTCAACAATGAAGGTTCACGCGACATCTTACCACAAGAGTTCCAACAGTTCAATCCGTTCTTTGTCATCGCATTGACTCCTGTTTCTTTGGCTATCTTTGGTAGTCTTGCCAAGAAAGGCAAAGAGCCAAGTGCTCCTATGAAGATTGCAATAGGTATGGTGGTAGCTGCTGTGGGATATTTGATCCTGGTTATGTGCTCCATCGGATTGCCAGACCCAAGTACTTTGAATGGTAAGACTTGTGCAACTCCTGTCATCCCAGAATACCTAATCAGTACGTATTTGGTGCTTACCTTTGCTGAACTATTGTTGAGTCCTATGGGATTAAGTTTTGTAAGCAAAGTAGCTCCTCCTAAGTACAAAGGATTGATGATGGGTCTTTGGTTCGCATCCGGAGCCATTGGAAACTATTTGAGTCGTATCCCATCGATGTTGTGGAAAGAAATACCGTTGTGGCTCAACTGGGCAATACTCATGATACTATGCGTAATCTCTGCAGTTATTATGTTTGGATTGCTCAAAAAGATTAACGAAGCAACCAAATAACCTCTATGCTTTACGTTGTTCCCACACCGATTGGTAATCTTGAAGACATTACACTACGCGCCCTGCAAGTACTCAAAAAAGTAGATTTGATACTTGCAGAGGATACGCGTACATCATCGGTTTTGCTGAAGCACTTTGATATTCATACGCCATTGAAATCACATCACAAATTCAATGAGCATGAAACGACCAATACCTTGGTTCAACGCATGGTGGCAGGAGAGGAAATCGCTTTGATTTCCGATGCAGGCACACCGTGCATCAGCGACCCGGGTTTCTTCTTGGTACGTGCGTGCGTAGCAGCAGATGTTGAAGTACAATGTCTGCCAGGTGCTACAGCCTTTGTTCCAGCATTGGTTAACAGTGGCTTACCCAATGACCGATTTTACTTTGAAGGCTTTCTGCCGCAAAAGAAAGGAAGACAAACACGACTAAATGAGTTGGCACAGTTGGAACACACCTTTATTTTGTACGAATCCCCTTTTCGTTTGGTAAAGACTTTGGAACAATTGTCCGAACACCTTGGGGAGGAACGCTTGGCAAGTGTAAGTAGAGAAATCAGCAAATTGCACGAAGACACCCAACGTGGCACATTGTCTGCACTCATTGAACATTACAAGGCCTGTCCACCTAAAGGAGAAATCGTAATCATCGTTGAAGGGAAGAAAGAATAAAGCCAAGTCAACGGGCATATAATACAATCGTGATGTACTGCTTGATACGTCACGATTGTATTGTAAATCGAAATATTTACACGGTTTCCATTATGACAACAAATTCTAAACTACGATTAACAATACAAGCTTTAACCAAATTGCTTTTAGGGATAGGGATCATTGGTTTATTGCTTTTTCTACCAGCAGGAGCATGGCAATATGGTAATGCATGGTTATTTGTTTCACTTCTTTTCACGCCTATGTTAGGTGTCGGTATTTGGCTGGTAATACGCCATCCTCATTTACTCATGAAACGACTCAATCATAAGGAAGAAGAAAAAGAGCAAAAACGTGTAGTCAGATGGTCTGGAATCATGTTTATCGTTGGGTTTCTCGTATGTGGATTTGATTTTCGCTATGGTTGGTCTCATTTACCCATCGGGATAGTTATCGGTGCCTCTATTCTTTTCTTATTATCTTATGCCTTATACGCTGAGGTAATGCGTGAGAATGCCTATTTGTCACGCACCATCGAAATACAAGATAATCAAAAACTCATTGATACGGGACTATATCGTATAGTGAGGCACCCCATGTACACAGTCACAATAGTTATGTTTCTAACGATGCCTTTGATTTTAGGTTCTGCTTGGGGATTGTTGGTTTTTGCATTTTATCCAATATTGATTGTGCTACGAATACGTAATGAAGAACAAATACTTATGGACGGTTTAGAGGGATATCGTGATTATCAAAAACGTGTGCCTTATCGTCTCATTCCTTGGGTATGGTAAATATCATTTGCACATATACAAAATTTTCAATACTTTTGTAGTAGATTTATCTATTTAGTCTAAATCACGATATGAGCAGCAACTTACAAATGAAAATCTTAGCCAAAGAGACGGCTATTTATGGTATGTCATCCATTATAGGTAAATTTCTCAATTGGCTTTTGGTTCCCCTCTATACGTATGTACTTCAACAACAATCAGACTACGGTATCGTCACCAATCTATATGCTTGGACAGCACTTTTGTTAGTGATCCTAACCTATGGAATGGAAACGGGATTTTTTCGATTTGCCAACAAAGAAGGCTTGCACCCCAAGACCGTTTACAGCACATCCTTGATTACGTTGTTTAGCACCTCGGCACTCTTTGCAATACTGTGTGCCATATATTCTCAACCCATTGCAAATGCTTTGGGCTATCCTACCCACACAGAGTTTATCACCTTGCTGGCTATCGTTGTAGCAATGGATGCATTTGCAAGCATACCATTTGCGTACCTTCGATATACGAAGCGTGCATTGCCTTTTGCCGCACTTAAACTACTATTCGTATTCTTGAATATTGTGCTCAACCTCTTTTTCTTGGTCATCTGTCCAAAGATTCAAGAATGGGCTATTATTGGAGCATGGTACAATGCAAGTTATGGTGTGGGGTATGTATTTGTAGCCAATATCATTGCGACTGCTATCCAGACACTTTGTCTCCTACCCTACATAATAGAAGGTTTCAAAAAAAGCGATACAAACGAAGCAAGTACTCTTCCACAGACTTACTTCTCCTGGGATATTTTGAAACAAATGCTTCGTTATTCACTTCCCTTGCTCGTATTAGGGGTATGCGGCATCATGAATCAGACATTGGACCGAATACTATTCCCCTTCTTCTACCAAGGAGCGGACGCCCAAACACAATTGGGTATCTACGGCGCTTGTTTCAAAGTGGCCATGGTGATGATGATGTTTACTCAAGCCTTTCGATATGCTTACGAACCTTTTGTCTTTGCTAAACATAAAGACAAACAATCGGTAGAAGCATATGCTGATGCTATGAAATACTACATCATCTTCTCGTATATGATTCTTTTGGGTATGATTTTCTACTTGGACTTGCTCAAGTTTATTATCGCTCCAAGTTATTGGGAAGGGTTAAAGATAGTTCCTATCGTACTATGGGCATACGTATTCCAAGGGGTATATTTCAACCTTAGTTTTTGGTACAAATTGACCGACAAGACACAATGGGGAGCATACTTTTCGATGATAGGAGTCGTCATAACGATTGCAATACAAGTACTATTTGTACCACGTATTGGGTACATGGCTTCGGCATTGAGCGGAGCCATCTGTTACTTCATCATTATGGTGCTTTCATATTTGATTGGTCGAAAACATCTTACCATACCTTATGACTTGAAAAGTATTGGTATATATACCCTAATGACGATAGCATTGTTAGGCATATACTATCTCTTGAAAGGTTGTATTATAGGTTGGAACGAATATGCCTTTCTGATAATTGGAACCCTACTATTTGCTTTATATATCGTCTTATTCTATCGAAAAGATTTACGTTTTTTGCTTAAGCGCAAATAGTATATTTTAGATGCATAAAATATTGCCACGAGTATCGGAATCAAAACAGATACTCTACATTCTCATCTACAAAATCCTTCTAACAAATAGTTACCTAAACAATTACTAATGTAATTCCTATTAATAGAGTTGGCAACACCTATCCTAATGATGTATTTATATCAAAAATTGTTATCTCATACCGTTCTACAACTTTATACCATTCTCAATTAAAAGCGAATCTAATTCGGCTCTCATAAGTGGTCCGAAAAAAGTATTCCTCTTCTTGTATATCACCCAATAATATGTGGTATCCCTTCCATACGGATAATTATACTCACGTTCATATGTTGCTTCTTCTCTTTCTTCGTTCGGATGCTGTTCTACGATTATATAATCTCCATTGCGAGCTAAAATTTTGGCTAAAGGTGGTATAGCTATATCTGGTCCGAACACACGTTTGCCTTCTTCGTCATACCAATATCCGCCTCCTAAATCTTGACTATTATGAAGCATAGCAATTAGAAGAACTATAGCAATTAAAGCCAAAGATATACGTTTTATTTTATCCATGGAAGAATAGGAGTTAATGTTTGCGAACCATAAAAATGTATTTTATAGGGAGTTCCATTTCCTGCGACCTTATCACCTAAGATAGTTTCAACATTTCGTCCCCAATTTAATGGATTCCACCATGAGTGCATCTCAAAATTATATGTATCAGAATATGCTCTTACTTGATGATTTGGATATCTTCTTAAAGAAGATTATATATCACAAAAGGCTCTATTAAAAAATCTATATTATGGGATGGGTGCGATAGTATCGTAATAACACCATTTATCGGGCGATTCACATGGGAATCTCTGCAAATATTCTTGACGGATAATTGTTGAGTCTTGGTTGCAATAATAGAACGTAGGATATAATCCGTATCCATATGTTGAAACTATGCATTTAATTAAAACTACGTGCTCGTGTAACATTTGCAAGCCTAAACAGGTCGTTGTATCCATTCCTTTAAATTTAGACAACTCATATGATGTAATTTTTGGACAACCAACTATATGAATAATTGAATCTCTCGTCACTTCTATCTCCAAAATAGAACTATTATATTCGACAGGGATTTTAATATAGTTTGATTTAGGAGCAAATAATAACGAGTGGTGCCCAAAAATCACATAGTCTCTCAGTATGGTAATCTCACCAAGTTCTCCAGATGGCCCTATTTTATAGTGTGAGCACTGGCATTGATGTAAAAATACCAACGGAACAAGCAAAATGGTTAGTACTAATAGACAATAACGTATAATATAACTCTTACTTAACGCCATATGGAATAAGTAGTGTTAAATAATTATAATATCCCATAAAATAGCCCATATTTTGTGCAGATCTAGACACCGGAGGTTCTATTCCTCTTTGTAAATAATCGAATGCTATTCTTGTCAATACAAATGGAATACCATGAGACCCTGCTAAATAAAATGCTGCTCTGCATTTTTCACTCACCCCAACTATCCCTATCCAAACTTCTATAGGAGATAGCCTCCATTAGGTGCGCCACTTGAATGGTCTCCATGCCTTCTAAGTCCGCGATGGTTCTTGCCACTTTCAAGATACGGTCGTAGGCACGAGCGGACAATCCAAATTGTGCCATGGCTTGCTCCAGCAGTTGATCACTCATCGCATCCAAAACGCAATATTTGCGTAGCATTTTGGGTGTCATTTGTGCGTTGCAATAAACGGTTGTATTGGACTCATCAGCCTTGAAACGTTCTATTTGTATCTCTCGGGCACGCACCACTCGAGCGCGGATATCCTTGCTGGGTTCTCCTGGTTCCATCTTGCTTAGTTCGCTATATGGAACTGCCTGAACAGGAACGGTGATGTCTATTCTGTCCAACAACGGCCCAGAAATCTTATCTTTGTAGCGATGAACCTGACTTGGTGTACACGTGCAAATCGTATTCGGATCGCCATAGTGACCACATGGACACGGATTCATAGCTGCTACCAACATAAACGTCGCAGGATACTCTACGGAGAAACGACTCCTGGAAACAATAATCTTGTGATCCTCCAATGGTTGGCGCATTACCTCCAACGCACTACGTTTATATTCTGGCAATTCATCCAGAAACAACACACCATTATTAGCAAGGCTTATCTCACCTGGTCGTGGGTTTGTTCCTCCCCCCACCAATGCCACATCTGTTATCGTATGATGAGGTGCTCTGAAAGGACGCTGTGTCAATATGGACCTATTCTTAGGCAACAATCCTGCCACAGAATGAATCTTTGTGGTTTCCAATGCTTCTTTCAAACTCAACGGAGGAAGAATAGAAGGCAAACGCTTTGCCAGCATCGATTTGCCCGTACCTGGAGGACCTATCATAAGGATATTATGACCGCCAGCCGCAGCTATTTCCATGGCCCTACGAACATTTTCTTGTCCCCTCACATCAGAAAAGTCTGCATCACAAATAGTTTGTCCCTTTTCAAACTCCTGCTGAATATCCACAGTTGTCTTCTCTATGGTTTGAATACCATTCAAGAAATGTACTACATCCATCAGATTTTCTGCACCATAGACATCCAATCCTTCTACTACAGCAGCTTCCAAGGCATTATCTTTTGGGACGATGATCTCTTTCAATCCTTGCTCCTTTGCACACAAGGCAATCGGTAGCATGCCATGAATAGGTTGCAATGTGCCATCCAACGACAACTCTCCTACAAACATACGCCCTTCCAACGCATGCGTTGGTATATGCTCACAAATAGCCAACATGCCAATTGCCAAAGGTAAATCGTAACCTGCTCCTTCCTTTTTCAGATCGGCGGGAGCCATGTTGATGGTCAATTGTTTATGCGGTATATCATAACCATTTACTTGCAATGCCGCACGTATTCGGTCGCGACTCTCACGCACCGCATTATCAGGCAGACCTACCAACGTAAAATCCACACCTGCTACTGCATGAAGTTCGATCGTAATTAATAGCGCATGTATTCCTTCTACTGCTGCGGAATATGTTTTGATTAACATGATGGAGTGTTAGTTTGCAATTGTGTCTATCGAATGGGATATTGTATCATTTTCAATCGTTGGCATGAGTACCAAACTATCTGGGCTCTGCGCCCCTACAGATTCCAATCGTTTGCGTTGTATTCGTTTCCTCTTCGTATCACCAAAATTGAAATCATGTCTAAACACCAAACCCAGTCCTTGTACTGTGTTGGCCTGTTTCAAAGAGTACTTATCGACTGTATGCGTATAAGCTTTGGCTCTCAACTTACCATCTTTGGTCAATTGATATTCAATATCTACATCCCCAAAGAAAGGACGATTGCTAAGGTCATTGTAACGGTAACCAAAATTACCATTGATACTCAACTGATTGATTGGATGAATTTGGAATTGCGCTTCATACTCTTGACTTGCATTGGCACCCTCACCATCGGTTCTGAAGTTGAAACCTAATGTAAACATATTCGTTAACCTACTCAACCACGAATTGATTTGTCCCGTGACGGTAGAAGATAAGAAGGAGTACGTTTCGTTTAATCCAACCGTCGTATTTTGCAAATATTCTGGAGTGAAGAAGCGATTAAATGCCAATAGGTAAATCACTTGTCTCATAAGCATCTCGTCTGTATTGATGATAGACATCACCTGAGACGTTACCGACTCGTCCGATTGCGGCAGTTCAATGCCAAACCGCAAAACTGGGTCGTAGATACTTTCACTCAGATTAACGACACAATTGACAGGAACCGAATTGCGATTGGTGGCTAACGAATTGGCATCTGAACCGAACAAATCTTTCAAAGAAGCAGTCACTCTATACTTGGCTGTTACATCCAACACGGGTTCTTCTGGATTACCATTCCACATGACCAATGAACCATTCTCTATGGAGAAATCACGACGAACGATATTGCCTATAGCATAAGAGAACATGCCTTCCAACATTGAATAGGTGCCAAACAATTGTATCGCATCCCCATCCATGGTTAAGCGTAGATTTCCTTCTCCTCTACCGACAATACCATCACCATTATGCGGGTCAAGTGCCAAATGGACTCTTGCCAATGGAGTCGCTTCAATAGCCAATGACAACTGCAACCGCGTGCTCTGTTTGTCTATACGCTTTTTCTTGGGGAAAAGTGACACCTTTTCTTCCTTAGCGGGGACAACAAACTCAATAAATTGGTTATCCATAGCGTTGGATGCAGTGGCTACAGACAAATAAAAATCTGTTCCTTCACGAGTAGCCGCATTCACATTTACCTTGACCAGTTGCTCGTCACCCGATATGTCCACACGACCGGTGGCGTAGGCTGTTCCATAATAGATCGATTGTGGATCATAAGGCATATCAATCGCTAAGAAGTCTTGACATGACAAGTTGATCTTGAAACGGAACTGCTTGAATGCCTTATGAGTCAAGATTCCATTCAACATGGCCTGGTTGCCTTTCTTGTCGTATAGTTCAATATCCTTGAAAGTGATGCTGGTAGTATCCATCGTTACAGAATCGGTAAAATAATACGTTGCACCTGTATAAGGAATCGTCAATTGTGCATTCTTAGCATACGCTTTGGCTGTAACCCAAGTGTCTTTTGATTTGCCAAACACATGCACATTACCAAAGGCATATCCATTGATGTTGGTGATGATCTCATCTGTCCAAAAATTGATAAAGGACAGATTGGCAGAATCGACATCTATCAATAATTCCCAATATTTTAATTCTGGTTTGACCGTTCCGTCTATATGCGCAACCACTCGGTCCTCGCCTACCGCATCTCCCGCTATTAGAATATGATTGGTTTCTCTATCCAAGGTAGCCATTGCCTTCAAATGTCCCAAACTGACATCATTCAGTCGCACATCGGGCACTTCCACATTGGCCTCAAAGATAGGCGTAGAGAATAGACCATAAACAGTCGCCCAACCTGTCACATCACCATCTATTTCAATCGTTTTTTGTATATCAACCAATTGTAAGAAGTATGACAAATCCAATTGTTTGAGATCGACCCAAATAGAATCTTCTTGATGAACCGATGCCACTCCGTTGGCACGTAGGTGTTGAGAAGATGTATAGAGATTGAAACCACTCACCGTAAGCATCGTATCTGCAACGTTATACGTTACTTGCGCATCGTCCAAAGACCAAATGGAATCACCCAAATTAAACACAGCAGGTTTGATATGCGCCGAAATAAGTGGACGAGAAGCATATTGTCCCAAGTGTGTATCTACGAATAGACTATTGCCATACGAATCGTCTTCTCCGAAACTGACTTGCGTCAATAGAGAGTCATTACGGGCTGCTACACGCACCATCAACATGAGATTATCTATTTGCAGTTTGGCAGAATCTTCATCTATTGGATAGGCATGCAAGGATAATCCGAGGTCACCTTGTTTCCTTAAGTTGTTGAACGATAGTGTCATATCTTGCACAGCCATGTTTCCTTTGGCCAACAATGGGAAATACACATTTAGATTGTAAAGATTATCTGTCTCATGAATAAAACCCTTGAGCATGGGGTTTTTGGGCATCATGATGTCTTGCACTTCAAAGAACTGCAAAAGGCTATCCGTATGGAAAATATAAGCATAGAAATCCAAATCGTTGTATTCTGTGCGAACTTGAGGTTCGGCGATTGTGTTCGGGAATAATTCATGCCCAAACTTTTGAATCGTTTCCATCAACGTCGACCAAGCGAATTCACCCGTCAAACCAATATTGAAGAAATCCGACTGCAACTTCAATGAACGCAAATCATTATCCTCTAAAACTAACTTTATCTGTTTGGTCAACAATGTATCATTATGATGCGACAACATCAACGAGTCTATTATCACATACCCATGCAAACGATCTAATATATGTTCTTCTATACCGTCGGTAGAGAAATTGATGCAAGAAGTAAAGCTAACATCACTATGTTCTGCTTTGGGAAGCAGTCCCAATTGATCCAGTTTGAGGTGATCAAGTTGAATGGTTAGATTGGCATCCGGAGCCTTTGAACTTATATCCACCATGCCATCGATTCGTAGCGTCAGATTTGGATCCTCTGCGCTAAAGAATCCACTGATTACATTATCTTCAAACTCACCTTGGAAACACAAATCCTTATAGTCATAGCCATTGAATTGAATGGATTGAATATGAAAATGACCATTGGCTTCTAATGGAGTATCTTTGGCATAAGTACCATCAATAGTGGCTTGAGCTGTAATACGCCCCAATTCATCCATGCCCAACACTTTCCCCAACTCAAAGTGCTTGGCTCCCACATTGCCATCAAATCGAAAAGCATCAAAATCCTTGCTGATGCTCAAGTGTCCATTGGTTGTGATCGTTCCCCTTTGGGTAGTAAACGCACCATGCAATGTCAAAACATCCAAGTTTCCTTCAAGAAGTCCTCGATAATGAATATCACCCAAAGTTTTCAACTCTTTGGGAAGTTCAAATGGTTTACGGGTAATATCGGATATCAAGTCTTGGATCAACATACTATTGGCAAACAAGTCTTGACAATTAGCAGACACATAGAAGGAGTCTATTGACAATGGATTCACCACAGACACATTGCCCAACAACAAGCGTTTTCCTTTGTAATACACTTGCAAATGATCTGCATATAGGGTATCCAACCCACCATGGAAACCTCCCACAACATGTGCGTCTATGGATTGGAGTTGAGCTTTTAACGAGAGTTTATCCAACCATGCTACCAACGTATCATTACCTAAAACGGGTAATTTGACATCGGCATTCACATCACTGATGAGCAGGTCAGTATTAGACGGAATATGATGATATCTAACCCTGGCATTGCGCAGGTTGATACAATCCATGTTGATTAAGAAAGGAAGTTCAACTTTTTCGCTTGGGGTATCCGAAGCGAATGCGCGAATCAGAAAGTCAAGATTGGTTCCACTTTCCGTTTGCTGCAAGGCTATATAGGGTTCTATTAACTCTATCAAGGGGAAATCCAATCTATCTTCTTCAATAGCAAAGGGATTGAATCGAACGCGAATGGATTGTACAAAAGCCAATGTATCACCCTGCTGGTCCCCCACGTACACTCCCTTGAGGTCTAAACTATTTAAGAATGCGAGATCTATTTTTTCTATATGAACATCCGCACCCAAGCCTCGAGACAATTGCTCAGTCAATAAAGAAATGGCGGCTGTTTGTACTTTACTGGAGCGCAACAACATCACACTCATTCCTAAAGTAAGAATGGTACAAACAATAAAAACCCCTATAACAAGCAATATGCGCTTCATAAACTTTGCGGACCAATTAGCCACAATACTAATTGGTCCGCAAAGATACAATTTTTGGATGAAATATACAAATTAAATTTGCAGTTTGATTACCTGCACAACATCTTGATGTTGTACTTTGATTAGATAGATACCATAAGGCACATGAATGAATGTTTCTCCTTGATGAATCACCTCCTCATAAATCATCTGCCCTAACGAATTGTAAACGCTAACTTGTGACGCCTTGTTCAGACCAACAAGTCCTACTCCATCTTGATTGACATACCACTCCAATTGAGGGAAAGGAACAAACTCATTACCGGTCCAACCTTCTTCCGTAACAAACGACTCTTCTTCAGACACACTATATCCCTCAGGCTTCACTGTATAGAAGTACTGTTCATTCCCCACCAAACCTGTAACTTGATGATTCAACGAACCATAAACGGTTTGAGGATAGCCATTGAGAGAGGTTTTCACTTCTTCCTCTCCGCCAGAAACCACTTCAACCGTTGTAACGAATGCACGTTTACTCTTAGCCATGGTAGTAATTTCAAGCGTAGCTGACGCAGATACAGCAGGTATATTTACCTCATACGTCACATAGTCACTGCTTAGTGCAATCGTGTCTTTATAGGTATCCACTTTAACTAAGAGAGAAGAGTTGTCCGTCTTGTAATATTTGGCCGTTAACTTCAATACGCCGCCATTGCTCAAAGCCAAATTCTTGTAGGTGATAGCCCCCAACTGAGATCCCGACCCCATACGCAAAGCATCTGATTCCACTACAGTATAACCAGATTTGGTAGCTTTAGAGCCATTGGTGTCTGACAAGATAACCGTTTCAGCATTGCCTTGGACAGTCTTTTGATATACATCGACTACATAGGAAGCAACACCTGCATTGGTCCAGTTCAACTGTACAGAATTGCTATGAACATTCGTAGGAGGCAGCAAATCAAACAAACACTGACCCGTCAAAGGAATAGTACGCGTACTAAACTCGCTACCAAGACTTGATATTTGCAAGCTAACCGTGTGTTTGCCTAATACATTAGGAGTATAAGATACACGTACTGTTTTGCCAGCATTTACCAAAGCTGCGGTAAGTTGGGTAGTGGACAAAGCAAATAACGAAGTGTAAGTTCCCGAAACCAACTTCAACTGAACATCACGAGTCAAGTTCACACCTTTTATTAACAAATCTTGCTCTTCCGTTTCATTCACATTGTATGCAATGATATCACTCACTTGTTGAGTAGGAGATACCAGCGAAGCCGTACTTGAGCCCTTCAAAGAAATCGTTCGTGAGGAGAACTCGGTCGAAGAGATAGTCAATGTAGCTGTATGATTGCCCGTTGCTGTGGGACGATAAGAAATGGTTAATGTGATACCATTATTAGCCTCTGAAGCAGTCACTGTCGTCTTAGAGGAGGTGAAATAATTTGCATGCGTTCCTGTGATGGCGATTTGAATATTTTTCGTCAACAAATCTCCATTCAATTGCAAGGTTGTTGATACCGTCTCTCCCACATTGGCATTACCAACATTAATGACTGTTCCATTTTGTGGCTCTTGAAGTGTGGGAACAGTTGCTGTACAATTACATCCCGTTTTATCCGAAGCGTTATATTGTGCATCTTCTGTTGACATCAGGTTAGCCAAGACGACTGTTTGTCCTTTGTATTGACCCCAAATATACTCAGCCAAACAAGGATAATCAATAAAAGGATTACGATTCCTTTGTTTCTGATAGGCGGCATTGTTTCGGTCAATTTCCTTCTGACTAACGGGGTCCTCACGATGCCACTTCATAAACAGATTGACTGCATAAGTAGTAAAGCCTGTCACACCGCCAGAATAGGTGTAAGTCACAGAACCGCTTGAATTTTCTGTGAATGAAGTTTTGTAGTAGCAAGCCACCATATACATGCACGAACGCGCCAAGTCTCCCTTGAACTCATCATCTGGTTCGAACACTTTGCCAGAATAACCACTGAAAGTACTCGTTCCCAAACGACCCAAAGCTTTGGAAGTTAATTGAGTACCATTGGCACATTCTCCATAGGGATAGTTGCTTCGTTGCCCATTCACTTTACCATCGGTAGGATAAACATTAAAAACATCTGTTTTAGGTTTACCACTTCCAAACCAAGACTGAGGAGTAGTGTGCTCACGATTGTAACAATCGCAAACATTAGAATAGCTACCACATTTCTTTTGTCCATGAGTGAAAGTACAAGTAGAATAGATATCCCACACTTGATTCGTGCCTGGTTTGGAATCGGTGGAGGGATAGACACTATACAAACCATCATACCCTACGTCGGTATGCGAAGAAATGATGCCATACAAAGCGGGTAATATCGCATTACCACTTTTGCCATCTACGGCACTATAATAGTTGTTGGGAATCGTTGCATGTAGCATGCCTATAACACACATAAATGCCACAAATAAATACTTACGCATAGTTGTATAATTTTAAATCGTGTCTATAAATATATTTTCTGGATAATCGATTTGTACAAGATAAAGTCCTTCTGCTGGGGCAGACTGTCCAGCAGCACAACGATTCTTGGCAAGGATAATTTGTTGAAAGGCTTCAATAGATACTTTACGTTTGCCAACATCCAATAGTGTTCCCACCACCGCACGAACCATGTTGCGAAGAAAACGATCGGCTTTGATGCGAAAAACACCATTCTCCCATTGGGCATACATCACATGGCACAAAGTAGTTTTGACGTCCGTATGCACACGACAAAAAGACGCAAAATCATGCTGACCTATCATATACTGAGCAGCTTCATTCATCAACTGCACATCCAACCCATCTTCTATTCGGGTAGCTAACTTATAGGCAAATGGGTCTTTACACGTCACTGTACAATATTCATACGTGCGTGCCAATGCATCAAAACGTGCATGCGCATCATCCTTTACACGACGTATCCCTTGCACCGCAATAGCATTCGGAAGCAGATTATTTAACCTTCCCACCAAACGATGAGGATCATCTATTCGCTCCATTACATCAAAATGCGCATACATACACTTAGCATGTACACCCGCATCGGTCCGCCCCGCAAAAGTAAGGGCTACCGGCACACGAAGGATGGTGTAGAACGCATCCTCCAACACCTCTTGCACTGTTACACCATTGGGCTGACGTTGAGACCCATGATAATCAGTGCCGCGATATGAAAATTGAACGAAATACCTCATAAACCTCTGGTGACAAATGCATTTTCCAAGCAGATAAGACACCCAAGCCCAATAGAACAAACGAGCGAACGATACTGCTTAACCAAATATTATCAATAGGGAAAAAGGTTACCCAAACGTAGTTCAACGCAAACACAACCAATAACAAGGCCACTATCTTCACTTGATTCCAACTAAAGGGATGAACCTTGCTTGTTAAACCCAAAATAGCTATCACACCGACAAAATAACATGTATAGGAAAGTAAGTTGCTCCATGCTGCACCTTCCATACCCATTTGCGGTATCAAAAAATTATTCAGCCAAATAGCACTTACCGTGAGAAGCAACGACAACAATAATGAAAAGGCATAAAATTTGGAATAGTTTAAGGCAGATACAGTAATATTAAACGTGGACAATATCAACTGCGTTAGGCTAAGAATCAATATAACATACTTGGCCACGCGATAAGTCTCGCCATTGGGCAGTATGTCAAAAATCAAATCAATGTTAATCCATATAGTCAACAATATAAACCCACCGATGAGCAACAAGTTGTTACTACATTGCTTCATTAGCGTAGATGTACCTTGAGTATCTTTGTCTTTGATGGTTTGCGATAACTGAGGACTCGCTATGGCAGTCACTGAACGATACGGAATACTTACCATCACTGATATATAGGTAGCAATAGCAAAAATACCTGTATAGTTCAACCCCATCTTAGCCGTAATGAAGAAACTGGATAAAGTAGGGGCCAATACTGCTGCCACTGCACTAATAACCAAAAAAGCGGTATAGAGAAGATAGTTACGCACCACCTGCTTATTGGCACGCAAAAACGCCCAATCCACACGCAAAGATATCCTACCCTCATACCATAAATACACGATATTGATTAAGGTCGCTAAAGCATAGACCAAACTGATGGCGATGACAAAACCATCCATCGAAAGGATACGAAAAGCATACAACAAATAAATCACCAACATGCCTATTCGCACAAACACTTCCCGGACAGCTCGCGGTACGACTATGCGCATCAACACATTCGCATTGGTTTCGAATATCGTTTGATACAGCATAAAGAAGGCAATGGGCAATACCATGTAGTAGTAATCCACAAACAATGGAGACTTCTCACTAAACCATTGACACAAAGGAACACTACATGCCCAATAAATCAAACTGAACAAAAGGAAACCAATAAATGGCACACACAAAGTCCAGAAAAAGAATCCATGATCACCCTGTTCTTTGTCTTTGAAATAAGGATAAAAACGGATAATTGAAGAAGATGTTCCCAATTGTGCTAAACCAATAAAAAGGGTGGCAGCATCCACAAGGACCCTTGCCAACCCTATTTCTTCCGCACTCAGGAAACGAGTCAAAACAAAGAATGTTGTAATGAAACCAATCGCGACCCCAAGATAGGTCACGATTGTTCCCTTGATACTTTGTCTTGCGATGATTCCCATGAATAGTATGGTTTTCAAACCCATGCACATCGCTATGCATGAGAAGGCTTGCAGCCGTTGCTCCATGCGAGGAACAACGACTACAATACATCCTAATTTATTACTTAATGATATCGATCAACTCCACTTCGAAAATCAATGTTGAATATGGAGGGATATCACCGGCTGCTTGAGCACCATATCCCAATTCTTGTGGGATATAGAATCTGAATTTGCTACCCAATGGCATCAATTGAACACCTTCTGTCCAGCCTTTGATCACTTGGTTCAAGCCAAACACGATAGGTTCGCCACGCTCTACACTGCTATCAAACACTTTACCATCGATCAAAGTACCATGGTAATGAACTTTTACTTTGTCGGTAGCAGCAGGTTTTTTACCTTTACCCATTTTGAGTACTTCGTATTGCAAACCACTTTCAGTTACAATGATACCTTCTTTGAGTTTGTTTTCCTCCAAGAACTTCTCACCGATAGCTTTTGTGTCACCATATTTGATATGGTTCAATGCATTGGTGATATACATATTTGCTTCTTCAGAAGTCATTTGTTCGGTGAAGTCTTTCATTCCGTTCACAAAACCTTGGAGAATCAAATCAAACTTGGTAATCAAACTCTCTTCGCCGATCAAACCTACAGCCTCTTGATCCTTGATATTCTTACCAATTTGTTCTCCCATAGAAACCATTTGAGGATTGTGCATATCCTCTTTCAAACCAACGTTGATGTATTTGATAAGTTCTTGACCTGCTGTACCTATGGTATCTGAAGAGAGCACATACATAAGCAACTCATTACCATTAAGAAGTCCAAAAGCATAGTTCAAACTATCCATTTTGTCTTTCAATGCAACGGTAGCTACATTCTTCATACATTTAGCCTTGATAGGTTTACCTGCTTTCACTGTATCTGCAGAAGATGCTTGATAAGCAGTTTGGAAGAAATCACGCGCAAAATCCACCTTCATCACCATGGTGTCACCATGCATACCATTTACCAAACCTTGGAAGAAGAGTTTCTCATTCAAAGTCCAAACATCGTTTCCTGCCAATCCAATAGCTTCGCTTTGTTTGATAGAAGAACCGATACTCTTACCTACTCTTGCAGCTTCGCTCAATTCCTCAACCGTTCCATTGTAACCACGCTCTAATGCAGCGATAAACTCATTTACTGCCTCTTCGCTGCTATCATTTGCCAAGTACATCATCTTGATTTGTGCACCATTGACCAAACCCAATGCATAGTTGATGGAGTCTTGCATATCTACCATCACAACTTGTTTTGCATCGTAACTATTACCGCATGAAATCATTGCCAAAGCGGCAAGTAATAATAAAGATAGTTTTTTCATTGTTTTAATTATGTTTATTAATTATTCTATTCCTAACAATTCTACTGTAAATATAAGGGCCGAATAAGGAGGGATATTAGCACCCGCACCTTGTGCTCCATAACCCAATTGGTATGGGATATACAACTTGTACTTGCTACCTACTGACATAAGTTGCAAACCTTCGGTCCAACCTTT
>ERZ808048.82-NODE-82-length-19771-cov-7.720829_pt1 | contig 19771 bp, 14 predicted proteins | sample MGYA00380197_ERZ808048 | MGnify/ENA primary metagenome ERZ808048 (study PRJEB31490, sample SAMN06133377) | cow dung metagenome | isolation source: M1 | host: cow | place: China: Chengdu | collected 2015-05 ... | reverse complement strand
TAGCGAGGCAACGAGCATGAAGATTAAGGCGATGTACAAGATTATCGGCGAGTTGGAGTCTTTGGGCGATTCGGGAGAGGCAATTAGCCGTATGCTCAGCCGTCGCAACGAACACAAAAAGACGTTTGATGAGGCTACGATAGAGAAAATCAATACGATGGTGGCTAAAGTCGATACTGCGTACGAGGTGATGATTACCAACCTTACAGCGGCGCATGAAGGCACGCTAACCGACATCGCAAACGCTTATGCCGCAGAGGAGCAAATCAATACGTTACGCAACGAACTGCGCGAGAATGAGATTGAAGCGCTGGAAGACAACCAAAAGAACTACCAAACAAGTGTCTATTACATCGATATTATCAACGAACTTGAACACATGGGCGACTTTATGATCAATATTTCGCAAAGTTTAGAAAGAGCCTTTGTAAATTAAAGTTTAGAGGACACTACAGTTTAGTGTTTTAAGCAACAATGCACAAGCTTTCGGGCTTGTGCATTGTTGTTATCCGAGGCAATTTTTGTATTGTATAGATACCTTTTTTGCTCTTTGTATACATTGCGAACGCTTTTTTTTTGAAAAAAAGCAAAAGATATTTTATTTATTAAAAAAAAAGCACTATCTTTGTCGGCTGTAGGGTGTTTGGGCTGAAAAATATACTCTCAATGCCCTTGCGAATGAATTTTTATATCGAAATTATTACAAAAAAACAACTTTTATTGATACATTAATTTTTTATCAATCATGGCAGAAGAAAAATTGAACATGTTAGCAGATTTTCCAGCCATCTCTACCAAGACTTGGAAAGAAAAAATCGTTGCTGACCTCAAAGGCGCTGATTTTGACAAGAAACTTGTTTGGCGCACCACTGAAGGCTTTAATGTACAGCCTTTCTATCGTAAAGAAGACCTCAAAGGGCTTAAAACTACTGTTTCTGCACCAGGACAATTCCCTTATGTGCGTGGAACTAAAGAAAACAATGAGTGGGCAATCAGACAAAATATCTGTGCTTGCAAAAACGCAAGAAAAGCCAATGCCAAAGCCTTAGAAGTACTCAGCAAAGGTATCACTGCTTTAGGTTTCTGCTTGAACAAAGAGAAACTAAACTATCGATTTATCAAAAATCTATTGGCTGATATCCCTGCAGACAAAGTGGCTATCAACTTCTCTATTTGCGCTTGTGGTGCTGCTCAATTGGCAGGCATCTTGGTTCGTTACTACGGCCGCATGGGTTATAACGTAAAACAACTGGTTGGTTCTATCAATGTTGACCCAATCAAACAAATGTTGGTAAAAGGTAAACCACTCTCACGCGAGCAAGTGATTACCAAAATCGTTGATGTTGTCAAAGCTGCTAAGTCTCTACCTGGTTACCGCGTTGTAGGTGTCAACACCATCGCTCTCAACAATGCGGGTGCATATTGCGCTCAAGAACTTGCATATGCTTTGGCATGGGGTGCTGAATATATGACCATGCTTACCGATGCAGGTATTCCTAACTACAAAGCGGCTAATGCTATTCGTTTCAATATGGGTGTGGGTGGCAACTACTTCATGGAAATTGCTAAGTTCCGCGCTGCTCGCCTATTGTGGGCTAAGATCGTAGAAGCATACAAAGCTCCTATCTTCACTACTGCACTCAAAGAAGCTGCCAAGATGAATGTTTCTGCTGAGACAAGCCGTTTCAATATGACCGTATTTGATGCGTATGTTAACTTGCTACGTACGCAAACTGAGACTATGTCTGCTGCCATCGCTGGCGTAGATGAGATCACAGTTACTCCTTTCGATGCAACATACGAAGTACCATCAGAGTTCGCAGAGCGTATCGCACGCAACCAACAACTCCTACTCAAAGAAGAATCACACTTCGACAAAGTGGTTGACCCTGCGGCTGGTTCATATTATATCGAGAACCTTACCGACGCATTGGCTAACGAAGCTTGGAAACAATTCCTTGCTATCCAAGAACAAGGCGGTATGTACCAAATGGTAGCAGAAGGTAAAGTACAAGAGCAATTCCAAGCTAACCTCACCAAACGTTTGGATGATGTAGCTAAGAGAAAAGAAGTGTTGCTCGGCTCTAACCAATTCCCTAACTTCACAGAGAAAGCTGCTAAGAAAATCAAAGAAACAGGATGTGGTTGCGGTACCTGCAAAACCAAACCAGAAGGCGCTATCGCTACATTGCCTGTGGCTCGTGCTGCTGAAGAGTTCGAAACACTACGCCTCGAAACAGAAGCACAAAAGAAACAACCAGTGGCATTTATGCTCACCATCGGTAACTTGGCTATGCGTATCGCACGTGCACAATTCTCATGCAACTTCTTAGCTTGCGCTGGTTACAAAGTAATTGATAACAATGGTTTCAAAACTGTAGCTGAAGGTATCAAAGCTGCTCGCAAAGCAAAAGCCGATATCATCGTTCTCTGCTCAAGTGATGATGAATATGCTACATTAGCTCCTGAAGCTTGGAAGAAATTGCAAGGCGCTAAAGAGACATTCATCGTTGCAGGTGCTCCTGCATGCATGGAAGAACTACAAAAACTCGGCATCGAGAACTTCATCCATGTACGTGTAAATGTTCTTGATACACTCAAAAAACTTAATGCTCAACTCCTAAACAAATAATGCGATCATGAAACCAAATTTTAAAGATATTGATATTAAGAAAGTGGCTGCTTCGCATGTAGAAGGAGCTAACGAAGCTAACTGGAAAACACCAGAACTCATCGATGTTAAGCCAGTTTATACCAAAGAAGACCTCGAAGGCATGGAGCACCTCAACTACGCTTCAGGTATTCCACCATTCCTCCGTGGCCCCTATAGTGCAATGTATCCTCTCCGTCCTTGGACCATCCGCCAATACGCAGGTTTCTCTACTGCAGAGGAGTCTAACGCGTTCTATCGCCGTAACTTGGCTTCTGGTCAAAAGGGTCTGTCAGTAGCATTCGACCTTCCAACTCACCGTGGTTACAACGCCGACAATATGCGCGTGGTAGGTGATGTGGGTAAAGCCGGTGTATCTATCTGCTCACTCGAGGATATGAAAGTGTTGTTCGCTGGTATTCCATTGAACAAGATGTCTGTGTCTATGACTATGAACGGTGCCGTTCTTCCTATCTTGGCGTTCTATATCAACGCTGGTTTGGAGCAAGGCGCTAAGCTCGAAGAGATGGCTGGTACTATCCAAAACGACATCCTCAAAGAGTTCATGGTGCGTAACACCTATATCTATCCTCCTAAGTTCTCTATGAAGATTATCGCTGATATCTTCGAGTATACTTCACAAAACATGCCTAAGTTCAACTCTATCTCTATCTCTGGTTACCACATGCAAGAGGCAGGTGCTACCGCAGATATCGAGTTGGCTTACACCCTCGCTGACGGTATGGAGTACCTCCGCGCTGGTGTGAATGCAGGTATGGACGTTGATACCTTCGCTCCACGTTTGTCATTCTTCTGGGCTATCGGTATGAACCACTTCATGGAGATCGCTAAGATGCGTGCTGGTCGTATGTTGTGGGCTAAGATCGTGAAGTCTTTCGGCGCGAAGAACCCTAAATCAATGGCACTTCGTACCCACAGCCAGACATCTGGTTGGTCACTCACCGAGCAAGATCCATTCAACAACGTAGGTCGTACCTGTATCGAGGCGATGGGTGCTGCTTTGGGTCACACCCAATCATTGCACACCAACGCATTGGACGAGGCTATCGCGTTGCCAACTGACTTCTCTGCTCGTATCGCTCGTAACACTCAGATCTACATCCAAGAGGAGACTAAGGTATGTAAGGCTATCGACCCATGGGCAGGTTCTTACTACGTAGAGCAATTGACTCAAGAGCTCGCTGAGAAAGCTTGGGCACACATCCAAGAGATCGAGAAGCTCGGCGGTATGGCTGCTGCTATCGAGACCGGTATTCCAAAAATGCGTATCGAGGAGGCTGCTGCGCGCACACAAGCTCGCATCGACTCTGGTGAGCAAAAGATTATCGGCGTGAACGAGCACCGCTTGGCTCACGAGGATCCAATCGATATCCTTGAGATCGACAACACCGCAGTACGCGAGGAGCAAGTGGCTCGTTTCCAAGAGCTTCGTGCTAAACGCGATGAGGCTGCTGTACAAGCTGCTCTCGCAGAGATCACCGCTACTGTACAAGAGTGGGCAGATGGTAAAAAATGCTCTAACAACTTGCTCGCTTTGGCAGTTAAGGCAGCAGGTCTCCGCGCTTCATTGGGCGAGATCTCTGACGCTTGCGAGAAAGTGGTTGGACGCTATTCAGCAACTATTAGAACTATTTCAGGCGTGTACGCATCAGGAACTAAGAATGACGAGTTCTTCGTTAAGGCACAAGAACTCACAGCAGCATTTGCTAAGCAAGAGGGTCGTCAACCTCGTATCATGATTGCTAAGATGGGTCAAGACGGTCACGACCGTGGTGCTAAGGTGGTAGCTACTGGCTACGCTGACTGCGGTTTCGACGTAGATATGGGTCCATTGTTCCAAACTCCTGCTGAGGCAGCTAAACAAGCGGTTGAGAACGATGTTCACGTATTGGGTGTATCTTCACTCGCAGCGGGTCACAAGACTCTTGTACCACAAGTGATTGAGGAACTCAAGAAGCTTGGCCGCGAGGATATCATGGTGATTGCAGGTGGTGTTATCCCAGCACAAGACTATGACTACCTCTATAAGGCAGGTGTAGCTGCAATCTTTGGCCCTGGTAGCCCAGTGGCTAAGTCAGCTTGCACCATCATGGAGCTTTTGATGGCTGAGTAATAAGGCCGTAACATATTCGTCCGGAGGGCTCTTGCCCTCTGGATTTCCAACTGGGAGAGTCAGCTTGGTTGCTGGCTCTCTCTCTAGTAAGAGTTTAGTGTTTAGTGAACGGCGCTATGGCGCCTACTGTTTAGAGTTTAGAGAACGCTAGCGCTACTGTTTAGAGTTTAGTGAATAAAAGAAACGTATGAAAACAATCCGTGAGATATATCGTATAGGATATGGTCCAAGTAGTAGCCATACTATGGGGCCACGCAAGGCGGCTGAGCTTTTCTTGGGGGCATACCCAAATGCTGTTAAGTATCAAGCCCACTTATATGGCAGTCTGTCGGCTACTGGCAAAGGGCACTTGACCGATGCTGCTATCATTGATGTGATTCCATCGGTTGAGATTGTTTGGCATGACGAGTTTTTGCCATTCCACCCCAATGGCATGCGTTTCTGCGCGTGGGATAGTCATGATAAGCTTCTTGACGATTGGACGGTGTATTCCGTAGGTGGCGGTGCTTTAGAGGAAGATCCAGATAATTCAACATTCTTAATTCAAAATTCTGAATTACCCGATATCTATCCTCTTTCGCGTCTGTCTGATATCAAGGAGTATTGCGACAAGATGGGTTGGGACTACTGGGAGTACGTAGAGCATTATGAGGGCAAAGAGATTTGGGATTATCTTCGCGAAGTATGGCAAGTGATGCGTGAAGCAGTAGAACGCGGTTTGGATCACGAAGGGGTGTTGCCAGGACCATTACACCTTCGTCGCAAAGCTGCAAGCTATTATATCAAGGTAGCTGGCTATAAGGACAATCTGCGTACGCGCGGATTGGTATTCTCCTATGCTTTGGCAGTGAGCGAAGAGAATGCTTCGGGCGGAAAAATTGTCACGGCTCCTACATGTGGTTCGTGTGGCGTATTGCCTGCGGTGTTATACCATACGTGGCGTTCACGAGACTTCTCGGAGACACGTATCTTACATGCGTTGGCGACGGCTGGATTGATTGGAAATGTGGTGAAAGAGAATGCCTCTATCTCGGGTGCGGAAGTAGGATGTCAAGGCGAGGTAGGTGTGGCATGTGCGATGGCATCAGGTGCTGTGAATCAGCTGTTTGGTGGAACGTTGGCGCAGATTGAATATGCTGCAGAGATGGGCTTGGAGCACCACTTGGGCATGACCTGCGATCCGGTATGCGGATTGGTGCAGATACCTTGCATCGAGCGCAATGCGTTTGCAGCAGCACGTGCGCTGGATAGCAACATGTATGCTGCCTTCTCAGATGGTACGCACAATGTCACCTTCGATCGCGTAGTAGATGTGATGAAGCAAACGGGTCATGACCTTCCATCGCTCTATAAGGAGACATCGCAAGGTGGCTTAGCGGCTACGTATGAATAAAGATTCGCTACATATAGAAACTCCGTTTTATTATTACGATATGGCGTTGCTTAGAGCAACGTTGGCAACTATTATGCATGAGATTGCCCCATATCCTAATTACCATGTGCATTATGCGCTGAAGGCGAACGCCAATCCTAAATTGCTGCATATTATTCAGCAAGCAGGATTAGGTGCTGACTGCGTGAGCGGAGGAGAAGTACAAGTCGCTATTGATGCGGGGTTTCCTGCGGATAAAGTGGTATATGCAGGGGTAGGGAAGAGCGACCGCGAGATATTGACGGCATTGCATCACGATATATTCTGCTTTAATGTTGAAAGTATTCCAGAACTACAGGTCATCAGTGAGTTAGCTACACAAGAAGGAAAAGTAGCACGCGTTTGTTTGCGCATTAATCCTGATGTTGAAGCGCATACCCATACCCATATCATCACTGGTATGGCAGAGAATAAGTTTGGCATTGCGCTAAAGGATATGTTGCAGGTAGTTGAGTTAGCAAACGAATTACCCAATATTCATTTTGAGGGCCTGCATTTCCATATTGGTAGCCAAATTACCAATATGCAAGATTATGTGGCATTATGCCAGCGCATCAATGAGATACAGCACCAATTACATAAGCATGGGATTTATCCTTCTGTAATCAATGTAGGTGGTGGATTAGGTATTGATTATCATGAGCCAGAGGCGCATACCATACCCAACTTCAAGGCCTATTTCCAAGTGTTTGAGCAATATTTGCACCTACGCCCAGAGCAATCGTTGCATTTTGAGTTAGGTCGCTCGGTGGTGGGGCAGTGTGGTTCGCTGATTACGCAAGTATTATATGTAAAGCAAACATCTACAAAGCAATTTGCTATCGTGGATGCAGGTATGACGGAATTGATTCGACCTGCGTTGTATCAAGCCAAGCATAAGATTGTGAATCTGACGGCTCAGACGGACAAACATGAGAAATATGATGTGGTAGGACCCATCTGCGAGTCAAGTGATGTGTTTGACAAAGATGTACTGCTACCAACTACTCAACGAGGCGACCTATTGGCTATACGTAGCGCTGGTGCCTATGGAGAATCCATGGCATCGACATACAACTGCCGTCCATTACCAATCTCGGTAACAAGTGATGAAATAGGGGAAAACTGCTATCAGTTAGCTTGAGAAACAACCTCTAAAGCTCGTTTCACCTCTTTGTCGTAACGCAACAGATATTCGTAGTAACCACGATGGTAGTGGTAGCGTTTGACAATCTCTCCGCCCAACAATTTCTCAACTTCTTCACGATTACGCTGAATAGCAGCACGGTAATCCTCAGTCAGACGTGGTTTGAATGCCTCTAAATCAGCTAGTAGGGTAGAATCAATATCTTCTTGTTTAGCCATGTCGATCAGTTCACCCAAGTGGCGACCAGTTTCTGTCTCGTAGGAGAATTGCTTCTCATCTAAGAATTGGCAGAAAGCATCTAAGTCGCTATCATTCAGTTGAAAATCTTTGGCAGGAGCAATCATATCGTGTTGATGATAGTATCGATTGGCGTAATCAAAGAAGAGGTGATCGCGATAAAGGTTGTACGTGATATCTAACTTTTGCGAGTCAGTAAGCACGACATCTGGCAAAATACCTCCAGCAGTGTCGCGATGCAACTGATGTCCGCGTTGACGCTCGGCATAATCAATAGCTTGTATACAACGTCCAGAAGGCAAATAATATTTGGATGTAGTCACTTTGAGATGACCGCCATAGGCAATCGGACGGATATTTTGTACGAGACCTTTTCCAAATGTTCGTTCGCCAATGATAGTGGCTCGTTTGAGATCTTGCAATGCTCCAGCGACAATTTCAGAGGCAGATGCCGATTGGTTGTTGACCAACACTGCTAGCGGCATATTGGGGAAGATTGGTGAGGTTTTAGTCTTGTACGAATGATTGCTTCGCTCGACCTTGCCTTTGGTAGAAACCACTTCTGTATCTTTAGGCACGAAGAATCCCACTAGCTGTATCGCCTCGTCAATCAATCCACCACCATTGCCGCGCAAGTCAATGATAAGGCGCTTGATATGGTTGGTTTGCACCATCTGATCCAAGGCTACTAAAAGTTCTTGTGCGGAGTTTGTGGTAAATTCATTGAAGAAGATATATCCAATCGAATCTTGCAATACCGTAGCACATCCTACGGCTGGCAAGTGGATATCACGACGTGTTACCTCTTTGGTTATCAATTGGCTATCACGTTCCATAGTAATGGAGATGGTGGTGCCTGGTTTACCGCGTAGGCGATCGGATACTTCTTTGGTATTCTTGCCTGTGCAGTCCATACCATCTACTGTGACAAAGCGGTCTCCAGGCAACAATCCTGACAAATGGGCAGGCATACCTTCGTATAACTCATTGACATACACATTGCTATCGCGGTACATGATTAGTGCTCCCACACCACCATACTTGCCTTGTGTCATGCGTCGAAGTTCGTCATCTTCGCTCTTAGGAATATACATGGTATATGGATCCACTTTGCGAAGCATTTGGTTGATACTGCTCTCAATCAGATCATCGTAGTTGAGGGTATCTACGTAGTTGATATCCAATTGACGCATAACATCGGTGTAAATCGTTAGGTTCTTATCGATACGAGATGTTTGCGACTCAGCTGATAGGTTGATTGTGAGCAGCAGAAAAGGTATGATGAGTAGTTTTTTCATTGTTCTTGTAGGGACTTGAAGGTCATATTAAGGTAAATACTGCGAAATGTCTTTTCCGTGTGCGTGCAAGTCGCGCACAAGGGTAGAGGAAATATGGGCATATTCAGGACGAGTGTAGAGTAGTACAGTCTCTATACCACTCAGTTGTTTATTCGCCTCTGCCATGTTGCGTTCGTATTCAAAGTCCTGGACCGAGCGTACGCCCCTCAAAATAAATTGTGCTCCGCATTCTGCTGCGAAATCTACAGTTAAACCGCTATATAGTATGGTACGCACGCGAGGCTCATGCTCAAACACACGTTGAATTGCTGCTAAACGTTCCTCGAGTGAGAAAGTCGCTTGTTTGGTACTATTGCGCCCAATGCCAATGATAATCTCATCAAAGATATCTAAACCGCGCATCACAATATCATGATGTCCTATAGTGAAGGGATCAAAACTGCCTGGAAATATAGCTGTTTTCATATCTCTAACATTAATCTCTATACTCTCTCTGCCTCCTTCAGTGCCTCTTTGGTAGCCTCTCGATAGGCGACCATTAGTCCGCCTGTGCCTAGCAGTGTACCACCGAAATAACGAACAACCACTACGAGTATATTGTCTAATTTTTGCGCATCAATACTGCGAAGTATAGGCATTCCAGCCGTACCATGTGGTTCGCCGTCATCTTTGGTCCTCCAAAGATTCTCACCTAATCGATAGGCATAGCATACATGGCGTGCATCGTGGTATTTCTTTTTGTACCACGCGATACGTTGCTTGGCATGTTCCTCGTCGGTAATAGGTTCTGCAAAAGCAAGGAACTTGCTTCCACGATCCTTAAAAACACCCTTGGCTAATCCCGCTATGCTGGACTTGGCTTCTGACACTGCTCAACTACTTTTGGAGTTTTACAATGATTGTAGAAAGTGGCTCTACTACAATATCTGTTTGACTGAGATCGTAGGTTTTGCCAGTGATTACATCTACACCAACAGGATTGTATTGACTAAGAATCTCTGCATAGTTAGCGGTAGGGATAGTGCGAGTATCTGCGCTTGCATTGGCGAATACGAATACTGCTTCGCTATCGTTGTAGCGGAAGAAACCATAAGTGTTATCACGACTCATGAAGTGCATGGTACGACCTGTATGAATGACAGGCTCACCTTTACGCCATTGGAACAACTTGCTTTGGAAGTCAAACATATCTTGTTGCTCTGCTGTGACTTGCTCGCCAAGTGGCAATGGCATACGCAGGGTAGAGTGACCCAAACTGCGGTCGGATGACTTCATGGCATACTCATCGCCATAGAATACTTGTGGAATACCGCGCATCGTTGCCAAGAGGGTGTATGCCAATTTTACACGACGTGGATCTTGATCTTTCACCACATCGGTGATACGATCCATATCGTGGTTGCCGAGCATAATGAGGACATCATTGACATCCGCGTACATATAATCCATTGTCAGCACGTCGTACACGCGTGTGAGACCACCGCCCCAACCTTGATTATCACTCTCCAATGCTTGACGGATTGCTTCTTCCAATGGGAAGTCCATTACACTTGGCATGTGGCTATCAAAGCCGTTATGGTTTTTCACGCCTGTTTGCCAGTACGCAACGGCAGGAGTTGGGCGTGTCCAACATTCGCCTACAATATTGAAGTTAGGATACTCATCCATAATAGCTTTTACCCATTCGCTACCAGGAATCATCTCAATATATGGATAGGTATCCACACGTAAACCGTCGAGATTGGCGTACTCAATCCACCAAATAGCCCATTGCTTGAAGTATTGCAATAGATCTGGGTTCTCGAGGTTCATATCTGGCATTGGACGGTCAAACCAACCGCGATTAGATAGTTGGCGATCGTATTGCGATGCATTGATGTCGTAGTTAGCTGAGAATACATTATGGGTATTGGTAAATGTGTCAAATTGGTTGATCCAATCTTGGTAAGGAAGATCCTTCATCCACCAATGGGTACCGCCACAATGGTTTGGCACCATGTCCATGATAAATTTAATACCTTTCTCATGTGCTTTCTCTACCATCTCGCAATAGAGTTGATTACTGCCATAGCGAGGGTCGATGTGGTAATAATCCGAGCATGCATAACCATGATATGACCATGCAGCCTCATTGTCTTCCAAGAGTGGGGTAGGCCAGATGGCAGTAGCACCAAGTGAAGCGATATGATCAAGACTGTTGATAATACCTTGGATATCACCACCAAAACGTCCGTGTACATTCGCTTTATTTGCTGCTTCAGCCATTTGAGGAAGGGTATTGTTGCTCTCATCGCCGTCCACAAAGCGGTCTGACATAATGAGGTAGATCAAGTCTGATGAATTGAAGCCTTGACGCTCGCGACTACCTTCACGGCGGGTATGAATGGTATAATCTACACTAGTGGTGCGTTTGCCCTTTTTGAGAGTAATGCGATAAGTACCAGGCTCGTTTACCGTCAAATCCACAAAGAGGTAGTTAGGGCTCTCTGCATTATGTTGGCCCTTTACTTGCAAACCAGTACATACACCTTTCATGATGCGACCATTGTGCAACTGATTGATAGTTACTTGTGCATCGGCAAGGTCCTCACCATGTAGCAACAATGTGAGTGGGCAATTCATTTCTGTCCACCAGCATAGTGGCTCAGCACGATCAATACGAGGTTTAGCTTGCAAAGATAATGCACTAAAGAGTGCAATAAAAAGGAAAAGTTTTTTTGTCATAGTATTGTTATCTTTAGAGTCCTTAAGGGCGTTAAGGTCCTTAAGGATGATTTTATTGTCTTTAAAAAAATAGCGCATCTATAAGCCGGGTTCTGTACCCACGAGGGGTGTCTATCATTAATCTTGAGCTGCGTATTGCTACGTGCTTCTCTTGCTTCCTACCCTCCAGCTTGCGCGAGCAGCGCTCCTGCACTGGTATACTTGGAATTGCAGCCCATCGTATGCTCGTATCACTTCCTCTTTGCAGATTACTCGTCTCTTTTGCAGGGACCAAACATTGCTGCCTGACGGCCGTTAACCGCGATGGTGCTCTATGCTGCCCGGACTTTCCTCGTGATAGGGGATTAAAGCCATACGCTTTTCTTCCCTTATCTCGCGATAGACCGATACACTATTTTTTTGTTCGCTTCGCTCACGTTGTGTGTGCTCTGCTCAGGTTGTGTCGCTTCGCGAGATTGCCTCCCCTCTTTAATGGGGTCCCCGAAAATTTTTAATTTTTGGGGAGAGCGGAGGCACAAGTCGCTCAATGCCGCAAGCGGCAGTCATTGCGACCTTGTTGCCGAACGCGAAGAGCGGCATACGGGAATCGAACCCGCCTCCTCGGCTTGGGAAGCCGATGCACTACCGATGTGCTAATGCCGCAAATGCGGTGCAAAGGTACAGAAAAATATGCACAAATGCAAATAAATCGAATAAAAGTTCACTTTTAAGTGCGATTTATTGCATTTTTGGCTCTGTATAGATAGGCAGTAGGTTCGGGTTAATAGGTTGTATAGAAGCTTCTGCAAGTTTTCTTCGGGCTACGCGACCACTTCGCGACCACTATTGCACATCTATGGCCTATTTGTGCCCTATCTGTAGGCGAAAATTAGCTTCAAACAACACAATAACCCATAATCTGTAAATCCCTAATCTTATTTCTCGTTGCAGTTTGATGGTTGTCGTAAGTCTTACAAGCCAACGAGTGAGTATGTTTAATCAGCCCAAAGAGAGGTTTGACAGAAAGTAATACCATCAAATAGGTATTTATCCGTCAGTTTTAAGTCTGGAATTACAGGCAACGCCATGAAAGCAAGTGTCATAAATGGTGCATTAATGGTGCAACCCATGCTAGCAGCCAAGTTCTTCAGTTCGGTATGTTTCTCTGAAACTTGATCTGGCAGGAGTGTGGTCATCAGTCCTGCAATAGGCAGTGGTAGACATTTGGTCACTTGACCATCGCATACGGCAACGCCACCTTTTTCTTCTATGAGAAGGTTGATTAGATGAACTATGTCTTCGTCGTTGCAGCCCAAGGCAATGATATTGTGCGAATCGTGGGCGATTGTGGAAGCCAAAGCACCTTTTTGCAAGTCAAATCCCTTGATGTATGCCACTTGAGGTACAATTTCGTCTGCTATGGCGTATCGGTTGTACACCACCAGTTTGGCAATACCATTCTCCACATCCGTAATCACATTGCCTGTGGCATCGCTCTTTGGCTCAACGATCTCTACGCCTGTGATAAGCGAACCCTCGGTGGCGGTGATTACTTTCATTTTCTTTCCTTCACACTTAACTTGCAGCGCATCAGTTGTAATCTTTTTTGCCTCAAACTTATTTAGATTGAATGTAGTAGAAGATTCATATTTGGTTCGCAGAGCATCCGTTACGCCGTTTTTGGCGTTATATACTTCATAACCATTGATGTAGGTGGATAGAATCTGGAAATCTTGTAGATTATTTACCACGATAAAGTCGGCAGGATCGCCTTCTTGCAGGAGTCCGCTCTTGAGGTTATAGTGCTTCACTGGTGTGGTGCATGCTGTTTGGAGCACATTCCATAGAGGTAGGTTCTTAGCCACTGACCTTCTAACCAATCCGTTGATATATCCTATTTCTGTTATATCGTCAGGATACATGTCATCAGAGCAAAAGAGTGTCATTTCTGGGTATTCGCCTATGATAGGATAGAGCGATTCGAAGTTGCATGCCGCACTGCCTTCACGTATGATGATTTTCATATCTAAATCCAATTTTTCTTTAGCTTCTTCGACAGAGGAACATTCGTGATCAGTGGAGATACCTGCAGCTACATATTTACGCAAGTCTTCGCCTGTTACCTTCGGAGCGTGTCCGTCAATAGGTTTACCAACATTATGCGTGGCTTGTATCTTAGCCATCACCTCCGCGTCCTCATAAATAACACCAGGTGCGTTCATCATCTCTGCCAATCCTATGATATCTTCACGCGCGATTAGTTGTGCCGTTTGTTGCGCATCAATGGTAGCACCTGCTGTTTCGTGGTTGGTAGAGGGGACACAAGAAGGGAGCATAAAATTGAAGTGGAAGCGTGCTTTCTTGCTATTGTCAATCATATAATCAATACCCTCAATGCCCAACACGTTGGTTATTTCGTGAGGGTCACAGATGGCTGCAACCACACCATTTTCAACTGCCATACGAGCATAGTTCTCGGGGGTCATGAGGGTACTCTCGATGTGTATGTGTGCATCTACGAAGCCAGGCAGAATATAGGTGTCATACTCTCCGTCAATACGCTTTATAGAAGTAATCTTGCCGTCTTTGATGGTTACCTCACCAGGATAAATGTCTTTAGCAAGTACATCAACTACATTTCCTGTTAGCACTTTTTCAGAAGTGCAATTCGTGTTTTCGCAAGACATCAAGGTGAATGTCATTGCCAATAGGCACAATGCCAAACATAGGAACTTTTTCATGATAATACGTATTTAGGATGTCGCTATAATAATGCTATAGAAACCTTCTGTTTTGAAAGGATTTGTGCGGAAGATATGCAGAAAATATTTAGCATATTTTTCTTCTCTCAAGAGAAAAAAGCAACCACTTCAATTAGTTTGAATAATTGAGATGATTGCTTTTTTGAATGATTTTAATATATTTTTGTATTAGAGTGATACTATTTCTTTGGATATGCCCATTCTCCAATTACAACCAAGTTTCCAGCTTTGTCATAGCGTCTTGCGGAATATACGAATGTATAGTTTTCGGATACGACTTTAGCAAGTTCTTCGTAAGAAAGTTTTGCAGCAGCTTCATTAAATAGTTGTGCTGCTTTAGCATCACAATCTTTTTCGTTACTTCCTTCTGTAACCACTGCTCCATAAGGTACTTTTTTCTCTACCTTTAGATAATTTTCGACGGCTGCTAAATCCGATAGGGTTCCAGAATTTTCGCTGATTCCAAAGGAATAAACTTGTTGCATTGTAATAGTTTCCTCGCAGGATGTTAATCCTAATGCCATTGATACGCAGCAGCACACAACTGCCAAATTGAAAATTTTTTTCATTTGTTTTTAATAATTTGATGAGTTATAAACAACACTATTGTTGTTTTGATTAAATTTATGAATTCGTAGTTGAATATTATCTCTTAGTTGTTCGCTGTAAAGCCAAGGCTCAATTCCGTGATAATCACCAACATTCAAGATGTTTAAAATATTAGGAAGATAGCTACCGTCAAAGCCATCCAGTTGTAAAACATTATACTCTATCGAAAGAGTCACTATAATTGTATCATGCAAAGTTGCTGGTGTTGAATCTGTGCGCCAATTGACAGGATTGATGCACATAACATTAGGAGAACTAACGACAGGTTTGATGTGGTTTACATCTGATACAGAATTATAACAGATCGTTACACCAATGTCAGTTGAATCCTTTGCTCCAATGATCCATGGTGCTACCAGCGTATCGGCAGGTGTAATTTTATAACCCAATACATATGCAGCTACCATTCGCTGACGAACATCTTCGGATAATATTTTCATAAGTTCCACGACTGATTTGCCACCTTGACTAAACCCAGCAAGTACAAATGGACGCTGATTATTATAATGATTCAAATAATGTTGGAATGCATTTTGAATATCAACGAAAGATACGGCATGATATCGTCTGTTGATTGTGTCCTCATTCAGCGTAGCCCATGTATCAAGAGTAATATGACGATAGTATGGAGAATAGAAGTTATTGTTTTCTGCCATATAACCAGCTATTTTCAATATTTCTATTTTCATATTATTACGATGTACGATATTGTAAGGGTCTGCATAATGAGATACAACTCCATCTTCATTGTACCAATCATATTCCCACGTAGATGGAATATAGAACACATCAGCACCTGCACTATGGGCATTCTGTTCAATATACCACATCATCGTATCCTCGTAATTAGGAGTTTGCGGTATATATATTGCTTGAGGCAATCTTTCATTTCGGCATCCTATGAATAAACTAATCCATAAGAGAGCACTAACTTGTATTAGATTCCTCATTTCTTAGAAGTTATACGCAATTCCTACACCGTTGTTGCTTGTTTGTAAACTCCAATACGCATAAGCATCTTTTTTCTGCATCACATTATATGTATTGACGCTATTATGCATGCGACGATAACCCACACATAAAGATGGTATACCTACCAACCATGTAGCACATGTACCCGAAACCAAAAATGATATTCCTGTTGTATGCATTATAGAACCATCACCATTCTTTGGATTAAGAACAAGTAAAATAGCACCAAATGTAGTTAATCCCATTCCACATCCAAACACAGCCCATCCAGTTTGAGAAAGTTTATATCCACTTAAAAATTCTTGATATGCTGGCAGACAGTTACTATGTAAGAAACTCATATACTCAGTTTGATTCATTGTCACATCTCCAAGCATGTAATGACAATGATGACGCTGCAATAGATTAGAATCTGCGTTGACATTTTGAGCATTAGTACCAACAAACGTCAAAACACATAACATCAGAAATAAAAAAACTCTTTTCATAATATTATCCCTAAATACGTGTCGGGCACAACTTTTAAAAATATTATTAATTTGATTTATACTATATCATGCACTTCATTGAATCCCTAAGAATATTGGCAATGGAGTCATTCTTATGGATCTAAAATTGTGTTAGAATTTAAGTCCAAACACTCCATTGGGTGTAAATATACAATAAAGCGTGGAACTCGTCCTTGCCAGTTCCACACTTTGAGGCTCTCGCATTGCCTTGTACATTAGAACCGACAACGCGAAGCCCACGCCGAATATAAATACTCTCTGTGCTATTTTACAATTAATTACATGGTACGCGTATGCGCATACGCACATGCGCGAGAAATGTACCAACACTAAATAAGCACATGAGGGATAGATTTATACCCCGTAGGACATCTACCGTTGCTAAGTCCTGAATGTACTGAAATTTGCGAGATTTCAAAGTGTCAGAACAGAGCGCTAATAAACGCCTTTTATTTATGTCTGCTCCCCTCGCCGATGATGTGCAGACATCCCTCGGCGCAGGTTCACGCTGCAAAGGTAGTGAATTATTTTGAATTGAGCAAGAAAAATCGCTTTTTGGGGTGATTTTTCTGGTGTAGGGTGTATAGGGTAAGGTAAAAAGTGTAAGGATTATTTTTAAAGATATAAGTCAATGGTTTCAGGAAAGGAGTCAACCTTTTTAGGAATGAAGTCAACTCTTTCAGATGGCAATCTTAATAAAACGCACCTTTTGCATTTCGGAGTTCTTTCGATGTTCCTTGGTTCTTCTTTGGTTTCTCCTTGGTCTTTTACCCGAGATTAAAAAGGAGAGGAAATGGGAATGGAATCTTAACAAAAGTACTTTTTTTTTAAAAGTACCCGAATATATTCGGGAGTAATGGACAAAGAAAAGCAAAAAGAGAGCATTTCGGTAGGTAACGCCCTCTTTGAGGGTGTAGGATGGCGTGTCGCTTATTGTGCACCGCGAGGAGGCTACTGGTTCAATGAGAAAGGGTTTGGCACGGGATTTGACATTTGACAATTAACAGTTAACAGTTAACTACAACTCGCCTACATTGTAAGGGGAGGGATTGAAGATATTAAACCAAAAAACGTAAAACTATGAAAGGAAAAATCGTAGTCATCGCTCTGATGACATGGGCAATGGCGTTGCCCGAAGCAAAAGCGTGTACAGGAATCACTCTGCACACACAAAGTAATCAACCTATTACAGCACGCACCATTGAATGGGCTGCCACTCCACTAAACACGATGCTTGTGGTCATGCCACGAGGGCAGAAACAAGTGTCCTTCCTGCCTGACGGCACCAAAGAAGGTAAACAATTCGTGGCGAACTACGGCTATGTAGGTATAGCCGTGGAAGATAATGCCTTTGTGATGGAAGGTATCAACGAAGCAGGACTGGGAGCTGGCTTGTTCTATTTTCCTGATTATGGCGAATATATGCCATACAAGGAAGAAGATAAGTCGCTGACAGTGAGTGATATGCAGTTTGTGGCATGGGTGCTGAGCACATGTGCTACGATAGACGAGATGGTGGCGCTGTTGCCTACTATTCGAGTGGTGGGTACCGACCCTCGTGCCTCTACCGTACACTGGCGCGTCACCGAGCCATCGGGTAGGCAAGTGGTGGTCGAGATAGTGAATCAAGAGGTGAAAGTGCACGAGAATCCGCTGGGTGTATTGACCAACTCGCCTTCATTTGATTGGCATATCACTAACTTAAATAATTACGTGAACCTGATGGCTGGTGCCGTGGAGGAACGTGAGATAGGTGCACTGACGTTGAAGGCCTTTAGCGGAGGCACAGGATTGCATGGAATGCCTGGCGATATGACCTCTCCGAGCAGGTTTGTGCGTGCTGCTATTTTCCAAAGTACTGCACCACGATTGGAAACATCAGAAGAGACGGTGGTACAGGCGTTTCACTTAATGAATAACTTTGATATCCCTGTGGGGGTGCAGTTTAGTGACCCTGATTTGGCGCCCGACATGCCAAGCGCTACGCAAGTGACGATAGTGAGTGATCTGCAGAATCAGCGTTTGTACTATCGCACGATGTATAATAGTAATATAAGGTGTGTGGATATGAAGAAGATTGATTTTAAGCGTGCGGACTTTGTGTTGCTGGGGTTGGATGCTAGTCGGGAGCAGCCGATAGAGGAGGTGGACCCTACCTAGTCTCCCCTTCAATAGAAGAAATAGAAGAGTATAAAACATGAAAAAGAGTTGCCGAAGCAACTCTTTTTCTTATTCTTGTGAGTATCGTTAAAGACCTTAAGGTCCTTAAAGTCCTTAACGATTTTCGAGTAATTACTCTTCTACAGCAGCTTGAGCAGCAGCCAAACGTGCGATTGGCACACGGAATGGAGAGCAAGATGCGTAGTTCATACCTACCTTAGCGCAGAACTTAACAGATGAAGGCTCACCACCGTGCTCACCGCAGATACCAGTACGCAATCCTGGACGAACAGCGCGACCTTTCTCTACAGCCATTTGGATGAGTTGACCTACACCGTTTTGATCCAATACTTGGAATGGATCCACCTTCAAGATCTTTTGCTCGAGATATACTGGCAAGAAGCTAGCAATATCGTCACGGCTATAACCGAAGGTCATCTGTGTCAAGTCGTTGGTACCGAATGAGAAGTATTGAGCCTCAGTAGCAATGCGGTCAGCGGTCAAGGCAGCACGTGGGATCTCGATCATAGTACCGATCTCAAACTCTACCTCTACGCCGTACTCAGCGAATACCTCTTTAGATACTTTCTCGATGATCTCCTTTTGTTGGTGGAACTCATAGAGGATACCAATGAGTGGAACCATGATCTCTGGCATTGGGTTCTTACCCTCTTGCTTGAGCTCGCAAGCAGCGCTCAAGATAGCGCGAGTTTGCATAGCGGTGATCTCAGGGAAGGTGATACCCAAACGGCAACCACGGTGACCCAACATTGGGTTGTTCTCTGCGAGAGAATCCACACGTTGTTTGATCTCTTGTACGCTTACGCCCATCTCTTGTGCCATAGTCTCTTGACCAGCAGCATCATGTGGTACGAACTCGTGCAATGGAGGATCGAGGAGACGGATATTTACTGGATAACCATCCATAGCCTCAAGGATACCCTTGAAGTCAGCCTTTTGGTATGGGAGAAGCTTAGCAAGTGCTTTCTCACGACCCTCAGCGTCCTTAGAAAGGATCATCTCGCGCATAGCCACGATCTTCTTATCCTCGAAGAACATATGCTCTGTACGAGTAAGACCAATACCCTTTGCACCGAAGTCACGAGCCACTTGAGCATCGTGTGGAGTATCCGCATTGGTACGAACTTGGAGGTGTGTATATTTGTCGCAAAGATCCAT
>ERZ808048.81-NODE-81-length-19869-cov-3.330891_pt1 | contig 19869 bp, 7 predicted proteins | sample MGYA00380197_ERZ808048 | MGnify/ENA primary metagenome ERZ808048 (study PRJEB31490, sample SAMN06133377) | cow dung metagenome | isolation source: M1 | host: cow | place: China: Chengdu | collected 2015-05 ... | reverse complement strand
GGAGATAGAAGTAAACAGTCTGGTGACTCTCCAAAACTTTATGGTGGATATGCATATATTTTTGATGGAGAGTATGTTAGTGATTCAAGGCCGGTTCCAAATCCTTCTTCTTTTGAAGAGGTAAATTGTTCTGCTACTGGTTCATGTTATAATTCTTCAAGCTCAGATGATGAAGAAGATGACTATATTGAAGCTTTAGAATGCGATGCTGCAAATACTAGAATTATTTATACAGAAGACTTTGGAACATTCTCAGATATTAAAGGTAGAGCTTCTTATTCAAAATCTGGTACTGGCTTTACAGCAAAAGTTCCTACATCTTCATATACAGCAATGACCACTTCTTGTACTGCAATTGAAAACGCAGGTTACTATGCAGTACTAGCAAATCCATTCTATGCAGGTTGTGGTACTCAAAAACAAGGTGATACTCACGCTTGTGAGTGTAATAATGGTCAATGGTATCAAAATATAACCGACCATACAGGCAATACAAATGGTGGTATGCTATTCTACAACTGTAGAGATGGTCAAAACAAAACAGATATTTTATACGAATCTACTGTAGATGTATGCCAAAATACATACATCAATTTCTCTGCATATATAGCTTCTGCTACAGCTGCGAATAGAGGTTGTAGTGTAAAAGCAAAAGTAAGATTCATTTTGTATGATGCAGAATCTAACGCAGAATTGTCTCGCTATACCACAGACTATATTCCACTTGAAGAAGGTAAATGGGAAAAAATTGCGGTAATGTTTAATTCAAAGACAGCAAGTAAGGTTACTTTGAAATTATTAAACTTAGCAGCAGAAGGTTGTGGTAACGACTTATTATTAGACGATATTACATTTAGTGTTTGTACTCCAAAAGCAAACTTAGTTTGCTCAAATGGTACTGCAGAATGTACTCTTATTCCAGGACAAAAAGAAACTCTTACAGCTTCTATTGTTAGTGGAGTAATGGAAAATCCATATTACTTATGGCAATATCAATCTAATAAAGCAGGTTGGATGCCTATAGGTGACCCAGAGGTAAACAAAACAGAAGTAGAAGTAATCCCAGAGTCTAATTCTACACTATATCGTGTAATTATTGCTAATACAGCAGAAGAAGCAATAAATATTGCACGTCAAGGTAACCCTTCTGCTTGCGGTATATATGCTATTACCAATACCGTAACAGCTAATGTTACAAACTTAGGATTAATTTCTAACTTGTCAGATGGAAGTATCTGTGCTGATGGGGTAGATAAAAATACTCTTACACTTAAAGTAACAAACCCACTTAATGTGGCAGTGACTGGAGTGAAAGTGGCAGTTGAGATTCCAGAAGGTGTAACTGCTTACAATGCAGGAACAACCACGGTATTTACTGGTTTTGCAGAGTTTAACTTAGCTGCAAATGGTTCTAAAACTTTAACATTAGATTTAAAATCTACAACTGCAATTACTGCTTCTGTAGTAAAATCTATCAAATCTTATATTGCAAAAATATTTGACCTAACATGGGATTCTGAGTCTGCGCTTGTTAAAGCATCAAGTGACATTACAGTAAATCCTGTTCCAACTGCAAAATTTGCAGTTGCAAGTGAAAATATCTGTAAAGGAAGTACAACTACAGGAACAAAAGTTATAATCTCAAATGGTTCTCCAAATTATACTTTAACTATTGGTGGAACAAATTATACAGCAACCACTTCACCATATTTGTTTGCTGTAAATCCTACTTCTACAACTACATATACATTAACTAAAGTAATGGATGCTAAAGGTTGTTACTCAACACCTACTAGCAATAATACTGTTACTGTAAATGTAGACGAAATCAAAATTACAACTCACCCTGCATCAACTTCTGTTTGTGTGGGTGCAGGAGCAACATTCTCTGTAGATGCCTCTGGTGTATACAAATATCAATGGCAAATAAGTTCAGACAATAGCAATTGGAACAATATTTCTGGTGCAACAGCTTCTACATACAACATTGCTACTACCACAGCAAGCGATAACAACAAATATTATCGTGTAATTGTAAGTAAAGATGGAGGTAAATGTGAGGCTGTAGAAAGTAATTCTGCTATATTGACAGTTAAAACAACTGCACCTCCAAGCTTAACAAGAGCAGAATACAAAGAATGTGCTACAAGTGGTAGTGTTCAGTTAAGTACTTTATTCTCAGGTACAGGCCTAAAATTCTATTCAGATGCAGCATTGACCAATGAGGTTACTACATTCTCTGCTTCAGAAGTAGTAACAGACAAAAAATATTATGCTACTCAAACAATTAATGGTTGTACAAGTGCTGCAACAGAAATTTCAGTAACAGTACTTGAACTACCAAAATTAACATTAGCAACAACAGATAAAAATGCAATTTGTGGTACAGAAAATAATTCTAAAGCTACATTAACATACAAATTTGAGGGAGGTAAAGCTCCATATATCTTGTCTGTACAAAGAACAGAAGATGGTGGAGTAACTGAAACTATTACTCCTTCAAACCTTTCTGCAACAGGTACTTATACACTACAACCAACTACCAAAACAACTTACAAATTTACTCAAGTGAAAGATGCTAATGGTTGTGTTAGTGCTTCTGCTTCTGGTTTGGTAGATGATGTTGTAATTGATGTTAAACGTTTAAGTATTACATCAAACTTAAATGACGAAAGTGTTTGTGCCGATAAGAAAATTACATACACTATTGGTGCGGAGGGAGATGATATTAAATATCAATGGTTCCAATCTACAGACAATGGTGTTTCATTTAACGAAGTAGGAACAAATTCTAACACTTATACCACAGATAAATTTGCAATGGGAGACACAAAACAATACAAAGTAGTTGTTTCTCAAAATCTAGATCCAGAGGTTTGTTCAAGTATAACAAGTGCGGAGTCTGCTGTTACAGTAAAAGACTGTTCTTCATTTGAACTTGCTTATACTTCTGTGAAAAATGTAGTTTGTAAAGATGGAACAATTGATTTAAAATTGACTCTATCAAACAACTCTGATATTGATGCTACAGATGTAACAGTAAATATTTCAAATATTGCTAATCAATACTTCGTATCGTCTTCTTTAAATACTTATAATCACGTAGCAGGTACTTGGACAATTGCAAGCTTAAGAAAAGGTGATAGCGTTACGTTAACTATTATATTAAAAGGTACAACAGTTGTAAAAGATGTGGTGTCAGTTGCTTATATCAGCAAATCTGGTTCTACTACATACACAGAAACTACAACTCAAGCCAAAGACACCGAGAACATTACAGTTAAAGGAATTACTGCTAAGCCTACTGTTAATAATTATGCAGCTTGTCCAGAAGAAGGTATGTTGAATCTAGTAGACCAAGTAACTTCTGATAAAACAAATCTAGTTTTCTATACAACAGAAACAGGATTCGCAAGCAAAACCCAATCTTCAAAAAATGCAGAGGGTACAACTTCATATTGGGTAACAAATACTAATACCAAAGCAGGCGAATGTGAGAGTGAAAGAACAAAACTTGATATTCAAGTTTATCCTCAACCAACCGCGCTAATTTCTGGAAGTACTACAATATGTAAAGGTGAATCTACAGATTTATCAATTGCATTAACAGGAAAGGATAAGTATTATATTGTATTATCAAATGGTGATGCAGTACGTCAAGTTCCTGGTCCTTCTACTACAATGTCAGTATCTCCAACTGCAACTACCACATATACTCTAAATGAAGTAAAAGATGGTAATGGTTGCTATGCAACACTTTCTGGTAGCGCAACTATTACCGTTAATGACAAACCTACAGTTGATGTAACACAAAGCTCAACACAAAATATATGTGATGGTGATGTTCTTCCATTGCCTACTGTTACAGTAAATGCAAATGGTTCGACAGTGACATCAACCAAATGGTATTTCAATGGTGTTGAATACAAAGAAGGAGACCCAGTAAGATACAGTTTAGAAATAGAAGGAGTTGAATTAAAACTTGAATATGAAGCAATTAACTCTTGTGGTTCTACAAAAGTAGAAGCTGGCAAATTCATTGTTCGTCCTCGTCCAGAGTTAGACTCATTTGAAATCGAAGATGCAGACAATATCATTTGCGAAGGCACTTCAACCACCCTTAAAGCAACATTTAAAGGTACTGCTCCATTTACATTCTATATTAATGGAGAAGAAAAAATATCAAATACTGCAAATTGGTCAATGACTATCTCAGAAGCAGGTTCTTATACCATTTCTAGTCTATCCGACAAATATTGCAATGCAGTAGAATTAGTAGACAATGTACAAACATTGGAGGTAGAAAAACTTCCAATAGTAAGTGTAGATGCAACAGATGTTACTCTAAACTGTAATAATCCTTCTGCAACAATCACTGCTTCTGGTGCTACCACTTACGAATGGTTATACAAAGACCTAAGTGGTGCATCACAAACCAAAACAGGGGCAACATTGGATGTACAACTTTCAAACTCTGAACAAGTTAAGTTTACTACAACTTACACAGTATATGGTTATTCTGAAAAAGCAAATTGTAAATCTGCAACCCCAGTTACTGTTAATGTTACAGAAAACAAACGTAGACCAGAAGTTGAAACTCTTATTTCTGCAACATCGTTAGATGCAACAGTAGAAGGTTACAAAGAAACTACTATTATTACTTGTAAAGATACCGAACTGTTTATTAAAGCAACTATCGTAGACAATGTTCAAGTTGGTTACACTGCAGAAGAGTTGACCTACGACTGGACATATTCAGAAGATGGTGATGTTTTTGAAGCCTATGGTACAGGCGAAACCATCTCAACCACAAAAGAAGGTTTCTTCAGATTAGTTGTAACAGATAAAGAAACTGGTTGTTCAAGTGAACAAAAAATCATTGAGATTACAGAAAACTTAGAAAAACCAATTATTACATATATTGAGTCTTACGAAACATTAGACCCAAGTGGTTTTGGTATTAAAGAACAAGACGTTTTAACATGTACAAAACCTGTTATTTACCTTACTCCAACCATCCAATCTGCAAATGAAGTAACATATGCGTGGACAAAAGATGGTTCTGATGAGGTGATTTCAACAGAAAAAACATTGAAAGTAGAAACATCAGGTCTTTATACATTAGTTGTTACAGACCCAACATCATTCTGCTCAAGTGAAGCAAGTTCATTCAATGTAGTTGAAAACAAACGTACTCCTGTTATTGAAAAACTTATCTCTGCAACCTCAATAGATACAACAGTAGAAGGTTACAAAGAAACAACAGTTATTACTTGTAAAGACTCAGAACTATTCATTAAAGCAACTATCGTTGATACAGTTGGCGAAGACTATAGCCCAGATAACTTGACATACGACTGGACATTCTCAGAAGATGGTGATATATTTGAGGCTTATGGTACAGCAGAAACTATTTCAACCAAAACTGCAGGTTTCTTTAGACTGATTGTTACCGACAAAGAAACAGGTTGTACAGCTGTTCAAGAAGTAATAGAAATTACAGAAAACGGAGTTAAACCAGTAATTTCATATATTGAATCTTACGAAACATTAGAACCAACTGGTACTGGTATTAAAGACCAAGACGTACTTACTTGTGCAAAACCAGTTATTTACTTAACTCCAACTATTGATTCTGAAAATGAAGTAACCTATGAATGGACAAAACAAGGTTCTGATGAGGTGATTTCTACAGAAAAGACCTTGAAAGTAGATGAAGCTGGTGTTTATGCCCTTGTGGTAACAGACCAGGCATCATTCTGTTCAAGCGAAGCAAGTTTATTCACTGTTACAATGAACAAACGCACTCCAATAGTTTCAGACTTTGTGTCTACAAATTCACAAGACGAAACCTCAGAAGCTTATAAAGAAACAACTGTTATTACTTGTAATGATACCGAATTATTTATCAAATCAATAATTGTTGATAATAATGGGGTAGAATACACATCAGATGAGTTAACTTTCGACTGGACATATTCAGAAGATGGAGAATTGTTTGAAGAATATGATACAAATGCAACAATTTCAACCACTACAACAGGAATCTTTAAACTAATAGTTACCGACAAAGAAACAGGTTGTGTGAGTGTTGGAAAAGTTATTGAAATCACAGAAAACAAACGTACTCCAGTAATTTCAACAATTACATCTGCAAATGCAGAAGATGTAAATGCTGAAGGCTACAAAGAAACCACAGTTATTACTTGTAACAACCCAGAAGTGTTTATCAATTCTTCTATTAAAGATAATAATGGTGTAGAATATGCCGCAGAAGAGTTAACTTACGACTGGACAGTTTCTTATGATAATGGAGAAATATTTGAAGAATATAGTTCAGAAGCAACAATCTCAACTAAAGAAGCAGCTATCTTTAAATTAATTGCTACCGATAAAGTTACTGGTTGTACAAGCGTACAAGAAATTATTACTATCACCGAAAACAAACGTACTCCAGTAGTTGAATCATTAGTTTCTGCCACATCACTAGATGAAACTGTAGAAGGTTACAAAGAAACTCAAATAATCAACTGTAAGGATACAGAGTTATTTATCAAATCTACCATTGTAGACAATGTTGCAGTAGGTTATTCTCCAGAAGAGTTGACTTACGACTGGACATATTCAGAAGACGGTGAATTATTTGAAGCTTATGGCACAGGTGAAACTATTTCTACTATAAATAAAGGTGTATTTAGACTTGTAGTTACCGACAAAGAAACTGGTTGTACAAGTGTAGCAAATACAATTGAAATTATAGAAAATAAGAAAACACCAGTAATTTCAATGATAGAATCTGTTACTACAATCGACCCTGCCGCCGAAGAAGTAGTTAAAACAAGTGAATTAACTTGTGAATATCCAGTTCTATATTTGCAACCTACTATCCAAACAGAGAACGAAGTTTCATATAAATGGAACGATAACTCAACAGCAGATTATTTAACAGTAGACCAAGCAGGTACATACTCTCTAGTAGTTACAGATAACACAACATTCTGTTCTTCAGAAGAATATACCTATGTTGTTACAGAAAATAAACAAGCTCCTACATTTAGTGTAGACGCAACATATTACTTATGTCCTTCTGATACACTAAGTGCAACAACATTAAGTAGCTTACTACCACAAACAGCAGGTGTAACATATAAATTCTACGATGAATCTGGAGACGAAATTGAAGACTTATATGATGCGTCTTCTGCAGACGCCCTTACAGAATACTATGTAACTGGTACTTCTGCAAATGGTTGTGAAAGCGAAAAAGTTTCATTTGCGGTAGACTTTGCTAAAAATGTAGATTTCACACTAACAGCTTCACAAACAAGCATGCTAATAGGTGGAAATGAAACTGTAGTTACTATTCTTCCAGATGCAGATGCCGACGAAGCAGATACCTATACTTGGTTTGCTAATGGCAACGAAATCTCTGTAGACGGCTTAGAATATTCTACAAACCTATACTTAGATACCAAATTTGAAGTAACAGCAACCAACCGTTGCGATTCTAAATCTCAAGAAGTATCTATCGAAGTTCTTTGGCCAACAGCCTTCACCCCTCACAATGCTAATGGTAAAAACGACGACTTCGCAAAAGGTATGCCAATCATAGTGTTCAACCGCTTCTATACCAAAATATTTGAAGGTCCAGACGGTTGGGATGGTACCATCAATGGCACTATGAATGATAGCAAAAATATCGCAGTGCCTGGTGTTTACTATTATTCAGTTCAGTTGCCTAATGGTGAAATCAAGAAAGGAACAATCGAAATTGTAAAAGTAGATTAATATGCAATCTTATGAATAGAGTGTAAATTTTATGCACATTTCTGCAAACGATGTGCAGAGAATTATAAAAATTTTTAACATTTCAACTTAAATTCCTCATTTCTAGTGTAGAAATGGGGAATTTTTTTGTAAATTTGTAGAAATACAATTATATTTGTAAATTGTAATAGATATAGGTGAATTGTGTCTATTTCTGATATAAAAAATAATTGATAAATACTTAAAAAATCAGATCAAATACTATGAAAAAATTTACAAATTTAATCAGCATTTTTGCTATGATGCTTGTACTTCTTGGTGCAAGTAGTAATGCATTTGGTGCGTATTACATGAAACACCCATGGGGTGGTAACGGCTGGGAATGGAAACAGCTAGATGGAAATAATAAGGTAACTGCAGCCTATGGTGGTGGTGGAGTAAATGTTCATACCTCTGCAAATGACAATGGCGCACAATGGTTTGGATCTCCAACATTAGTTGGTTCTCCAACTAAAGGTACCCAATGTGTATTTGAATATAATCCTTCTTCAAATACAGTAACTATTACTGCAGTAGGTGGTGGTACAACTATTTCTTCGTTATACATTATTGGTGATGCCGTAAAAGGCTGGAATGACGCATCTAAGCTTCCTATCTTTGTTGCTATGACAGCAGGAACTAGTGGAGAATATTATTATGATGGACTATATGCTGATAGAGAATTTAAATTTACATCACAAAATAATTGGTCTGATGCTTCTCAAACTATATTTAATGATGCAAGTGCAGATAATACCAAAAGTGTAGGTGCAACAGTAAGCAAGGTTAAAAATGGTAACGATACTAATGCCAAAGTTTCTCTAGAAGAAGGTTATGAAGAACCAATTAAGTTTTATGTAAATACTTCAACTAAAAAATTCTGGGCGGTAGCAACAAAAGGAGTTAATTTTGATTTAACTGCATCTAAAACAGACTACGATACAGCAAGCGCACCAGAAGAATTGACCTTAAAAGTAACATTTGATGATACTACTACAGGTGACTTTATGTGGTATAAATCTACAGATGGAACAAATTTTGTTCAAATTGCAGGTGTAACAGGTGATACATATACCTTAACTGGTAATGATGTGCCATTGGTAGATACTTATTTTAAAGTAAAACGTGCAAAAGCAGACAATACCACTCCAGCACTAGAATATTTAGAAGATACAGTGAAAATTTCTGTATTCCAAACTTGTGGTGAAGGTACAAAAGGTTCAAATCTGTTTAAAATTACTTTTGACGATGATTCTAAATTGAAAACATTATTAGGAGCGGGTAGCCGTATGAAATATGACGCTATGGTTTCTGGTTATACCTATGTAGAAGCTCCTTATAAAATTAATGATGGTCAATATGCGATTGTAACCGAACCATTATATTGTGGTTATGGCAAAGGTGGTCAAGAAGAATGTGGAACAAATATCTCTTGTATAGAACAAAGAATTAAAAACGACCAAAATGATAGATGGTTCCGTGGATTTAGAGATCATACTCAAAACAAAGGTGGTGCAAATCCTCCTTTCGGTGGTATGCTTCTAATTAACTTTGGTAATATCAGTGCAACAAACGAAGAATCTGGGGTGGCATTCTCTAGAATCTTAACTTCAGATGAAACAAAAGATTTCTCAGAAGGTGCAACACTTACTTTCTCTGCATATATGGCTTCTGCAGCAGTGAAAGAAAAACCAAATGTAATATTCAAACCTATTAATGCAGAATTAAAAATTCAGTTTAAGAAAACAGGTTCAACAACATGGGAAAATGTTGCAAACATTAAATCTCAAGTAGATTTTGATGATAACTGGAAAAGATTTGAAACAAGTTGGAAAATTACAGATATAGAAGGTGAATTTAGAGTTGTAATTAAAAACAACGGTTCAACAGGTGATGGTAATGACCTACTTATTGACGATATTAGCCTAGACTTATGTTCTCCTACTATTTCTGTGGAATTTTCTGATATTCAAGCAGATTCATACACATTTACTAGCGTAGATGAAGAAATCTCTGTTCGTGTTCCAAAAGTAAACTTTGGTTCTATCTCAGATCCTTGTTTAATGCTATTTGGTATTGATAAAAATGGTAAATACAACTTTATCGCAGAAATGCTAGATGATAATGGCAATTATTATGTGGCAAAAAATTCAGTAAATGGCTCAATGCTAATAGAGATAGCAGATGATGGAAGCAGAAATATTGCCCCAATGCAACTTCAAGCTGTTGTAAGTGAGAAAGTCGGCGGTACATGCAACGATGATGTTATGAGTGGTGTTCAAGATGGAACATATACCCCAGGAGCAGATCCTATGGTAGTATTCTCTTCTAATACACTTTCTGTGGATTTAACATGTCAAGAAAGTCAACTAATATTATTAGAAGGTGAACCAACAAGTATTTGTTACTCAGAGGATATGATTTTCCCAGAATTGAAATTAACCTCAAACAATATTTCTTCTTCTGTATCTTTGGATATTCTTGTAAATGATGATGTTGTTTTACAAGGTATTCCATTTGTGCCAGAACAAGGAACTAACGTAATGGTTCTAAATGTAAGTGAATTATATCTGCAAGCAACAGGTAATCCATATTTACCAAGCCAAGGTGTTCAAAAAGTAACTGTTAAGATTACAGAATCATTTGCAGATGGTATTCTTTGTGAAAGAATAGCAGAAGGTGAAGTTTCTATCAAGATAGTTAATCATTCTGACGCACCAGCAGGAAAACGTCCTGGCGAACACTATTCATATAATATGTGTAAAACCGAAGGTGCTGATGCAGAAATAGATGACGATAAATTTTTCTTCATAGACCTTATCTTAGAAGGTGAAGATAAAGAAGGTTTAGTTTGGTTAGACAAAGATGGCAAAATAGTTCCAGAAGAAAATGCATTCTTCTATGCAGACCTAGTACAAGACGATTCTATCAGAGTGTATAGAGACCCAGCAGCTGGTTGTCCTAGCGACACAACAACAATTTATTATCGTGTAAAAGAAATCACTAGAACTCCTGTAGTAAACAATTATTTAGATTGTGCAATAGAAGGCGACCCAATTGCTTTATCTTCTAGAGTAGAAGGGGCTGATACTTATAAATATTTGTTATTCATCAATGGTACAGATACACTTACCACATTTGATCCTTCTGTGCCTGGTTCTAAAACATACAAAGTTGTAGCTTCTTATGATGAAATTGAGTCTGCAAGCAACAATTATTGCGAAGCAACTACAGAACTTACTGTGAAAGTAAAAGGTAATGCAACTGCTGCAAATATTATTGCAAATGACACTTTGGTATGTCCTAATGCAGAATTAGTATTGCTTGCAAAAGCAGACTTTGCAAAAGAACAAACAAATGTAAAACTTACATGGTATTCAGATACAACATATTCTAGAACATTAGCATACGGAGAAACATTCAAATATTATGCTTTAGATGAAGCATATAAAGAAAATCCTGACACAGTATATGTAACAATACAAAGTGATGATTATTGCGAAAATATTCCTTCAGAAGCTAAACCTGTGGTAATTTCTCAAAAAGAAGCGGTGCCTTCGCTAGCAATTTCTCCAGCATCTGCAGAGGTGGTTATTGGTGCAATGCCAGCATTCACTGTTACCCCAGATGATGCAAAATATGATTTATATGTAAATGATGTAAAAGTGTCTGCCGATGCAACAACCTACAAACCATACATAAACTCTGAATATAAATTGGTTTATGAAGGTGAGTGCGGTACCGCAACAGCTACAGCAAATGTTGCAGTACAATGGCCTACAGTATTTACACCATACGTTAAAGATGGTAGAAACGATACATTCGTACAAGATATGAATCCAAATTTCTACACTCAAATCTTCACACGTTTCGGAACAATGATTTATGAAGGTCCAAATGGTTGGAATGGTTCTATAAATGGTTCAATGAACGGAAGTAAAGAAGTGGCAGCTCCAGGTGTTTACTATTATGTAGTACAACTTCCAGATGGAAACGTTAAAAAAGGAACAATTGAAGTATTCAAATATTAATGTAAATAACATAAAATTAGATAGATATGAAAAAACTACTAACTGCTTTTCTAGCATTATGTTCAATATCTGCAATGGCAGCTATTAGCGAAAAGTATGCAGAAGGCTACACCTTCGATCCTACTATAAGTAGTACAGAAGAAAAAGAATTTGCACTATCTCCATACAAGGATAGCACATTTATCTTCTTGCGAGGAGAAACTGTTTATGTTACAAAACTAGACACACTTGGAGAACTAGACAACCCACAAGTATGTAAAGACTTCTCTAAAATTAAAGTAAATGGTCTTGTGGCATACGACAAAAAACGTAATCGTATATATTATAGCCAATATAACAAAGACTATAAGAGTGATTATTTATACGAAAGTATCTGTGATAAAAACGGTGTTTGGCAACCAGGTACACGTATGAGAATTCGCGGTACAACAAAATCACGTACAGGACAAAACTTCGTACAAAGTGCAGGTTGGAACTATCGTCTTCCATATCTACAAGGTTTCTACAACCCTGCAATGGCAAATGGCGATGACCGTATCTACTTTAGCTCAATAATGGAAGGCTCAAAAGGCGGTCGCGATATTTACTATGTAGATATTGAAAATGAAGAAGAAAGAATTTGGAAAGAACCAGTAAATGTTAAACCACTAAACTCTAGTGCCGACGAAGACTGGGTACAAATCCTTGGTGATACATTAATGTATGTGTCAAGTGCAAAAGGTGGTACAATGAAAGTTTATTCATCTACTGCAGTAGATTCTACTTGGAGCAAACTTGAATTGATGCCAAATCCATACAACGAAGCAGGTGCAAATTACAATATGTTTGTAAAAGATAGCGTTCCAATGCTTATTTCAGACCGTAATGGAAATGTAGATATCTATCTATTCCACGAAATCCCTGCTGAACCAGATCCAGAACCAACATACGAAGAAAAGAAACGTCGTTTCTACTGGGTGTTCTTCCTATTTGACTTCGACCGTGACATTCTTGATGAAGCATTCTTCCAAGACTTATCTCGTCTAGGTAACGAAATGCGTAACTTCCCAGATTGTCGCTTCGAAATCTCTGGTTACACCGACTCTCGTGGTTCAGATGCATACAACGACAAACTTTCACAACGTCGTGCGGAAACTATCAAACAAATGCTTGTTGATAGAGAAGGCTTCGACCCTGCAGTGTTAGAGGCTGTTGGTTATGGTGAACGTCGTCTTCAAGTGCCTAATGCAGAAACTGAAGAAGAACACGCACAAAACCGTCGTGTAGAAGTTCGTATTATTTTGGACGAAAACCAAGATATTGAACAATACGACGAAACTACCGACGAAGGTAAAGCAGCTAAAGCAGAAGACGATGCGATCGATGCTCGTAACGAAGCTAAAAAACAAGAGTACGAAGATTATCTAGAAAACTTTAATAACAAGAGAAAATAACAAACTATGAAAAAGATTATCGTTTTATTATCAGCTTTAGTAGCTAGTGTTGCTATCGCTTTTGCACAAAATGACTTTGTGCTAACAGAACAGTTGTTTTCTCGTATTGCAGTGAACCCTGCTGGTACAGGCAACGACGAAAATGTGAACATATTCTCACTAAACCGTTTTCAATATGCGGGCGCAGATGGTGCTCCATTCTCTACTTTATTAAACGTACACGGCTACTTTGATAAAGCAAACTCTGGTGTGGGTCTTACCTTTTCATACGACGGCTCTGGTATCGCATATAACCAACTTCAAGTAAGAGGTGTGTATGCTTACCACCTAAACTTTGAAAACAAACACCTTCTATCTTTCGGTGTTGGTGTAGGTGCTGTTATTAAAACATTCGACCCAGAAAAACACATTCTTGTGGATGAAAGCGAACGTGGTGACGGCTTCTATGATAAATACACTTGCAAAGGTTCATTTGACGCAAGTTTTGGTATTGAGTACTCTATGCCATACTTCTTAGCAGGTGCTGCTATCAACCACATTCCAGGATTCTTTGTAAAACCAGAAGATGTTACAACATTAACATCAACCCCTACATATCACATCTATGCTCGTGGTTTCATTCCTGTATCAGAAAAAGTTAAGCTAGCTCCTGCTGCTTCTTACTACTACACAGGTCAATCTCACGTGGTGGACGTGAACGTAACAGGTTTCTTCGGAAAAATGTTCTGGGCAGGTATCGGTTATCGTACCCTTGCTACTCCATACGTAAACGTAGGTCTTGAATGGGAATGGCTTCGTGTAGGTTACTCATTTGACCTTAACGTAGGTAAGCTTAGCGACGTAGCTTGGACTTCTCACGAAATTATGTTGTCATTCAATATTCCAACAAAGAAAAACAAATCAGAGTGGGATGATTAAAAATCTCTCCTTTAAATAAATAAAACAGGGTAACTAAAAATTTTTAGTTACCTTGTTTTTTTATTATGTATGAATTATAAAATTTATTATCTTTGCAAGATAAAATATTGTACTTAGATGATAATGATATTTATATATCTTTTTGGAGCATTAGGTATTTCTTTTTTGTGTTCCATTCTTGAGGCTGTTTTGCTTTCTACTCCTATGTCTTTCATTACTGCGAAAGAGCAAGAAGGTAAAAAATCTGCTTCTTTACTTAAAGAACTTAAAAACAATGTTGATAGACCTGTAGGGGCGATTCTTTCATTAAATACCATAGCACATACTATTGGTTCTGCAGGTGTAGGTGCAGAGGTTACTCGCATTTGGGGTGACGAATGCTTTGGTATTGCCTCTGTGGTTTTAACCTTGCTTATTTTGATTTTCTCAGAGATTATTCCTAAAACTATAGGCTCAAACTCATGGCGTTCATTGGCATTGCCATCAGCTGGTGTTATTAAGTTTTTAATCTACATTACATATCCTTTTGTTATCCTTTCAGAACTTATTACAAAATTGTTTTCTTCTAAAGAAAAGGATAATGCAGTAACAGTTTCTCGTGAAGAGGTGTCTGCTATGGTTGATATGGGTACCGACGAAGGTGTGTTTAAAGAATCTGAAAGCAGAATCATTAAATCTTGCCTAAAACTATCAAATGTGAAGGCTAAGGAGATAATGACTCCAAAAATTGTGCTTGAAATGGCAGATGAAAGCATGAGTCTAAAAGAATTTTACGACGCTAATGATTGGCGTTTTTCACGTATTCCTATTTTCAAGGAAGACAAAGACAACGTAACAGGCTATGTGCTTAAGGATATTATCCTTGAGGAATTGTCAGAAGACCAATTTGATATTAAGTTGTCTGAAATTAAACGTCCAATACTTTCTTTCCCAGAAGATGAATCTGTATTTACTATTTGGGAAAAAATGTTGAGCGTGCGTGAACATATTTCCATTATTGTAGACGAATACGGCGGTCTTCGCGGTGTAGTTACAATGGAAGATGTCATCGAAACCATGATTGGTGTGGAAATAGTGGATGAACAAGATACCACTACAGATATGCAAGAGTTAGCAAGAGAAGTTTATCAACAACGTCAAACAGAATAATATGTCTAAAGTATTAGTTATCGGAGCAGGCGGTGTAGGCACCGTAGTTGTGCACAAATTGGCACAAAACACAGAAGTTTTTACAGAAATCATGTTAGCAAGTCGTACAAAATCTAAGTGCGATGTAGTAGCAGAAGATGTAAAAAAACGTTATGGTGTGGAAATTAAAACAGCAAAAGTAGATGCTGATAATGTTCCTGAATTAGTAGCTCTATTTAAAGAGTTTCAACCAAAATTAGTTATCAATGTGGCTCTTCCATATCAAGACCTAACCATTATGGATGCTTGTCTTGAAGCTGGTTGCAACTATCTAGATACTGCAAACTACGAACCACTAGATGAAGCTAAATTTGAATATTCATGGCAATGGGCATACCAAGATAAATTTAAAGAAGCAGGTTTAACAGCTATTCTTGGTTGTGGTTTTGACCCAGGTCAAACAGGTGTTTATACAGCATATGCTGCTAAACATTATTTCGATGAAATTCACTATCTAGACATCGTAGACTGCAATGCTGGTGACCACCACCACGCATTTGCTACCAACTTCAATCCAGAAATCAACATTCGTGAGATTACCCAAAAAGGTCGTTTCTACGAAAATGGTCAGTGGATAGAAACCGGTTCTCTAGAAATTCACCAACCAATTAACTATCCAGAAATTGGTCCAAAAGAATCTTATCTTCTATATCACGAAGAGTTGGAATCTCTTGTTAAGAACTTCCCAACCATTAAACGTGCACGTTTCTGGATGACATTTGGTCAAGAATACCTAACTCACTTACGTGTAATCCAAAATATTGGTATGGCTCGTATCGATGAGATTGATTATAACGGACAAAAAATAGTTCCAATTCAATTCCTTAAAGCTGTTCTTCCAAATCCACAAGATTTAGGTGAAAACTACGACGGTTGGACTTCTATTGGTTGCCGTATCCGTGGTATTAAAGACGGTAAAGAAAGAACATATTATGTTTACAACAACTGTTCACACAAAGCTGCATACGAAGAAACTGGCATGCAAGGTGTAAGTTATACCACTGGTGTACCTGCAATGACTGGTGCTTATATGTTCTTAACTGGTAAATGGTCTGGCGCTGGTGTGTTCAACGTAGAAGAATTTGACCCAGATCCATTTATGGAAAAAGTAGCAGCAAGTGGTCTTCCATGGCACGAAATTATTGATGGTGATTTAGAATTATAATGAATTACAACAACATTCCATCTCCTTGTTATGTGCTTGAAGAAAAACTTCTTCGCCGCAATTTGGAGTTAATAAAATCAGTAAAAGAAAAAGCAGGGATAGAAATTATCCTTGCTTTTAAAGCATTTGCCACTTGGAAAGCATTTCCTATAGTGCGCGAGTATATACCATGTTCTACAGCAAGTTCGCTTTGTGAGGCACGCCTAGCGTTTGAAGAAATGGGTAGTAAAGCTCATACCTACGCTCCTGTGTATGCCGAAAGCGAGTTTGCAGAAATAGCATCTTATAGTAGTCATATTACTTTCAATTCTGTTTCACATTATAAAAAGTATGTAACAGCAGAAGTGATTGCAGAAAAACCTTTTTCTCCAGGACTTCGTATCAATCCAGAGTTTTCAGTAGTAGAAACAGATCTTTACAATCCTTGTGTGCCAGGTTCACGTCTTGGTGTGACACGTGCACAACTTGGCGATACTCTGCCAGAAGGACTTGAAGGTCTACATGTTCACACTCTTTGTGAGTCTACTTCATATGACTTAGAGGGACTAATGAAGGCTGTGGAGGATAAATTTGGTGATTTCTTGCCTCAAGTGAAGTGGTTAAACTTTGGTGGCGGACATCTTATGACTCGTGAGGGTTATAATGTGGAACATTTAATCTCTATTTTAAAAGATTTTAAATTGCGTCATCCAAACTTGCAAATTATCCTTGAACCAGGCAGTGCTTTTGCATGGCGTACAGGTGTGCTTGTGTCAACAGTACAAGATATAGTAGAAAATGCAGGTGTAAAAACTGCTATGCTAGATGTTTCTTTTGCTTGTCACATGCCAGATTGCTTAGAAATGCCATATAAACCAGCAATTATTGGTGCAACTGATGAAGTTGAAGGTAAACCAACATATAGAATGGGTGGTAATAGTTGCCTTTCTGGCGATTATTATGGTTCTTGGTCGTTTGAAAATGAACTAAAAGTAGGGGATAGAATCATTTTTGAAGATATGATTCACTACACAATGGTAAAAACTACATATTTTAATGGAGTCTCTCATCCAAATGTAGGTATTTTAAAAACAGATGGTACATTTGAAATGTGGCGAAAATTTGGCTATGAAGACTATAAAAACCGTCTTTGTTAGCCAAAAATGAAGAAAATTCAAAAAAAATGCACTTTTTTTGAAATTTTTCTTGAAAAAATTTGCACAGTCCAAAAAATCGTCATATCTTTGCATCGCAATTGAGGGAAACACCTAGTGATAAACTCGAGAGCGATACTTAATGCGAAAATAGCTCAGTTGCCTAGAGTATAAAAAATGAATGCTCTACCAACTGAACGAAGTTGGAAAAATTAAAAATTAAAATAATGCGAAAATAGCTCAGTTGGTAGAGCATAACCTTGCCAAGGTTAGGGTCGCGGGTTCGAATCCCGTTTTTCGCTCAAAGGGGCTGAATAAGCCCCTTTTCTTTTTATATATAGTTTTTTTATATGAGCAGAAAAATTACAAACATCATACGCATATCAATTCTTTTCTTATTATTACTTCTTCCTATATTTTATTCGTTGTGCGTGGCGGTTGATTTGGAGTATTCAATAATCAAAAAAATTGCGTATCTCTGGATAGTTTTAATATTACTTCTTTTCCCTGCACTATTTCTTAAAGCAAGAACATACTTTATTGTACAAGGTATCTTCAATTTTTTATTTTTCCCAATAGATATAGCAAGTTTATATTTAAATAAACAATCTACTTCTTTAGCATTCCTACAAAATATTCTGCGAACAGATATACAAGAGGCGAGCGAACTACTCATTTCTCTATGGCCGCTATGCTCTGTTGTAGGAATTTTGTACATTATCTATTTTGTTTTTGCATTTCGTGTAGAAAATAAGTCTTTAATTCCTCAAAAACTCCGAAAAATTTTAGTCATTAGTGCCGCTGTTGCTGTTTTTGCTGGTTTAACTGTGTTTACTATTTATGGAAGAATGCGTGACAAAACTGCATCTGTTACAAATCTAATATATGATGCCATTGATTTGTCATATATGAAACTGTATAAGATTTTTCCTTACAATCTTTATGTAGAACTTGCAGATATCGCCATTGAATACAATTATCAGCAAAAATTGTCTGAGCAAGTTTCTTCTTTCTCGTTTGGTATTAGGCCACAAACCAATGATAGTAGTGCGCTTTATATATTGGTGATAGGCGAGGCTGTGCGTTATGACCATTTGGGAATTAATGGTTATGAGAGAAATACTACTCCATTGCTATCTAATCAAAAGAACTTGGTTAGTTACGATAGTGTATTTGCGCAGGCGAATTTAACTTCGCGTTCTGTTCCGCTTATTTTAACACGTGCCACAGCAGAGGATATTGATGTGGCATATAAAGAAAAATCAATTTCTGGGGCATTTAAAGAGGCTGGTTATCTTTCTGGTTATATTACAAAGCAATTGCCACTTTCTATAGAGACTCGCATAATGAATAGTAGCGATTATGCTTTCAGTTATTCAAAAGCCATAGATGTAGATGGAAATTACGACGAAGATATGGTGGGTAATTTGTCTGAATATGTGGCTGATACATTGCAATATTTTACTCTTCATATGTTAGGAAATCACTTTAGATATGAGCAGCGTTATCCTGCTGATTTTGAGGTGTTTACTCCTGTTATGGGTAAGTCTTTTAGCTATGCAAGTATAAGTGAGGCAAATAAAGATAAACTTGTAAATGCCTATGACAACTGTGTTTTGTATTTAGACCATTTTATGAATGAACTTATTTCCTATGTTGATGGTTTAAATCGTTCTGTAGTAGTGGTTTATGTGTCTGACCATGGTGAAAGTCTTTGGGATGACGAACGCAAACTTTCTCTACATGGTTCATATGATGTGGCTAAATATGAGTATCATGTGCCAATGCTTGTGTGGTATTCTGACGAATATGCATCTGAAAATCCACAAAAGGTGTCAAATATCAAGGCAAATACCTCTAAACCAATATCTTCTGATGTTGTTTTTTATTCTATGTTGGATATGGCAGGAATAAAAGAAGTGGTAGATTCTACAAAATCAATATCTTCTGAATATTTGCAACCTATTGATTCTCTGTGGGTTTTGGATGGAGAAGGTGCAAAGAATCATGTTTCTGTAAGAAATTTCTAAGCCTATGCCAAACGATTTTTTCTCATTTAAGCATTTTACTATTCATCAAGACCGTTGTGCTATGAAGGTAGGCACCGATGGTGTGTTGTTGGGTGTGTTGGCTCCTGTGATAATAGGTGAGAGTGATTTGCCTATGGCAGAAAATCAAGAATTAGGCCCTAAAAT
>ERZ808048.80-NODE-80-length-19927-cov-10.150882_pt1 | contig 19927 bp, 21 predicted proteins | sample MGYA00380197_ERZ808048 | MGnify/ENA primary metagenome ERZ808048 (study PRJEB31490, sample SAMN06133377) | cow dung metagenome | isolation source: M1 | host: cow | place: China: Chengdu | collected 2015-05 ... | reverse complement strand
TATCCCATTCGCCCTTATCCTATGACGGAAAAGAAGGTGCGATTCGAAGCTCCTATGCCCAAAGAATTTACTCGGGTAGTTCACTAATACATCTTACTAACCATCGCCAAGTCAATGCTTGGCGATGATTGTTGATGAACATGAAAATTAGGTGGTAACACATCGGATGTTTGGCACAGTATTTGTGTATATCCCTATACAAAGGCAAATGACAAGCAAACTAAATAAGAGAATGTTGTCATCCACCTTGACCTAACTATCAAAATTTATTGTTTATGTTACCTACAATCAAAAGGCAAAACCAAAATTGGTTGCCCAGTATTTTCAACGATTTCTTTAACGACGAGTGGTTTCCTATGCGCGCAGCAGTTGCAGCTGCGCCTGCCATCAATGTGAAAGAATCAGACAAAGCCTTCGAAATCGAAATGGCTGTGCCTGGTATGACGAAAGAAGATTTTCGTGTACATGTCAACGACCGAGACCAATTGGTGGTTTTCGTAGAGAAAAAACACGAAAACAAAGAGGAGGATAAATCTTCCAAATTTCTTCGGCGTGAATTCAACTACACACGCTTTGAGCAGGCGCTATTGTTGCCCGAAAACGTTGACCGCGAGGCGATTACTGCTAAAGTGTGTAGTGGAGTGCTTCACATTACCCTTCCTAAGTTGGAGAATATTCCAGCCAAAGAACCAACTCGCGTGATAGAGATTCAATAGCCATTGAGGGAATTCCCTCAAAAAAAAGAGTATTTTCATAATGGATAAGGTGCCGATTGGCACCTTATCTTCTGTGGTGAATCCTAGATGATTCCATGATTATGTGACCCCGGTGGGATTCAAACCCACGACCTTCAGAACCGGAATCTGACGCTCTATTCAGCTAAGCTACGGAGCCCCGCGTTTGGCGCGATGAAATATCAATTAGTCGCGACGACCTACAAGTATTAACACATAATACACCAACGTACCCAACGATGATAATGCAGCAACCACATAGGTATAGGCTGCACTACGCAAAGCAGAAGCAGCCATTGGCGTGGTTTCTCTATCGGTAATACCCGATTGCTCAAGCCATGCCACAGCTCTCGTGCTAGCATTGATCTCTACAGGCAACGTGATGAAAGCAAATAGCGTGGTGAAACCATACAAGATTACTCCCGCCATAAGCAGTTGTGGGAAAATCTCTATCATCAAGATACCGCCAAGCAATAGCCATGTTAGCCAGCGAGAAGCGAATGTGACAATAGGCACAAGCGCCGTACGCATGTTCAATGGAGCATACTCATAGGCATGTTGCAGCGCGTGTCCACACTCATGTGCCGCCACTGCGGCAGCCGCAACGCTATTCGAACTATAAACACCTTCGGAGAGATTTACCGTTTTGTTGCGAGGATCATAGTGGTCGGTCAAATGTCCTGGTGTGCAAGTCACAGTCACATCGGTTATACCATTATCACGCAACATCTTCTCTGCCACTTCTTTACCAGTAAGGTGCAAATAGACTTTGGAATATTTTTTGAAGCGGTAGTTGAGCAATCCGCTCACAGCCCAACTTAAGAGGGCTATAGTGATGAATAAAATGAAATACATAATCCGTTAAATTAAGGTTTTCGTTTTTGGCGTCTACATACTTTGCAATGTCCATGTATGTATAACGTAAAATATTCTGGAACGAAATTGGTAAACTTTTTGTCGGCCAACATGCGGTTGATGGTGGTATCCTTCACATCACTAATACGTCCACAACGCTGACAAATGACCTTGATGCTCGAACTTTGAGGATGGATGAGTTCGTATTGCCCTGCGCGTACTCCAAATTCCTTGTCTAGTCGGCGCAAGACACCTGCTTGCTCCAGCATATTCAGGTTGTTGTATATCGTAGCCCTACTGATATTGATTTCAACCAAAGCATTGCGCAATTCTTCGACAGAGAATGTTTGCAAATTGCAGACAGTTTGCAAGATTGTATATCGCTCGGTAGTATGATTCATATGGTGTGCATCCAAATATGCACACATCTTCTCATACGCTTTGCGAAAAATATCGTTCGTCTTATTGGGCATTAAATGGGTTTAATATACGCGCGGCGACGTTTGTGATATTTATGTGGGAATGCCTCCCAGTGGCTAAGGTTCTTGCTATTCGTTTCCATGATAGCAGTCGTTTCAACGCGCTTAATGCCATACTTGACGAAATATGGATGTTGATCCGCAATAATCACAGCATTCAAACCGCGGTCTTGATAATCAGGACGTACAGCAATGATAAGCAAGTCAAAGGCTTCGTATGTTTTGGATTTCAGAGCCTTTAGCACGTGATACCAGCCAAATGGGAATAATCTTCCTTTGCATTTTCTCAATGCATTGGATATATCTGGCATACCAACTCCCACTCCTACTACTTCATCATGCTCGTTGACAACGACTGTGACAAAATCAAAGTTGAGTAATGGGAAATACATGTCACAATAGTGACGTTTTTGGCGATCTGTAAGCGCTTGGAAATTGTAGAGTTTTTGATAAGCAACATCTATAACATCCATATAAGAGGTACCATATTTTTTCACCAACTCTTTGACGCTCTTTACCTTATCTACACGTACATTACTACGTTGCTCCACGATTTTCGCCATACGACCAAAGCGCTCAGGCAACTCTTGTGGAGGATAAATTTGTATCTCAATCCAGTCATTCTCTTTGGTCAAACCATATGCCTCCATATGCTTCACGTAGTATGGGTAGTTGTATAGTGATGCCATTGGCGCCAAATGCTCATATCCCTCAATGAGCAAACCTTGATGATCAAAATCCGTAAAACCAACAGGACCATTGATGCCATCCATTCCCTTGGCCTTTCCCCATGCTGCTACTGCATCAAGCAATGCCTTGCTTACTTCCAAATCATCAATAAAATCAATCCATCCAAAACGCACATGCTTCACATTCCAATTTCGATTGGCTTCGTGATTGATAATTCCTGCGATTCGTCCTACAGCTTTTCCATCCCTATAAGCCATATAGAGCACATGCTCACAAACTTCAAAAGCAGGATTCTTCTTGAGATTGAACGTATCCATCTCATCCAAAATCAAAGAAGGACAGAAATTGTCGCAGTCTTTATAAAATTCATTCCCAAATTGCACAAAGCGCAATAAATCACGTTTTGAGGTGATTTCTTTAATTTCTACAGCCATAATACTCAAAAAATATACAAATTTGGGCACAAAAGTACAAATAATTTCTAAAAACACCAAATATGTCGGGATTTTTTTGTAATTTTGCAGCCGATTTTGTAAAGAACGATATTTAATTCTTAAATAACGGTATGAAAAAACTGAATTCTGTAGCTGTTTATTGCGCAAGTTCGAATAAAATACGTCCCTCGTATGTAGAGGCAGCAGAGCGTTTAGGAGCCGAGTTTGCGAAACATGGAATTCGCTTGATATATGGTGATGGTGGCATCGGATTGATGGCTGCCACTGCACGTGGTGCGTTGGCCGAAGGCGGAGAGGTACTGGGAATCATTCCGCAATTTATGGTGGATCAAGGATGGAATAATCCGAATAGCACAGAGACTATCGTCACCCAAACCATGCACCAACGCAAAGCCAAAATATGTGAGTTGGCTGATGCCATGGTAGCCCTTCCTGGCGGTATCGGCACCTTTGAGGAACTTTTGGAATGCCTGACATGGAAGCAATTAGGACTGCATAATTCGCCAGTTGTGATATTGAATACCGAAGGCTACTACGATCGCCTGCTTGCTTGCATTGATTATATGATTGAAGAGCAGATGATGCGTCCAATTCACCGCGAAATGTTTACGGTAGTTTCCCAACCAGAAGAAGTGTTAGATGCCATTTTATCAAGTCCAGAATGGGATCCTAGTACACGTCGCTTAGCGGCAATATAAGTAACTGTTGTTGAATAATTTAGTGCACATATCATCACCTATTTCAGAATCTTGGGTTTACTGGATTCTATTGCTCTTTTTTGTTTTGGTTGCGGTCAATCGTTCCGTTAGAGATAGTGTGGTGGTTGCGCTACGCAACTCGTTCAGTCATTCAGAGCGTGTATATGGAGGGCAATCGCAGAACATACTGGCGATTAGCACCGCATGGATCTTCCGTGTGGGAGTGTTGGCAATGGCAATTTATGTACTGTCATACACTTCCGAACAATTTACTTTTATGGCATATACTAAGATCTTGGGGGCTGTTGCACTCATTGAGGTTATACGTCATATTTTGCTGCTTGGAGTAGGATGGGTATTTCTCTCTAACAATCAATTGGCCAATGGCATAGGGCAGTTAGAGATTGTCCGCAATGTAGTATGTGTATTGTTGTTGCCAGTATTGCTACTATTAATCCGATTGAATTATCCTATGCTTCACTTTATTTTGCTTGGGATAATTGGCTTGGCATTTACGGTATTAGTAATAGCAAAATCCACGTTGTTATTCTATAAAAACATATTATCGATTTTTTATATTTTCTTATATTTTATATATCTAGAGATCATTCCTGTCGCAGGAATGGTGCTTTGGACTAAACATATATTACAATGAAGCAAGTAAAAAAGATTTTAATTTCGCAACCTCGTCCACAAGTGGAGCGTAATCCATACTCGGGTATGGAAAATGATTATGGGGTACAGTGTGACTTTCATCAGCTGATCAAGGTTGAGGGGATAGGAGTGCGCGAATTTCGTGACCAACACATTTATTTGGAAGACTATACGGCGGTAATTGTAAACTCGCGTCTGGGTATTGACCATTATTTTAGGATGGCAGAAGAAATGCGTTTTTCTGTACCTGAATCAATGCACTACTATTGCATCTCAGAGGCTGTAGGTAATTATTTACAAAAGTACATCCAATACCGCAAGCGCAAAGTTTTTGCAGCTGAAAACAACCGTTTTGAGGATTTGCTGCCTGCTATGCATCGTCGGCCTCAGGAGAAATACCTCATGGTGATGTCAGATGTGCATAACGAGGAAACATTAAATATGTTTGCAGAGAACAACATCGTTGTCAAACCTGCCATCATGTATCGCACAGTAGCTACTGAATGGCCCAAGGATAAGTCGTTTGACTACGATATGATTGTGCTGTTCACGCCATCTGGTGTGGCTGCATTGCGCAAGAATTTCCCTGATTGGGAGCAAGGTGATACCGTGATTGCCGCTTTTGGCGCCAATACAGTTGCAGCGTTGGAAGAAGCAGGTCTTCGAGTGGACATCAAGGCACCATCGCCCAAATATCCTAGTATCACCACAGCAATTAAGGACTATTTAGAACAACAACACGGCTAATAATCCAAGGTATGAATGTGACCTTTCCAAAATCGGAAAAATTGTGTGGTGATATTGCTATCGATACGCTTTACAAAACAGGTAAAAAGTTCGTAGCTTGGCCTATGCGTGTCACATATCTACCCATTACGGATGCGCCTACTCAAGTGTTGATTTGGGCACCAAAATCCTTGTTCAAGCACGCTGTTGATCGCAATCACATGCGCCGACTCATGCGTGAGGCATATCGACTCAACAAGCATATTTTGTGTGCAGAGAATAAGTATTACCACTTGGCATTCAACTATATAGACAAGCAAACACAAGACTTTCACGTGATAGAAAAAGCCATGAAGAAAGCCTTGCAGCGCTTAGCTACATTGGAGGAATAATGAAAAAAATAGTACGCCACATATGCTTGTTGCCTGTCTATTTTTATAGACATTGTATCTCTCCGCTTACACCGCCAAGTTGCCGATTCACCCCCACTTGCAGCCAATACATGGTGGAGGCAGTTATGAAATATGGTATATTCAAAGGGGGCTGGTTGGGCATAAAACGTATTTTACGTTGCCACCCATGGGGCGGCAGTGGCTATGACCCCGTACCATGATTAGTTTAATGTTTAGAGTTTAGAGAGTTATGCGTATAGATATATTGACAGCTTGTCCAGAATTGCTGGAATCTCCATTGAATCACTCCATCGTGCAACGCGCCAAGGATAAGGGACTGGTGGAGATATACGTGCATAATCTTCGTGATTTCACCTTGGACAAACACCGCAAAATCGATGACTATGCATTTGGGTTTGGAGCAGGAATGGTGTTGCAAGTAGAGCCTATTGATAGGGCGATTAGTTATCTCACTAGCCAGCGTCAGTACGACGAAATCATCTTTACCGCTCCTGATGGTGAACGATTTACGCAAAAAGAGGCCAATACCCTCTCACTCAAAGAGAATATCATCATCCTTTGTGGACATTACAAAGGTGTTGACCAACGTGTGCGTGACCACCTCATTACCAAAGAATACACAATTGGCGATTTTGTCTTGACGGGTGGTGAGATGCCAGCTGCCATCATGACGGATGCTATCGTGCGCCTCTTGCCAGGCGCGATGGGCGACGAAACAAGTGCGCTGAGCGATAGTTTTCAAGACGGACTTCTCGAACCAGGTGTCTATACACGTCCAGCAGAATACAAGGGTTGGAAGGTGCCAGAAATACTACTATCGGGGCATCAAGCCAAGATAGAAGAGTGGTTGTACGAGGAGAGTCTGCGCCATACACGCGAACGACGCCCAGATCTATTGGAAGAATAACTCAATAAAAAATGAAATACCATGAAACGTTTATCTTTTTTACTACTTTTTAGTGTAATAGCGCTCAATGGACACTCTTATCACTTGGAGCGTTTGAGCAACTAACAATGCTCATCGGATGTCTTATCAGATCGCCTTACTGCCTTGCATAAGCAACATGGCGACCATCTTACATGGGAGCAAGTTAAGACATTATTATCTGAAACAACGGGCTTATATACCGCTGTACAATTGAAACCAGAAGAAGATGCAGAATTGCAAACAGCTTTTCAAAATATGATGCGCCAACAAGCGTCTGTCAAAACACTTTACAAAGATATCAATGCGTTGGCTGCTAAGGCATTAGCGCTGCTCAACCACAAGGCAGGATTGGCATGGACCACGCACGGCCACACAGCTGCTGCGGTACCTATCTTTGCTATTGGCGTAGGAGCAGAGCGTTTCACAGGCTGGCATGACAACAGCGAAATCGCCCCACTAATTTATCAAGCCACAGTTCGTTAAATGTATTTTCTACAATTTACTTGCTGGTGTGAAAAAAAAGTAGTAATTTTGTCCCAAAATGGGATTAAGTATGGCACTGAAAGGAAAATATGAACAATCGCATTGGGCGATCAAAGTACTTCAATGGGTAGGATGTGTCTTGTTGTTGAGTATGTTCGCTGCAGGGAGCATATTCTTTTTTGAACAGCCACTATCAATAAACGCGCTGAAATGGGTGCAATTTATCCAATCCACAGCAATGTTTCTGCTACCACCACTGTGCATGGCATATTTATGGAGTAAGCAACCATTGGATTGGTTGAAGGTTAAAGGTGAAAGATTAAAGGTTAAAGGTGAGAGTTTATGGGCAGTAATGTTGATGTTGGTGGCATTGCCTGCAATAAACTTGTTAGGGCATTTGAATCAACAAATGACCCTACCCGCATTTTTGGAGCCATTAGAACAATGGATGAAGACCTCGGAAGAGAGTGCGAAAGTACTGACTGAACAATTTCTTAATGTAACCACCTTTAGCGGATTGATTATCAATCTACTATTAATGGCCCTATTGCCTGCTGTAGCAGAGGAATTGACGTTTAGAGGGGTGCTGATTAACCTTTTTAGGGTTAAAGGTGAAAGGTTAAAGGTTAAAGGAGAGGGAATGCCTCACTTGGCAATATGGTGCAGTGCGATACTATTTTCGGCGATTCATATGCAGTTTTATGGATTTGTACCTCGTATGTTGATGGGGGCGTTGTTTGGCTATATGTTGGTATGGACAAGCAATTTGTGGGTACCCATATTGATGCACTTTACTAATAACGCCATGGCCGTATTGTTATATTTTGTAGCGTTTCGTGCCAATTGGGATATAGAACAGTTAGATGCCATAGGAACAAACGACACCCTGTGGTTGGGTGTCGTCAGTATAGTAGTTACAATAGTTGGAATCTATGCTTTTCGTCGTTCGACCACGATGAGTAATGCTTCTTCTCGAATATCTAGCGGCAATTGAATGTTGCGTAGTTGAATACTACGTACCCAACCAGGAACATCTTTCGCCTGTAGAGTGTCAAACACTTCACGTATCATCTGGTATTGCTCTTGGGTATATTCCTCTGCGGAGATACCGCTGAGAGTGTCCAACTCTTCATCATCGTAATACTCCACCTTGGCATTGGTTTGCAAGAGCGTTTCACGTTCGCAGACAAGGTGCTCGCCGCAACAGCCTTCGTCAGGGTCAGACAATGAAAGATCGCTTTGCTGTAGATCATTAGCAGAGTTCATTGTATATGGTAGATCGGCTGCGCCTGTAGATTGCTCACTATTGGATTGTTGCTGTTTGCGAGCACGTACCTCAAAAACAACAAGCACAACAATGCCGAGGCAAACGAATAATATCAAAGGTAAAATATTACTCCACATCTTCTTCTACAACGAGGTTGTTGATGATAAAGTTTTGGCGTTCGGTAGTGTTCTTACCCATATAGAAACTCAACAAGTCTTTGACCGCATCCTCTTTGCGGAGTGTGACTTGATCCAAACGAATACCCTTGCCAATAAAGGATTTAAACTCATCGGGACTAATCTCTCCTAAGCCTTTGAATCGCGTGATTTCTGGATTAGGTTTTAACTCTTCAATCGCCTTGATACGCTCTTCGTCGCTATAGCAATAGCGTGTTTCCTTTTTGTTCTTAACACGGAAAAGTGGCGTCTGAAGGATATAGACGTGACCTTTCTTCACAAGATCTGGGAAGAACTGGAGGAAGAAAGTAAGCATCAGCAGGCGAATGTGCATACCGTCCACATCGGCATCGGTAGCGATAATCACCTTATTATAGCGCAACTCATCCAAACCATCTTCGATATTCAACGCTGATTGCAGACAATTGAACTCTTCGTTCTCGTAAACAACCGACTTACTCAATCCGTAAGAGTTAAGCGGTTTACCACGCAAAGAGAACACAGCTTGTGTGCGTACATCGCGACTTAGCGTGATACTACCAGACGCAGAGAGACCCTCAGTGATGAAGATACTACTCTCTTGGCGCAAATCGTCCTCAGCATCCTTGGATGATTTGGTAGGTTTGGCATCATTGAAGTGGACTTGGCAGTCGCGTAGCTTAGGGTTGTTGAGGAGGTTCTTCTTCGCACGCTCACGTGCTAGTTTTGTGACACCAGCAATGGCTTTGCGCTCTTTCTCGGAGTCCTGAATCTTCTGCAACATCACTTCAGCAGAAGCAGGAGTCTTGTGTAGGTAGTTATCAAGCTGTTGCTTGATGAAATCGTTGACAAACTTATTGACCGACAATCCACCTTCAGGCGACATGTCTTTGGAACCCAATTTGACCTTGGTTTGACTTTCAAATACTGGTTCCGACACATTAATGGCAATAGCACCTACTACACCATTGCGGATGTCGCTCAGCTCTTGGTTCTTGTTGAAGAACTCCTTGATGGTACGTCCAATGGCCTCACGGAAAGCTGCCTGATGGGTACCACCTTGGATGGTATGTTGGCCATTGACAAATGAGTAGTACTCCTCGCCCGATTGGTTGGTATGAGTAAGCGCAATCTCAATATCCTCGCCCGCAATGTGGATGATTGGGTATAGTGGCTCGACAGTCATATTCTCTGTAAGAAGGTCAAATAGACCATTCTTGGAGATGTATTTCTTACCATTGTAAACGAGGGTCAGACCGGTATTAAGATACGCATAATTGCGCATCATAGTCTCAATGAAATCATTGCGGAAGTGATAGTTTTCAAACAATCCCTTAGAATTATCTGGCACAAACTCTATCATCGTACCGCGCTTCTCGTTACCCGTATAGTCAATGATACCACTATCTTCCACCAAATGACCTTGTTTGAAAGCAATGCGACGAGTCTTGTCCTCGCGCCATACTTGCACTACAAACTCCAAACTCAAAGCATTGACGGCTTTGGTACCCACACCATTCAAGCCAACAGATTTCTTGAAAGCCTTAGTATCGTACTTACCACCCGTATTAAGAATAGACACGGCTTCCACCATTTTACCTAGTGGAATACCGCGTCCGTAGTCGCGAACGCGAACGCGCTCGCCTAATGAAGCATCTGAGGCAGAAACAGGAGATACGCTCACCTCAATCACCTTGCCTTCGCTCATGCGAAACTCATCAATAGAATTGTCGATTGTCTCCTTGATGAGTACATAGATACCATCATCCGAGTGATTACCATCACCCAGTTTGCCGATATACATACCCGGACGACGGCGGATGTGTTCGCGGTCATCAAGGTGGACGATATTATCCTCGTTGTAGGTAGGGATTAGTTGTTCTGCCATAGATATATTTATTTTTTAGCGTCGATTTCTGTATCTACCAAGATACGTCCGCAGAGCTCGCAAACGATGATTTTCTTGCGGAGACGGATATCCAACTGACGTTGTGCAGGAATTTTGCTATGGCAACCACCACAGCTATCACGCTCAATCTTCACGACAGCCAAACCATTGTGTGCATTTTTACGGATGCGGTGGAATGCTGTAACAAGACGATCCTCGATATGCTTCTCAAGATCAGCAGCGCGGAGCATCAGTTTCTCGGTTTGCTCTTTGGTCTCAGAGAGAATAGAATCCAACTCGTTGCGCTTTTGGTTGAGATCTACAGTACGATCTTCAATGTCCGTAACCGTCTTAGCCTTGTCAGCTTGACGCTCCTCGAGCTCGGCTTTGAATTTGCTAATCTTACGTTGTGAAGCTTCGATATCCAACTCTTGGTACTCAATCTCCTTGGTAAGGTTGTCGTACTCGCGGTTGTTGCGCACGTTGTTTTGTTGTTCTTTGTAGCGAGAGATAGCCGCATTGGCATTCTCGATACGTACACGGTGGTCAGAGATACCTGTTTCGCACTCTTTGATGCCATTCTCAATATTGGTCAAACGAGTTTTAAGACCCTCGATCTCATCGCTCATATCCTTTACCTCTTGTGGAAGTTCACCTGCGAGGATACGCAACTCATCGATTTTGGAATCAACAGTTTGCAATTCGTACAATGCACGTAGTTTTTCTTCTACGGTCATGATTTTTTCTTCTTCTTTCTTTGCCATAATTGTATGTTTTAATATGATTATTCTATTTTGGAATTATGAAAATACTTTACTGGACTGGCATCTTGACTGGCTACGAAGGTGCGGATATGCGGAGAGAGCAACTGCTCGAACAATTCGCGCGTATAGTGCTCGCTCACCCAATGATCAAGGTCAATGATACCTATGCGATGTTGCGCAGTCTGCAATTCGTGGTATTTGAAATCAGCCGAAATGAAAACATCCGCTCCTTGTTCAATGGCATCCTCCATCAAGTCGGCTCCAGCACCTCCACAAAGTGCGATGGTTTGAACTTGCATATGATCTGTTGGGACGTATCGCAGACCTATGCCATCAGTAGTAAAGGCATCCGCAACGCGTTGCAATAATGCGGTAAAATTCATTGATTGAGGCAAAACACCTATCACACCTAATCCAGCAGAAGGATTCGTAGCCGAAGGTTGCAGGATACGATAATCAAGTATACCAATCTTCTCTGCCATGCGTCCGCTGACACCATTCAACCAACTATCCATAGAAGTATGTGATGAATAGATGGCAATGTGATGACGAATTGCTTTCTCCACACAGCGCTCTTGTGGAGTGGCACCAGTTAGATGCTTTAATCCATGAAACAATAGCGGGTGATGAGAAACAATCAAATCACACCCCATAGCAATAGCCTCATTGACGACAGACTCTGTAACATCTACCGTCAACAATGCTGCATGTATATCTGCATTGCGATCACCCACCTGCAGTCCCGAATTATCCCAAGTAGCTTGGTAACTCAAGGGAGCTACAGATTCTATGATATTGATAATATCCTGAAGGATCAACCTTTTTTAGCGCCCACTCCAGTACGAGCCGAAGAAGCCGCAGCTTTTTGCGTCTTCACTTGTGCTTTAGGAGCAGGTTTCTTAGTTTCTTGCTTCTTCTCTTCAATGGCAACCTCTTCGCCCTCCTCTTCGATGCTGAAATCGGTAATTCCTGCATTGATTAGGATATTGTACCATTGAATGAGTTTGCGAATATCGCTTGGATAAACGCGGTCACGATCAAAGTCTGGTAATACTTCGCCAAAGAAATCGCGCAATTGGTCATTATCCGCTTTCTTTGGGTCGATAGCAGCAACCTTCAAGCCCTCTTTCTCACCCAACTTAGTCAGCACCTCGCTGAGAGAAACATCCTCACCCATGGTGTACATTGATATCTCACCCAATGAAACGATTTTATCACGTGCGTAAGTAGGCACACGCTTACCATCAAGCAATGACTCAACGATGAGCATGTTATTACCACGACTAACTAACTTGTAAAGACCTGGCTTACCAGTGATTGACAAAATATCTCTTAACATAATCTTGTATAAATTTCTAAATACTCTAAATCGAGTGCAAAGGTACTACTTTTTTGGTATATTTGCAAATAATAGAATCACTTTTTGTAAAATAACCCCAAATCATAAGGTTATAGCTGTCAAATAATTATACCCTGTTTCCTCTTCCCACATATTTTCATTTGCAAGACGAATGGAGAATGCAGGGTTGTCATGCAACGTATCGTATGGGTCTGGCAGATTAAAATAGACATTGTATTCGCCTGACATACTATCATCCAATTGCGCTAGCAAATTGATTTCGTGAGTTTCACCCGCCATCCAAAAACGAGGATCAACATCTTGTTTATACACATATTTGTCTGAAGAATCAATCTTACTAACAAAAACCAATTCTACATTACGAGGATTCGCGAGAGCAGCAAAACCATCATTGCGAAGTGTTAACGTTGCACTATATTTATTATCTTGTACCTTAAAATATCCCTTTTCCAATACAAATCGATAGCCTAAACGACGCTTGATTTCTGTCATTGAACCATCGGTTTCCCAAGAGTTGAGCACACCCTCATGATAACCATCGTTGATGTAAGTCCAATGATATTTTTGCATTTCTTTGATAGCATTTGCACCACTAGATAGTTCACACTCACCGCAAGTTTCACCACCCATCAACGTATATTTGGTATCCTCCGCCCAAAACTCTCGTTCCTCATCCGACGCATAGGTACCATAATCCGTACTAGATGCTACAAAGCAATCGTTATGCCCACACAGACGTGCTTTGGCTGTATTTTGATATGCCTCTTCTGGTGTCAAAGGAGCTACTGCTTCGCCATGCATATCCAGATAACGCATCTTGAATGCAGGTGTGCGCAATGCGATTTGGCGGTCTGCTGGCAACGCCTCTAACAATTCATTCACAATCGTCCAACGTGGTTCAAAGTCACTATCCTTTGTAGGATTGAATGGAAAATTAGTTGTATAATACCATTCTCCCCAAACTCCGATGAATCCTGCTTCTAAGCACAAAATCACATCCGCATACTCTTGCCAATAAGGCTTTAATTGCTCAATATGTCGAAGCATCCACTTGGGTTCAGCATCCCAAGGTTTATCGGCCTCTGTGTCACTATATTTATAGGAATAACGAATCACCGCTTTTCCTCCGCCAGCGCGCAATGCCTTGAAGTTATTTTCCATGCGATTGAGAAATGCTTGGGATATATCGCTTGAAATATAATCCATCATAAAATAGTTATCCAAATACAATGTCACATTCTCGTTTTCACGATTTTTTCGCACAGTATTGGCTGTTTGTACGCTATTCAACTGTTGGGATGTATAATAAATTTGTTTCAAAAAACCACGTTCTGGGTTTGGAAAAAGCGCATCAGTAGAAGTGTATGTAACTGTTGTTTCTACGGTTGGATTTTCGGGCTGTGAGGGTTGATCGGCATGATTTTCCCAATCAATAACTACAGGCAATTTATTACCTTTCTCTCCGCTGGTAGCATTTGGTAATACACCTACAGAACTCCAATTCTGTTGAATATCAAAACCTATTGTGAATCCAACGTTGCTCCAAAGAGCTGGAATATACTCACGAAGAATCTGAATCTCGATTTTGTTTCCTACTATTTGACTTGCCCCTACAGGTGATCCTGAAGCAGCTATTTCCTTCCATTTCCATCCATTTCCACCTATAGTTCCGTCCCACTGAAATAATGTAGGCTCATAAGAGGCTATTTGGTTATTTTCAAAGACAGCTCCTTCCAACAAAATATCTGTATCAGCATCAGACCATTGGTCTCCAAATCCGCCTGTAGCAACAGAATTATCGGTATTGATGTACATATGAAAAGGCACCCATGTCTTATCAATAATTTGGGCGGGATCAAACTCCACAAGCACATTGATATATTTTTGGTCTGCATATACTTTGACATTTTTTAATGCAGTATTACTAGCGCTTGGTACAGATGTGGCTGTTGCTAAAAAGTCGGATGGAACATCTCTCCAATCAGAAACAGAAGCATCTGTCACACTGATTAATGGAGCAAATGGTGGTTCTTCAGCAAAGGTAACACTATCAACCAATGTAACAGGATACTTAGTGCGCTCGCCTCCCATCCATACATACATATTGATTTGAGCGCAAAGCGAAACGGAGATTCCAAATAAGATTACGAATAAAGAAAAGTTCTTCATACTAGATGTTTTTGTATATACGGCGACAAAATTACAACTTTTTTTGTATATATGCAAATTTTTGTGTACCTTTGCGCGAAATTTATGCGTCTCAAGAGTAATATCCATATTAAAAATCGTCGCGCTACCTTTGATTACGAGGTGTTGGATCGCTATGTAGCTGGTATTCAGTTGTTCGGCACAGAGATTAAATCTATCCGCGAAAGTAAAGCTTCGTTGGTAGATACTTATTGCCAATTTGTTGGTAATGAATTATGGGTAAAACAAATGCACATCGCTGAATATCGCTTTGGAAGTTATGCCAACCATGAAGCAAAACGCGATCGCAAATTACTAATGACAAAAAAAGAACTCCGCAAACTGCAACGCCAAGTACAAGATACAGGTAAGACCATCATACCTCTATGCCTATTTATCAACGATAAAGGGTTTGCAAAATTGGAGATTGCACTTTGTCAAGGTAAACACACATATGATAAACGTCAGTCGCTGCGTGCGGCAGATGACAAACGCGAATTGCAACGTGCAATGCGTGACGCACAAAGATAGCGACAGTTAACACCACAATGATATTCGGTGGTGATTTATCAATTGGTTTCTTTCAAAAAGAGCAAGTAATCTGCTACTGAAAATGGGTTGCTGAGCAACTCATTATTAGCTTCTGTGATACAAATGATTTGCACACCCAACGCTTGGAGTTTAGTTTTGAGATCGGTATTTTTATCTATCAAACTCTTGTACCATTCTGCTTCATCCAAGGATATAAAACCTGTAATTTGCAAGGCACTTTGCTCTTGCGTAAACATAGGGCGTTGTTTAAGGTCGAAGTCCTTGATCATGAACTGCGTGAAATTGAATAGTGCCACCTCGTAGAGCAAATCGTTGAGCAATTTCTCATCTTGAGGAATAATCATCAGTACCATTGCTGGCATAGATCTTTCTGGATTAAACTGTAGGGTCGTATCCAATTGCTGTTCGGACTCATCAAGTGTAGTGCGACGCGATTGCAAAGAAGATGTAGAAGCATCTTGCTGACTTTCTGCTCCCTGTCCCATCAAAGCCAACATATCTTTACCCATCGCAGATAACTCGCTATCAGGATAGCGTGTTACCATGTCGCGAAGCGAAGTAATAAATGCCTCTTGTCCATCGGTCTTAGCCACTGCTATGGCATTAAGGAAGAGGAAACGTGGCATCAATGGCGTAAGTGGGTAATGCTCTTCGGCATATGTAGTATTGGCCTTGACAGCAGCGAACTGGCTGGTGGTGTATGCACGATACGTTTGTTCATAGAGTGAATCTTGCTCCACCGCCATACGACGTAAACGGTCGAAATAATCAGGCTGACTTACGATGTACGCCTCGTTGGAATCGGGGAAACGTGCAAGAATCTCTGCCTTGTAATGCATAGCATCCGCAGTACGATTTTCCTTCAAGGCTGTAAGGTATTGCATGTAGAAGAGATCCAACAAACGAGGCTCATTTGGGAAACGATGCAAGAAATCTTGGAACGTCTCATCGCTCAATTGACGATCGCCAACCTCATCGCGATAGATGTAAACCATATTATATAACGCATCGGCAATGAGCTGGTTGGACTGCTGAATATCTGCTTCCGTGCGTGGGATTTGTTGGAGATAGTACTCAGGCTTGTGGTTGTCGGTTTCCACAGGTACATTGGCTGCTAAAGCAGTAGAATCTGAAGCTATACTATCACTATCCAATTCTTCATCCCATTCGGAAGTATCGTCAAAAATGGACGAACTAGTGGCCTTACTCATACGGCGCCAATTGTCCTCTAAGGAACGATTACCCCATTGGGTACGGAAGGTCTGTTTGCCAGAGCGAAGAAGTTGGGGATTGTAGAAATACCATTGTCCTGCACCTGCCCCACCAAGCATATTGGCCGTATTGACACTGCGTGTACCAGAGTTGTTCTCTGCCTCGCGCTCGGCTTGTGCCAAACGCTCCTTCTCCTCTTCTTCAGCACGAATAAGTCGAGCTATAATGGAATCAACCACTACACGTTGTTCCACTTCGGATAAAGTGGCAAGATGCTGCAATGAATCTTGTAATTGTACCACAGTATATTCCACCACAAGTGCATCAAGCGTCTCCGATAGACGTTGGATACGCGCATAATCTTCGCTTTCAGCAGAAATGATTTGCAAAGCCTCTTTGTAGTAAGGGCTTGCTAAGACATAATTACGCTGCTGATAATAGATATCCGCGGCTGTAATCAATACGTGTGCTTTGTTTAAACCATTTTCGGTACTTTTTTCGATGCCAAGTTCGTAGTATTTGAGGGCATTTGCAGTATCTTGTCTCAAAAGAAAAACATCACCAATGGCACCATAGAGTTGATCTAGTTTCTCTTTGTTTTTATCTTGCTTAGCCATCTTTTCCAAGGCTTTAACCGCAGCCTTGGGGTTGTCTTCCATTTGCGCTTGGCGAATACGTGCATTGAAGTCCATCTCATTAGATGGCTGCATCTTTAGCACTTTTTCGTAGGCCGATTGGGCATTCTTTTTATCATTTTGCATTTGGTACAACTGCCCTAACACAAATTGAAAACGAGGACGATTCTCTTTACGCTTCTCATTAGGTAGAGCAATCTTGATGAAAGGAATAGCCTCTTTATATTGTTTGGTTTTAAGCAAAATATCTGCACTAGCAGCAGCATAGAGAGGGGCGTTTTTACGGCTGAGGTTTTCTATTTGCACTTTTGCCAGCATATCTTCCGCTTCATACAGCCATCCCATTTCGGCATATGCTCGTGCGATCCACAATTGGCAACATGCCACCATATCTACATCGTGGCTATAATGGCGAATGATATAGTTGAACGTACTGACACTACCAATAAAATCACCCTTATGAAACTCTGCCTTCGCCAATAGCATCCATGCGTTACCCATTTGATTGTTGAACTCCTCTTGCTCCAACCACGCAGCATATTCAGGGTCTTTACGTTTTTTGTCGTGATCAACTTTCGGACGCGCTTTGATGCTATGTAATTTGATGCACTTACGGCATTTTTCGATAGTTCGATCCATTTGAGAAGTAGCACTCTGTGCTGCTTCATGGTTGGATACGGGGTAAAGATTGAGGATGGTAGAATAATCATCTTCATTGGCTTCGCGAGTAGCTTCTTCGCCATCCTTGAATGCTAACTGACCATTGTAATAGATGTTATATTTTGTTTTTATTTGGTGGAAGGTACGAGTACTCCATGTGTTTTTTTGCGTGGAGCAAGACATGAGTACAACAGCCAACATCGCCAATACTATATATATTTTATTTCTCCCCATAACTCGGTTAGTTTCAATGTGCAAAACAATATTGGGTGCAAAGGTACAAAATATTTACGATTTGACAAAGTCCAATAGACAATTTATTGTAAAAATATCAAAAACGGCTCAAATACATTACGGACACCCTATAGGGAAATACCTAGATGGTAACCAAGTAGTAAGCAAGTGGTAACGGAGTGGTTTCGAGAAAGAAAGCACTAAGGATTATCACAACTAATTACTTTAGCCCTTTGATATGGCTAGGAGCAGGAACAAAATCCTTGAGATAGAACGGCTCATAATATGCCATTTGCTTCACATCCAACGATATAGCCTTTTCTGCCAATTTGCCCATATATTGGGCTTGCGGATGGATATTGGCAATGAAATGTGCGTTGGGTGATGTAATGATCGATTGGCATTTCTCAGCACCATTGCCAAAGAAATAGATTGTTTGCTCGCTCAATTCCTCGGCAAATGATTGTTCGTCAATCACTTTAGCAACAATATCGGTAGTCTGTTGCAAAGTGTTAGGATGATACATCGCCGTATATACTTCCATTCGACGAGCATCCAACATTGGACAGAGGCTATAAGATGATGAAGGAAGAAGGTGAGAAGGGATAGATGCACAGAGGATCTGCAATGTATCGACAGGTATTAAAGGGATATTCATACCATAGCAAAGACCTTTGGCAATACTCGTACCTATGCGGAGACCCGTATAACTTCCAGGCCCTTGCGATAGAGCAACTGCATCCAATTGCCAACCTTCCTCACGCGCCACTTGGAGCAACTGTTCAATAAATACCGGTAACTCGCTAGCATGATTAGCACCTAACAAATTCTCTCTATTAGCTACTACAACACCATCTTTGCAGATTGCTGCAGAACAGCAGGATGTTGATGTTTCAATACACAATATATTCATCTCGTTGTAAAAGCGCTTATAGTTGCGTTATTAATTAAAAATCTATACTTATTTTGAATTTCCGCATATCACGATTGAGAATGATTGCGGCTAATACAGCTGCCAGTGCATCGCATATTGGCAGACTCCACCACACACCCCAAATAGGCGAAACCTCTACAGTTTGAAACAACAACGGTAAGAGCAATATGCTAGGAATTAGCAAGAGTACCTGTCGTGTCAAACTGAGGAAAATCGCTTTTCCAGACATACCTATAGAGGTATAGAAGTTCCCAACCACCATCGGGAAACCAACCATCACCATCGTGCACAACATCACTCGGGCAGGCGCAATGGATTGCGCAATTAATAGTTCATCATGCGTAAACAAGCGAATAAATCCTTCAGGCCAAATCAATCCAAATAGCCACAATACGCCCATCACACATGTAGCACACATCGCTGTCAGTTTCAGCGCACGCGTCATGCGGTCAAATAGTTTCGCACCATAATTATAGCCCACAATAGGCTGCATACCTTGGTTCAATCCCATCACCACCATTGCGAAGAAGAACATAAATCGATTGGTTATACCAAATGTAGCAATCGCCATATCACCGCCATAGCGCTTGAGTTGGTTGTTGAGTACAATCACCACAAAGCATGAAGCCATATGCATCAAGAAAGGCGCAGTGCCAATACCCAACGCACGCATGGTGATATCTCGCTTTAGACGCCATATGCCACGATGGAAATAGATAACTTCCTTCGGATTAAGGAATATAACCAACTCGATAATTACTGACACCAACTGCGAAATCATAGTAGCCAATGCTGCACCTCGAACCCCCATATCCAAGACAAAAATAAAGATAGGGTCAAGAATGATATTCGTCACCACTGCCACAATGGTAGCATACATCGCAATTTTAGGGTGCCCGATGGAGCGCAACATGCTATTCAGTCCGTAGTAGATATGCGTCAATATGTTGCCCCATAGGATAAT
>ERZ808048.79-NODE-79-length-20101-cov-9.154664_pt1 | contig 20101 bp, 16 predicted proteins | sample MGYA00380197_ERZ808048 | MGnify/ENA primary metagenome ERZ808048 (study PRJEB31490, sample SAMN06133377) | cow dung metagenome | isolation source: M1 | host: cow | place: China: Chengdu | collected 2015-05 ... | reverse complement strand
ATGACTTCCAAAAGGGTTTCGATGTGATGGTAAGCGGACAATGTGGCAAAGTGTTGCTGGAGTGGTAAAGCACTGCATTTCGATACAAAAAAAGCGCATCCTATGGTGCGCTTTTTGTTTGTGATAGATTAGGTGAGCGTAGGGGATTAGTCTTGGCGGATGATACTGCCACCTACAGCCATCTTTTGTTTGATACGTGGTGTACCTTTGTAGGTGATATGGCTTGCTCCTGCCGCTTGCGCCCAGAGTTCGCGCACCACATTCAGTTCTGCCTTGCTGGCACCTGCACAGTTGATGTGCATGACTTGCGCAACCAGGTCCTCTGCCTCTACCTCGCCAGCACCAGCAATGGTGATATGGGCTTGGTTTGCCTGACCTTCTAAATCCAACTTGCTCGCCCCCTTGGCGTCAATCGTCAATGTCTGAACATTCAGATGCAAGTCCGCTTCGGCAGCACCATTGAGATTAAGTGTTAGGGTAGGCTGAGCAAGCACTTGGTTCTCAGCGGTCTCTATCTTGCTTGCACCATACACCGTCAATTGGCGTAAATGCGGTGAAGTGATGGCAAAATCAATCATGATCTCGTCCAAAGGCAATTGATTGGACGTTTCGATATAGAGTACGCTATCCCGCACTTCAGCCTTGATACCATCCTGATCCATCAGGGATTGTATTTGGTTGGTGATCAATAGGGTAGCTGGTTGTGTGCCATTATTGAGATGCAATTGGGCAGCGCCTCGCACCTCGATACTATGGTATGGCGGCAATTGGAGTTCGGAGGTGATGGTACCTTGTTGTTCATCCACATCCAAACCGTCCCACACCATCGTTTTGAGAATCTCAGGAGCCATGTCGTAGGATTGGTACAAACGCACGAGTGATACACCCCAGAAAATGATTGATGCCAGCCAAAAGAGGATAGTGATCCACCAGAAACGTGCTTTTGGACCACGCCGCGTGCGCATGTAGGTAACTATCGTATGCACAAGCATCACGATGGGCAGAGCAATAATCAGGATTAGCGCGACCATCAACAGCGGAATGATCACCACGCCGCCGTCCACCAAAAGATCAGCAAGAACAGGGAAAATAGGCATGATGGATGCCAAACTGGTGGTTCCTGCTACCGCCACACCAAACAGCGAAAGGACAATGGCGAACAGGATAGCCAGACCCGTGAATAGCACAGGTAAAGCCAAGATGGCCAATACGACGTTGAGCACAATGCTAAACACACGACCACAACCACTATTCTGCGACTTATCTACTTTGACCTTCGGACGACGATTAGGACCAAATTCCGACGGCTCACCAATCTGCCCCTTGATGGATTGAACCATTTGAATATTAACTACTTGCACATTCTTGGCAAAGAGTGATTTTTGAAATAATTCGGCAATGCGTGCTTCGATATCCGCCATGATTTCTTGTCGGTCATCTTGAGGCAGACGCAGTTCGATGTCGTGAAGATAATCACGCAGCAGTTGATAAGCATCGTAATCGATGTGATACACCAGACCATTGAGGTTGATTGTACGAGTTTCGTTCATGATCTATTGGGTTATTTGGTTAATAGCTTGGCAGATGGATTGCCATTCTTCATTGAGTTGAGTAAGCAGTTGCTTTCCCTCTTCGGTGAGGGTATAATACTTGCGCGGAGGCCCGCCCGTGGACTCTTGCCAACGATAAGAGAGCAGCCCCTCATTCTTCATGCGGGTCAGGAGTGGATAGACCGTGCCCTCCACCACCACCAATCGCGCCTCCTTGAGGGTATCAAGGATGTCCGAAGCATAGGCTTCATCGCGATTGATGATGGAAAGGATACAGTATTCCAATAACCCTTTGCGCATTTGACTTTTGAGATTGGATAGCATCGCAGTAACTACCATTTACTGGTTTTCTATTTGATTGTAATTGGGAATGAGTACCATCAAGATGATGTAAAGCAGCAGACCAGGGAATCCAGCAGAGAATAAACTCAGGATGAGATACACCACGCGAATCACCGTAGGATCTACATCAAAATACTCGGCGATACCGCCACAAACACCCGCCACAATGCGGTTAGAAGAACGATACAATTTTTTCATTGTCTTTTATGATTTTTTATATTACTTGATTCCTCGTACCAATTGTCAAATGTCATTAGTCATCTATACGAATAAAATGTCCTTCAAGGTCGAAAATCAAGTCTAAGCCTGTGCCCAATTCCACCGTCAAATGACGATATCCAACTACATATTCCACAACAAAACTATTGGGATAATGCGTCTGCACGAAGTTGATAATCGGTTCGGGAACAATGCCTGTAGGCACTTTCAGCACCTGACAATCAATGGATTTGAAGTTTCCTTGGTAATCAAACTCCATCTCAATATCATTCTTGAGATGTACTTGATATTCATGATGCACGCCATCGCGCTCGCGTTCAATGTATGCAACGTCGGTAACGTTGAAATACTTTTGAATAAACACCTGCGCTTGAGCAGGAAGATCAGAATATTCTACCAGTTGATGATGATCGGCACATGCCGTCAAAGAAATGGTTAGGATTGCCCATACGGCTAAAATCTTTTTCATAATTCGTCAATTTAATAAGTTTATATTCAGGTTTATATTTAAGTTTGTATGAGTAAATACAAAAACTATGCCATTTCTCTTCCATCGGACAAATCATCGCATATAATCATAGCAAAGAACACTTGATTCGGAAATCCAATGCAAAGGTAATATTATTTATAATACTATGCAATACAAAGTACTGAAATATGTGTAAAATGCCGGTATTTTTGTTGATTTTGATAAATGGAAGTAGCAAAATGGGGGTAAAATTTGCAGATATAAGAAAAAAACTGTATCTTTGCAGGCTATTATGCGCGAGTATGCGCTTGCGCGAAGTAATATGGAGGATATTTCAACACAATAAGCTATGGAATATAAATATCTGAATACGCTCTATTACCCCAGCGACTTGAAGGCATTGCCCCTGGATGCACTGCCACAAGTATGCGAGGAGGTGCGCGATTTCATTATTCAGCAGTTAAGCCAAAACCCTGGGCACTTGGGTTCTTCACTCGGTACTGTGGAGCTTACGGTGGCATTGCACTATGTGTTTGATACGCCCAACGACCAACTGGTGTGGGACGTAGGTCATCAGGCATATGCCCATAAGATTCTTACGGGCAGACGCGAGCGATTCCATACCAACCGACAGTTCAAAGGATTGGCACCATTCCCTTCGCCTATGGAGAGCGAATACGATGCTTTCATAGCAGGACATGCTAGCAATAGCATCTCTGCGGCATTGGGAACGGAAATAGGATACCACCAAACCGACAACGGTAAGCGACGAGTAGTGGCTATCATTGGCGATGGCGCCATGACGGGCGGATTGGCATTCGAGGGACTCAACAATACCTCGATGAATAAGAATAATCTGCTCATCGTACTCAACGACAATAATATGGCGATTGACCCTATCAAGGGCGGATTTACGCAGTATTTGGTAGATATCACTACTAGCGAACGATACAATCGTTGGCGTTGGTGGGGATATCGAGTGGCACGCAAGCTGCACCTCATCACCGATGACAACAAAGGGCGAGTACAACGCTTTACCAATAACCTCAAAGCACTACTCACCAAGCAAGGCACTAACATCTTCCAAGGACTTAACCTACGCTATTTTGGTCCTGCTGACGGACACGATGTGCTGAGTTTGGTGCGTATCTTCAACGAGATAAAAGACTACGAGGGACCTAAGGTGCTGCATATCATCACCAAGAAAGGCAAAGGCTATGAACCTGCTGAAAATGACCAAACAACTTGGCATGCACCAGGAGAGTTCTGTGTGGAGACAGGAGTAAGAAACCAGGATCCAAGTACAAAGAAGGAGCCACTATGGCAAGAAGTGTTTGGAGAGCAACTGCTCACACTGGCGAAGGAAGATGAGCGTGTGGTGGGTGTCACACCAGCCATGCCAAGTGGTTGTAGCATGACGATCATGCAACGCCAACTGCCTGACCGCGTATTCGATGTCGGTATCGCAGAGGGACACGCAGTCACTTTCTCAGCAGGTATGGCAAAGGCGGGACTTGTCCCATATTGCAATATCTACTCCAGTTTCTTGCAACGTGCCTACGATAATATCATTCACGATGTGGCATTGCCTAAGCTGCATGTTGTCTTCTGTATTGACCGTGCTGGTATCGTGGGCAATGATGGCGCAACCCACCATGGCCTCTTGGACTTGGCATACCTACGTCCTATTCCAAATATGGTGATAGGTGCTCCTATGACCAAAGAGGACCTCGAAACCATGATGTGCCTTGCCAAAGACTATGACGGACCTATCGCAATCCGTTACCCAAGAGGTCGCAGCATGAGCGCTACCAGCAATGGGCAATTGACGATAGGCAAAGGTGTCTGCCTAAAAGAGGGTAGCCAAATAGCAGTACTAAGTATTGGCGCAATGGGTAATACGGTTGCGGATGCTATTGAGGCACTTGGCGAGAAAGCTGCGCAAGTAGCACACTACGATATGCGTTGGCTCAAGCCTATAGATGAAGAGCTCTTGCATACAGTAGGTAAGACCTTTGACACGATCATCACGGTGGAGGATGGTATGATCAGTGGCGGATTGGGCAGTGCTGTGCTGGAGTTTATGGCAGATAATGGCTACACACCACGTGTGATCCGATTGGGTGTAAACGACCAGTTTGTGGAGCATGGAAGCACCAAGGAATTATATCAGTTGTTAAAATTAGATAAAGAAGGTATATGCGAATCATTATTGCAGGCGCTGGAGCAGTAGGTCGCCATTTGGCGAAATTGCTGTCGCGCGAAGATATGGATATCAGTCTCATTGACGACCGCCAAGACCGCTTGGGTGATCTCGATGCAAACTATGACCTACTGACCAAGGTGGGAAGTCCGATGTCGATTAACGACCTCAAGAGTATAGGCGTAAAAGATGTGGACCTCTTCATCGCAGTTACACCATCCGAGGCAGATAATATCACTGCGTGTTTGCTCGCAAATCAACTGGGAGCAAAGAAGACATTAGCGCGTATCGACAACTACGAGTATCTCATTCCAGAGAATAAACGCATCTTTGAGCAGATGGGACTCAACCACCTCATCTACCCAGAACTACTTGCAGCGCACGAGATTACCGCTTCGCTCAAAACCAACTGGATGCGCTACCACTTGACGCTTTGTGAAGGCGCATTGGAACTCTGCGTAGTGAAAGTGCGTGAAGGTGCAGAGGTGATTGGCAAGCAGTTTATGTCAGGATTCTTCAATCATGGACTTTACCGCGTAGTGGCTATCAAACGCGGACAAGATACCATCATCCCTACAGGAGCAGATGAGATTCAAGCCGACGATATGGTGTACGCCGTTTGTACGCGAGAGAATATGAAACATCTGCGTGAGCAACTCGGCAAACAGAAACAAGAAATCAAAAACATCATCTTCTTTGGCGGATCAAAGATTGCACAGAAGACCGTACAAAACTTATCGGATGACCTCAGTATCAAAATCCTGGAGGCTGACCGCGAACATTGCTATCATCTTAGCGAGAAAATCAATAATGCACTGATTATCAATGCCGATGGTAGCGATATGGCCGTGTTGAAAGACGAGGGTATAGAGGATGCGGATGCTTTTGTAGCAGTCACCGATAGTAGCGAAGCGAATATCTTTGCCTGCATGGCTGCCAAGCGTTTTGGTGTGAAAAAGACCATCGCTGAAGTCGAGAATATTGACTATATACCTATGGCTGAGGGCTTGGATATCGGTACGGTACTCAACAAGAAAACCATCGCTGCTTCATATATCTACCAGATGTTGCTGGATGCCAGTGTGCTGAATGTGCGCAACTTGACCAGTGCCGATGCCGAAGTGGTGGAGTTTATGGCAGAAGAAGGAAGCCGTATCACCAAATCTAAGATTCGTGATATGCGTTTGCCTAAAGATGCGAATATCGGTGCTATCGTGCGTGCTGGCGAAGGTATATTGGTGAATGGTGACACACAGATCTTACCAAACGACCAAGTTGTGGTATTCTGCAAGAGCCAAGTCATCCGCCAACTCGAGAAGTTCTTCAAATAACTTTCAACTTTCAACTGTTATGACACGCACATTCAATACACGGATGGTCTTCCGCACCATGGGCGCACTGCTTTTAATAGAGGCAGTGTTTATGACCTTGGCATTGGGCGTGAGCTTGTGGTATGGCGAAGCAGATAGTGATGTTTTTCTGCTCTCCACCATCGTCACCCTACTGGCAGGTATATTGGGTCTGCTGATAGGTCGTCGTGCTGAGTCACGCATGGGCGAGCGCGAGGGCTATGTGATTGTGGCAATGGTGTGGGTGGTGTTCTCTGCCTTTGGACTATTGCCATATTACCTTAGCGGACAAGTGCCCAGTTTCACAGACGCATGGTTTGAGAGCATGTCGGGCTTCACCACTACGGGAGCGACCATTATCCCCGACCTGGAAGTGATTACCCACGGATTGCTCTTCTGGCGGTCGTTGACCCAATGGATAGGCGGTATGGGAATCATCGTGTTATCCATTGCGATCCTGCCTATCTTCGGACTCAACGGCATGCAGCTCTATGCTGCGGAGGTGTCGGGTTTGACCTACGAGAAAGTGTCACCACGCATCGCCGACACGGCGAAAATGATGTGGAGTATCTATGTATTGCTCACCGTTACCGAAGTGGCTGCATTGTGGCTATGTGGCATGGAGGTGTTTGATGCAGTGTGCCACTCGTTTTCTACGATTGCTACGGGAGGCTTCTCTACCCACAACAATAGCTTGGAGTTCTACGATTCAGCAGCTATCCATTATACCGTAACGTTCTTTATGTTCATCTCGGGTATCAACTTTGTGCTACTCATTTACTTGCTACGAGGCAAAGCTCGCAACTTCTTCCAAGATGAGGAATTGCGTTGGTATAGCGTAGCGGTCTTGGTGTTTGCGGTGATGCTTACTATTGGTTTGTATATCGCTCGTCCAGGTTGGACTGGTTTGCACATGGAGCGTGCATTCCGCGATAGTATCTTCACAGTAATTAGTTCGATGACCTCTACAGGATACACCATTTCTGACTATATGTACTGGCCTGTGGTAGCATGGGTGGTTATCTTCTTCCTGATGCTGACAGGTGCTTGTGCTGGTAGTACGGCTGGTGGTATCAAGTGGGTACGATTGGCAATTATCTTGAAGAACGGTGTGGCAGAGTTCCAACGTCGTATTCACCCTAATGCCATCATTCCTGTGAAACTCAATGAGAAGAATGTGCCACAGCAGACCATCAATAATATCATGGCATTTCTGATCTTCTATATCTTTATCATTGTTGTGACGGTAGTGATATTCTGTGCCAGCGGTGTGAACTTCGATGAGTCCATCGGTGCTGCTGTTTCAGCAATTGGTAATGTAGGTATCAGTATTGGTCAGTTTGGTCCTGCTGGCACATATGCAGAGTTCCCTATGGTGGCAAAGTGGGTAATGAGTTTTGTGATGTTGATAGGTCGTCTAGAGATCTTCACCGTGTTGCTGCTCTTTACTAGAGCATTGTGGCGGAAGTAAACATACACCATCTCTCGAACTATGAACGCCTATGAATTGGCATACGAATATGTGCAGCATACCAATCGCTGTATCTTCCTGACGGGCAAAGCAGGCACTGGTAAGACAACTTTCTTGCGTCGCCTTAAACAGGAATGTCCAAAGCAAATGGCGGTAGTAGCTCCTACGGGAGTGGCTGCAATCAATGCAGAGGGAGTGACGATTCACTCCCTTTTTCAGTTGCCTCCACAACTATTTCTCCCTACGCCAGAAGCACGCAAGCAACTCTTCTCCGAGATGCAGATGCGCGCACAAAAACAGCGTGTACTGCGCAACCTAGAACTCCTAGTTATTGATGAGGTGAGTATGGTACGTAGCGATTTGCTGGATACCATCGATGCGGTACTACGTCATATCAAGCACCAACCTAATCATCCTTTTGGTGGCGTACAGGTGTTGGTTATTGGCGACCTTTTCCAACTCTCGCCTGTCGCACGTGAGGAGGAATGGCGCATGCTACAAGACTATTATCGAGGGCCTTATTTCTTCCAAGCGCATGTGTTTCAGCAGTTGAATCCTGTATATATCGAACTAGACCATGTCTTCCGCCAAAGCAATATTGATTTTGTGGAGATACTCAATCAGGTGCGCAATAATACCCTCACGCCTCAATCGTTGCAAATGCTCAATACACGCTATCTGCCTGAATTCAAAGCAGATGAACAAAAGGAGTATTACATTGTGCTCTCTACGCATAACCGCAAGGTAGATGCTATCAACCAGCGTGAAATGGATGCATTGCCGGGTAAAATGTATCATTATTCTGCCACGATTAAGGACACATTCCCAGAATCGATGTACCCCATGGATGAAACGCTAACCCTAAAAGTGGGCGCACGGGTGATGTTCACGAAAAATGATTCCTCACAAGAGAAGCGTTACTACAATGGCAAACTGGGCGTTGTCTCTCACCTCACAGACAAGACCATTACCGTTACTTGCGAGGGCGAGGAACCGATAGATGTTCATCGCGAGACATGGGAGAATATCCGCTATACTTCAGAGGCTGGTAGCGAAGTGGTGCAACCAGAGGTAATTGGCACTTTTAGCCACTATCCTTTACGCCTCGCATGGGCAATCACCATCCATAAGGCGCAGGGCTTGACTTTTGACCGTGTGGTGATTGATGCTGCGGACGCTTTTGCGGCGGGGCAAGTGTATGTCGCCCTGTCGCGTTGCCGCAGTTTAGAGGGCATTGTACTCTTGACTCCTATACCTAGTCGTGCACTGACCAATGCTCGCGAAGTCTTGGACTTTACCAACCAACAGCAGGAGATTGACACCATTCGTCAGCAACTCCCACTTGCGCAACGTGAGTATCTAACTATCTTACTTTGTGCGCTGTACGATTTTCGAGAACTGATGGGGCGTTGTTATGCGCTCGCGCAGATGAGTAAGAAAATGAATTCGGTGCAAAATACTTCGGATGACTATTTCCCTGATATCATTGCACTGCTGGAGGAGTTGCAAGGGGTAGGGGAGCGTTTTCAGCAACAAGTGCGCCAAATCGTTTATATAGGTGATATGGAGCGCTTGCAAGAGCGTTTGAAAGCCTCTATTCCGTACTTTGCCCCTCGTTTGCATGAGGTGCTCAAAACCATTTCTAACTGCCCACTTCGTAGCAATGACAAGAGCGATGCTTCTACTCTAAAACAAGCGTTGATAGATGTCTATGCTGCTATTGCTCGCATAGCATACTTGCAAGCGCAAGTGTCGAGGGTACCTACTGTGGAAGGGTATTTCAAAGCGCGCGATTCATTCCGCTTGCAAGAGCCTAACATCACAATCTACACGGCTCAACGTAAAGTGCGAACCACAGGTACTGCCTTCCAGTCTATGGCACTTCTCCATCAAGGTTATCGCCTTAGTGAGATAGCGAAGATGCGTGATATAACGCTAAAAACCGTAATCAAGCATATCAAACCATTTATTGAGGATGGTGTGATTAATCTTTCCGACATTTTCCCTGCTGATAGAAAATTGCTGCGATAAGTACGCACAATCAGAGGAATAAGTCTATATTGATTGGGCTGTTCCTATACCAAAGATATACTAAGGGTATACGATTTACAAATAAGGATTATATAGCTTCTCGTGGGCAATGGTAGTTGGATAGCCGTGCCCAGGATACACTTGGGTGTTCTCTGGAAGAAGCACCAACTTCTTGAGCGAGCAAATCAAAGTGTGCATATCGCCACCTGGGAGGTCTGTACGACCAATTGATTCTTGAAACAATGTGTCGCCTGTGAACAGGATATTCTCATCTGGTAGGTGATAGCATACCGCATCCTCCTTGTGTCCAGGAGTAGCAATTACATGAATGTTAAAATATGGGATATCCAGCTGACCTTCATCCGGTTGGATAATTGCGTTTAGGTTGTAGGTTTGTTCTACGAATGTTTGACCACAAACATGGTCTGGGTGTGCATGAGTGATGAGCAAAGCAATCGGCGTGAGTTGCTCTTGTTGGATATACGCTGCAAAACGTTGCTGTTCATGCTCCTCATACATACCCGCATCAATGATGATGGCATGCTTGGCATCATCTGTGAGTACATAGGTGCACTCGCGGTAAGGATTGAAATAAAATGTCTTGATATGTACCATTTGATCAATCAGAGTGGTAGGTAAAGCACAAACTTCTCTTTATACCAATCGCCTGCAAAGATTTTAGATATATCGGTGGTTTCTACGTATTTTCGATATGGATGAATCTCGCCTTCGAGGTTACCGCCTTTGAGCACCATCAGACCATTAGGCATGGCGTTCTGATGTTTGCTACTAACATTCTTGCGGATAAGTTTGACCAAGTCGCCCAGAGGCATCACGGCACGACTAATCACGAAATCGAACTTCCCCTTCTCCATCTCTGCACGTTCTTGGATACAGGTAACGTTCTTTAGTCCGATGGCATTGGCAACCTCTGTAGCTACACGAATCTTCTTACCGATACTGTCAATCAATGTGAATTGACATTCTGGGAATAGAATCGCCAATGGAATACCAGGAAAACCTCCGCCAGTACCGACATCGAGTAGGGTAGTACCTGGCTGAAAGTTAAGCACTTTGGCTATCGCAAGCGAGTGGATGATATGGTGCGGATAGAGGTTGTCTATATCCTTGCGTGAGATTACATTGATCTTCGCATTCCAATCACGATAGAGTTCGCCTAATGCTGTGAATTGTTGCTCTTGTAGAGGCGTCAGGGAGAAATGCTCCCTGATGCACTCTACACCAGCAATATCCAATTGATTAATCATTTCAGCCATGTGCTTAGATTATCCCAAGTTGGTGAATACGTTTTGTACGTCCTCATCTTCCTCAATGCGGTCGATGAGTTTTTGTACGCTCTCCATCTCCTCGTCGCTGAGGGTCTTGGTGTCGTTAGGAATACGTACGAACTCACATGATTGGATCTCAAAGCCGTTGTCCTCAAGATACTTTTGCATTTGTGAGTATTGGTTGAAATCGCCATAAATAACGATGGTACCTTCTTCCTCGTCATGACCGAGCTCCTCTACACCAAAGTCAATCAACTCCAATTCGAGTTCGTCCAAGTCAATACCCTCTTTTGCTGATACGGTAAAGCAAGCTTTACGGTCGAAGAGGAATTGGAGACAGCCTTGTGTACCGAGGCTACCACCATGCTTGGTGAAATAGCTGCGGATATTAGCTACAGTACGCATATTGTTGTCGGTAGCTGTCTCTACGAAGATAGCTACACCGTGAGGACCATATCCTTCGTAGCAAATCTCTTTGTAACCTTCTGAAGACTTGTCAGTTGCTTTCTTAATAGCGCGCTCGATGTTGTCTTTTGGCATGTTCTCCTTTTTACACTGTTGCATCAGTGTACGAAGACGAGGGTTGCTGTCTGGATCTGGACCACCATCGCGCGCTGCCATGGTGATTTCTTTTCCCAATTTAGTAAATACACGGGCCATGTGACCCCAACGTTTCATTTTTGTCGCTTTGCGATATTCAAAAGCTCTTCCCATATTGATTATTGATATTTTTGTTAAATTATTCAGCTACTGTTGTTTGTTGAACCTTGATAGAGTCACCTTGTACGGCTGCTACAGGTGTTTGGATACTATCAACTGCAGGTTGTGCAGTTGTAGTGTCTTGTTGTACGCGGTCGTAGATGATCTCCACTTTTACTTCTTCGAATGTGATGTTAAACTCTACACGACGGTTTTTAGCACGACCAGCCTTGGTCTTGTTGTCTTCAATAGGTTTATCTGGACCATAGCCATGTGCGGTCAAGCGCTCTGCTGGTACGCCTTGCTCAATGAGGTAAGTACGTACAGATTGTGCACGACGCTCTGAAAGATCAACATTATATTCATATTTACCTACGTTGTCGGTGTGACCCTGTACCTCAACGAGATAATTGGCATTATCAATAAAGATCTTAGCGATATCATTCAATATCTTGTACGAACTCTTCTTGATGGTAGCTTTGCCATTTTCGAATTGGATACCTGACATCGCTTTCTTGAGTAAATTACGTATCTCACGTTTCACCTCTGGGCAACCTTTATTCTCTTTCAAACCTACTACCAATGGACACTCATCAAGGTAGTCATATACACCATCACCATCCGTGTCTAAGAGACAACCCTTTGCATCAATGGCATGACGTCCTTCCTCTGGAGTATCAGGACATTCGTCCAAGTAATCAGGCACTCCATCAAGATCGCTATCGATAGGGCAACCCAGCGAGTCAACCATGCCATATGCGGCAGCAGGTGTGTTAGGACATTGGTCAATATAGTCAAATACACCATCACCATCGGTGTCCAATGGACAACCTACAGAATCAATATATCCGTATGCCTCCTCAGGAGTATCAGGACATTCGTCCATATAGTCAAACACACCGTCACCATCGCTGTCAATAGGGCAACCCAAAGAATCTACATAGCCATATGCAGCAGCAGGAGTATTCGCGCAGACATCAATGTAATCAGGTACATCATCGCCATCAGTATCCAACGGACAACCTACTGTATCAAGCAAACCAAAGGCAGCAGATGGAGTGAATGGACACTCGTCCATGTAATCTGGAATACCATCGCCGTCGGCATCCAGTGGACAGCCTACCTCGTCTACGCGTACGTTAGTAGGAGTACCTGGACATGCATCAAACAAATCAAAAATACCATCTTGGTCAGCATCTTTGTTCTTCTTTGGATTAGTACCTACTACGATTGCAATACCAAAGGATAAGTTTACACCTGGAGTCTTGTAAGGAATAGATAGTTTTACATCTTCAGTTGCTGCTTTTGCATAAGTTGTTGGGATATAATCGGTTGCTAATGTCAGCATCAAACCATCATATGGCGCAAGCGACAATGCGGCACCGATATTGCTCCAATGACCATTGATAAACGAATAGGATGCAGCCAGGTTAACCCAGTTGAATGGACGGAAAGCGGCACCAAAGGTCAGCTCTTCTGTCACTGCGTTGTTGTAGAAACGTGTACGTGAGTACAGACCTACACCTACGCGGTTTTCCCAGAAATTAGCATCCACACCTATATTCAAGTTAGCTGTAAGCATGCGTGCTGCTGGCTTGCCTGTTTTAAAACCTTCAATTTGCAGTGCATCTGTATAACCCGCAAACTCATTGGTCAAAGCAGAGCCTAAGCTATCCATTTGCAATACACCATCTGATAGGTAATCCTTTAGTTGTAAATTAACTCCCACAAAGCTAGTATCTACAGAGAGTGCTCCTTGTGCAAGATTAGTCCAACGAATAAAACCAAGATCGGTTACAGAGGCAGTGATTTGCAAGTTCTCAATAGGCTTGTATGTCATACCTAAATCCAATGCAGCACCCAAACCAGCAGGTTTGACAAAGTCTGTAATATTATTGCTTACTAATGAGGAAATATCCATATCGGATAAATTCTCAACATTTTCTGGCAATTGATCCCACATCAAAGGAGCTGCTGCAATGAGTTCACCTTTGGCTGTGGCTATAAGCTCTTCATAGCCTGTTTGAATTGTCAAATCATTGATGTTTGCACCTACATAAGCTTGTCCAACTAAGAATTTGAATTTTCCACCGACTGTCCATTGGTCATTAATCTTGTGTGAATAACCCAATGCAAAGTCAGTATATGCCGTCATGTTTGCTCCAAGTGAGAGCGGACCAATCGTATCAGATGTCAAATTATTCAAACCAAACAATGATTTGCTAATCCCTATACCTCCAATAATATGCTCGGATATATTCACATGTACATATCCAAAGTCTTTGATGCGGAAACCAAAGCCCAAAAGATTAAGATACACGTCGGTATCGAAAAGAACAGTATTAGGTTTCTTATCCAACCAATTGGGATTAGCATTAGGGTGGAGTGGAGTAATCGTATTGCCCGTAATGGCATCTTTGAATATAAGATCCTGCATGGTAAAGGCATTATTGCCAGCCCATAAGCTTGTGTAACCAATAACTGGGAGAGTTACGTACACTTTACTCACTGGTTGAAATGCAGGGTTGATGATATGACGCATTGGTGCATTTTCCAAGAAATACAATGTATTCACTTGTTGAGCACTAGCAATAGAGGTACTCATCAGGAGAACCGCTATCAATAAATTACGAAATGTTGTTTTCATACTTTTGTCCTCCTAAATATTATTGTGGTTGATTGTTTGACTCTGTTAATCCATCAAGATTCAAAAGAGCTTTGATATTTGCACCAACACCAATGCCTATACGCAAATTTTGAGTATCGGTTAATCGAATGTTTGGTAATCCGTTTTTGTAAGCTTCTTGCAAAGACTCATCATCCAGAGATAATTCCAATACAATGCTCTTGACTTGAGAGAATGTATTTAACAGTTCTTCAGTTACTGTGATGATTTGTGTGGTCTTAATAGGTTTAGGTGTCCAAGTGTGGTCATTATTTTCTTCATAAGAAGAAGATGCAATCAGGATTGTATCTTGACCTGTGAGGCGGAATGGTTTGGTCGTATCTTCGGAATCCATCAACAGATTTCCTAATGAATCCAAGCAATTTAGTACTAATTTGAATTGTAGTGGGATACCATTTTCAATGCCAAGAGCCAATTTCAATGTAGCTTCTCCTATCGTATCAATAACTTGGACGTTAGCCAATAGTGAATCCAATCGCAATTGACTCAAATCAATGTCTGTGATAGTATCGGAATAACTAAGTGCTATACCTTCGTTGAATACAAACGGAATTGTACATGCAGCATCTAGTCGAATACCTGCATTATTACCAATACGAATTTGTGGTGTTTCTTGACGGTTAAAGTCCACAGAGAATTTGTAACCAATCTTTTCTGGATGTACAGTGAACAATTGATCAAGGCGTCCACGAGCTCTATCCTTGTCAAACAATAAATGCATTGTGGCAGAATCACCAATAGAACTATTCAGTGATAAATACTCGCTTGGCGTATAGTATTTGTATAATTCGCGAGAATCATTAAAGGTGGCATGTACTGTATCACCATCAGATCCTACGACATACAAATGATCACCATGCAGTACCAATGCGCCAGCAATTTGTGTTGTGATACTCACATCAATACGAGGATCTGCTAAAGGCAACTTAAAGTCACCTAATGAACGATAACCATCCCATTCCTCTTCCAATACAATCTCATTGTCATCCGACATATCACCACTTGCTTTAAACATTCCCCAAACTGCGTAATAGTCAATGAATTGAACTCCTAACTTATATTGGAATTCAGCATCCTTAGGTATTGTTATTTGACCTGCCGAAGATGGGATTTTGATATACATCGTAATCAAGAAATTGCAGGAATCTACTACATTACCGCGAAAATCTTCCCATTTACTAGGATGGCGATTTTTCATCAAATTCATTGAGAATTCATCCACATTAATCGGTATCTCTTGATCGTAGCCATATTGCTTACCTACACCTTTTTGATAAACAGTGACAATATTACCATCAGGACGAGTAAATGCGTCACCTAACTTGATGGTAACTTTTTCGACCCAATCCCAATCTAGTGGTAAGTTCTTACGAGAAATGGTACTTATAAAACTTGCATTTTTAATCAAGGCACTATCCAATCGCTGATAATCTTCATCGTTGTTAATACCATTCAGGTGTAATGTCAATGGAAATTCTAACGGAATGGTGTAGTGATCATTACCAGTAATTTTTCCATCGATAAAAAATGGTAAGTTCTCTAACTTATCATATACCTTCATTGGTAGTGTTTTTCTACTGATATATTGACTCAGGTTCACGTTGTGGAACGGACGAACCCAAGAAAATGTGTCTTTGAACGCTAATGCATAGCCATTATCCAATTCCTCAACATAGATTCCCCAAGTACCATCGCCAACGAAATCGCCAAGGGTAGCATTTACTGATCCAATAGGCAATGCTAAATTTGCTTCCACTTTGGTTGTCGTATCGATGTTACCTAAATCCACATCGGCTTTACAACCAACTAATGTCATAGCCATGCATATCCCGCACCACAATGACACTCTGAAAATGTTACGTTTCATAATATTTTGTTGTTTTTTGTTAATTCTGCCTTATTTCGCATAAAAATGCCTGCAAAATTACAACTTTTTTTTGAATTATGCAAGTGTTTATTCATTTTTTATGAAATAAACTTTTTCGCTGGCACGTGTGACAGCAGTGTACAGCCAACGGTAAAAACCTTCTTCATCTGCATGCAATTCGCCGCCTTTGTAAGGGTCTATATACACATGTTTCCACTGCCCACCTTGCGATTTGTGTCCCGTTACGGCATATGCAAAACGTACTTGCAGGGCATTATAATAAGGTGATTGATAGATGGTTTCGATCAGTTTCTTCCTGTTGTGAGCCAACTCGGGATAATCCTCTGCTATTCGCCCAAACAGTTCTCGATGCAAGCCATTATTCATCTCTGGAGAGTCGCTATGCAACGTGTCAAGCCAAATCACAGCATCTATCTCCCAATCGTAATCCAACGCGCGCAATTGGGCATCTGCAAAGTGAAAACCATACATCTCGCGTATGTTGCGCAAACGGCTGATTTCCAGCATATCACCATTTGCTAAGAAAGGCAAATTTTCATACTTCTCTGTCCAAAAATAGTTATTTTTGCTCACCATTAATCTATCCCCATTCTCAATCTCTTCTTCACGCCAAAGAATTCGTGCGCGAATGCCTTGATTGTAAATGTTGGTACGCTTATTTGTGCGGGTCAAGATGATTGTTTGCTCTGCCCCTATATCGCGATATGATTCTTCAATCTTTTCGATAAAATCGCTTCCGCTAATCATTTCTAAATCAGCGCTTTGTTGCAAATACCCCCACATGTCTTTTCCTGCTGAATTATGGGGATTTAATGCTACATGACGCAAGGTGGTTGCGTTGCTCAGAATACCACTATCAAGTGCCTGACGAGCTACCTCAGTGAGTGTGTGAGTAGTGATGTTCAAACTATACTTCGCCATATATTCCTCGCGTAGCGCAGGGGACAATTCTGTGCCTATTGGAGGCAGCTGCGCATTATCTCCCAGCAGCAATAGACTACAACCATCACCGCTATACACATATTTCACTAAATCATCCAATAAGATCCCAGAACCAAAAGTCTGATTATCGCGGATGCCACTAATCATTGAGGATTCATCCACTATAAACAGTGTGTGTTTGTATAAGTTGTCGTTCAGACTAAATACTTCCTCGCCCAACTTTTTCTGACGGTAAATGAACTTATGAATAGTGTACGCTGGCGTACGCGCGTAGCGCGAAAGTACTTTTGCAGCACGTCCAGTGGGAGCCAAAAGCACTACTTTTTGTTGCAATTCCTTGTATGCTTGCACCAATGCTGCCATCATGCTCGTCTTTCCTGTTCCTGCATAGCCCAATAGGATAAATGCCTTGCGCTCAACGGGAGAAATAATAAAGCGACTCAATTTATCCAACAACGCATTTTGTCCTTCATTTGGCATAAATGAAAGACTCGCTATAATTCTATTTTTGATAAACTGCTCCAGCACTTCGTAATATCCCTATTAAGACTTTTAAACTTTAAAAACTTCTTATCCTTTTTCTCGCTATGTTACAAAAAAAGGGTAAGCTGACTACATCGCACCGCTACAACCTCTTACCCTTGCTTCGGTCAGGACCTGGGGGAGTTCAGAGGGAGCTGGTCGTGTAGGACTTACCCTAATTCGGCTGCAAAAGTACTGCTTTTTTTTTACATACACAAATTTTTTCTAAAAAATATGCGCACTTCCTTAATTTATTCCCTTAATTTGTTACTTTTACGTTGTATTTAGCTATCCATTGTGTGTTTTTTTTATACCACTATTGCATGTATGCAAAAAAAGTCGTATCTTTGCACTCAAAATACAATGCAAAACCCATTGGCAGTTAGACATAATAATGACTACAATAAATAGAAATATTATTCGTACACGTGCACTAGCATTATCCATTGTAATAATATTGTTGAGCGCTTCAGTGCGAGCTGAGAGCGTTTATCGTGACACATGCTATTCTCTGCGCGCCGATATGACTTATGCTTACAATATAGTTTATGGGCATCATGGCGCGTTTGATGTGGAAGCAAATTTGCCTATTAATCCTCATTTCGAAGGAGAAGTAGTTGCGCGTGCAACCACGGCGAACACATATGCAATAGGTTTCCGCGCACAGCCTAAATTCCCTATCCGAAAGAATGGAAAAGACTATGGAGAAGTTGTTTTGGAAACGCGTATGCTGTACAACCGATACGAGCGTAACCAAATACACGGACTATCAATAGCTTTTTCTGCTGGGTATCGTTGGGAGTATATTTATTTTAAGGCGGGGTATGGTCTAAGTATGGCTGCTACGACAGTTATGTCGCAACATTCTACGGAAAATAGTGTTTTCGAACCACATAACTTGGTGTACTATTTGGAAATTTTTGCACGCCCACATACTTCTCCATGGAATATCTCTGCATGCATCACGGATATGACAGATTTTCAGATGGAACGAATGTTCACACCAATATTTATGCTAAAGAGTTATGTGGATATAGCAGAACATTGGCGTTTGTGCTTTAGTGGGCAATGCAAACCAGTTGGTATTGCCAATCAAGCTGCATCATTTTTTGGAGCGGAGGTAACTGTTGGGGGATTGTATAAATTTTGACAATTATGAAAAGAATAATATACATACTGCTACTTGGTGTTATGCTGGCGTTTGTAGGATGCGATGAAAATTCTGCAGCATTGTTTAGAAGTACAGCACCTTCTGTTGATGAAAGATTTATTCTTTCAATGCAATACAACGATGTGAATGGATATGTCACTATTCAAACACATGACGATGAATACAATGTATATGTATGTACAGATACGCACGTGGCTACGGTAAATACGAAATTCCAAGCATTTATCCAGCGTTATCGTGAGGACCGCATGTGCCCAGTAGCTATATGTCTAGGGGATTTAATTGAAGCAGATCATTCATATTTGTGGTTTGTGGATGCATTCAAGCATATAAAAACCAATCCATCTAAGCCCGATACGATGTTTGTGACTATTGGTAACCACGACGTATTCTACAATCAATGGCATAATTACACGCAATATTGGCCCACTTCTACCTACTATTTTGTTGTGGAAACAAATGGCAAGAATCGGGCGAAAGATTTGTTTATTTGTCTTGATACGGCGCAAGGAACCTTAGGTAAGAAGCAACTTGGATGGCTCAAATGGATATTGGAATGGGCTGACACACAGGATTTTAGGCATGTTTTTGTTTATTCACATATCAATATTTTCCGTCGTGATAATACCTATGCGGATATTTCTACCGTTTCACTAGAAGAAACATACGAACTGATGTCGCTGTTTACGAAGTATAAGGTCAAACAATTTTGGGCTGGACATGATCACAGCCGTGAGGAGTTTACGCATGGAAATGTCAAATACATTATTGTGGACAGTATGAAAGAGGAGGATGAGAAACCTGCGTATATGATTCTGCATATCGGTAAGGAAATTAATAATACTTTCCATACGCTTTCAGATTCTATTTGAGACAGCTAAATTGGTGATTTTTTATTAATTGCTTGCATATGTCGAAAAAAAGCACTATCTTTGCACGATAATTGTTAGAAATGGATAAAACTTTGCGTTTTTGAAATCTTTGAAGATAAAACTTTAATTATTTGAACCCTTAAAACTAAATACAATATGGCTAAAAAAGAAATTCAATTCTCCCTTGTTTATCGCGACATGTGGCAGAGTAGTGGCAAGTATGTGCCACGCAAAGATCAGTTGGCAAAGATTGCTCCTGTGATTATTGACATGGGCTGTTTCGACCGTGTGGAGACCAATGGCGGTGCTAGCGAACAAGTGAATCTACTCTATGGCGAGAATCCCAATATAGCAGTACGCACCTTCACCAAGCCTTTCAATGAGGTAGGTATTAAGAC
>ERZ808048.78-NODE-78-length-20141-cov-5.030851_pt1 | contig 20141 bp, 16 predicted proteins | sample MGYA00380197_ERZ808048 | MGnify/ENA primary metagenome ERZ808048 (study PRJEB31490, sample SAMN06133377) | cow dung metagenome | isolation source: M1 | host: cow | place: China: Chengdu | collected 2015-05 ... | reverse complement strand
TTATATCAAAAAAAAAACACTACCTTTGCAACGTTTTTACGCAATATAAATATAAAAAATGTGTGTATTTACACATAAACAATAGTTAATTTGTGATTTTATGGCATTTAAAAGAGATTTATTAGAAAAGTTAGTTCTTTGGCAAAAAAGCACGAATCGCAAACCTTTGGTCATCGAGGGAGCACGACAAGTAGGCAAGACTTGGCTGATGAAAGAGTTCGGTCGTACATGCTTTGAGCAATTCACTTACATAAATTTTGAGGAACTAAATCTACAAGATGTTTTTGCGGAGAAAAATCCTCTTGCCATCATCCAGCAATTAGCATTGATAAGTGGAAATAAGATTGATCCACAACACACACTTTTGATATTCGATGAAATACAAGAGTGTAAACCTGCCCTCAATGCACTAAAGTACTTCTACGAACAGATGCCAGAACTGGCAATCGTTGCAGCAGGTTCTTTGTTGGGTGTGAGTATGGCTGCTGGTGATTCTTTCCCTGTCGGAAAGGTGGACCACATGACGCTATATCCATTGACCTTCAAAGAATATCTATCCATGGTAGATGTGGCAATGTATGATTATCTTTCTAATCGTCAAGTGGGTGATGCTATAGTCAATACGCTTGAAGAGCGCATAAAACGCCATTTTGATGATTATCGTGTATGCGGAGGTATGCCAGAAGCTGCTATGTGTATGGCAAATGGCGAAGGAGTGGAAGCTGTGGAGAAAGTACAAAGCAATATTCTCAAAGACTATCAGCTGGACTTCTCTAAGCATGCTTCTAAAACCATCATTCCCCGCATTGGACATATTTATCGCTCTATCCCGTCGCAACTTTCCAAAGAAAATCGCAAATTTGTCTATCAATTAGTGAAGCAAGGTGCTCGAGCTCGCGAGTACGAGGACGCACTACAATGGCTACGACAAGCAGGATTAATCCATCAAGTATATCTAAACAAAACACCTAACATACCTTTGACAGCGTATGATGATTTAAGTGCTTTCAAGATTTACTTATCTGATATTGGATTATTGCGTAAGTTGGCTGAAGTTCCTGTGGCCGCATTGGTGACTAAAGATGATGTGATTGGATTTCGAGAGTTCAAAGGAGCATTTGCAGAAAACTATGTATTGCAAAGTTTATCTACACAATCTACCGTAAACCTTCGATATTGGACTTCTAACAATTCAGCAGAGGTGGATTTCTTATTGCAATATGATACGCATATATTACCTATAGAAGTGAAGTCGGGAAAAAGCACATCATCACGCAGTCTCACTTTGTACAATGCGGACAAACATCCGATATTGCGAATTCGATATAGCGACAAAGAACTCAAATTAGATGATAATCTACTCAACATTCCATTGTATATGGCTGATTGGACATTCGCTTTATTGGATCGTGTTATCGCCTCGTTGTAGAAGAAGATAAATTTACTCACACTCCTCCCCCGCAGCACCCTCACACGGTGCTGCTTTTATTTGGGCATAAATATTGCGTGTATCGTTCTAAAATCACCTACAAAATAGTGCTAAAGCATTTAAAAATACCAAATCTGATGTCTATATTTGATAGTCTCAAAAAAATTGTATCCTTGCAGCACTTTTTGTGTAATTCAATAAATAGCAGGATATGAATGAGTTAGAAAATCCGTTTGTGGTGTATGGTTATGTTAGCTCCACTTATTTTTGTGATCGTGAGCAAGAGACTTGTGACCTAATAACGGCATTGTCCAACGGCAGAAATGTCACGCTGATGAGTCTACGTTGTATGGGAAAAACAGGATTGATTAGATACCTTCAGCACAATCTTCAGCACTTAAAACTTTTTTCAAAAAAAATACACCCACGCGGGAAGCGTAGTAAACACTAAACTTCCCGCGTGTTGTATATACCATTTTGCTCTCCAATTTCTCAATAATTCAGCGCAAAAACACAAAAACGCTGAGTATTCAGCACCCCCTATAATATATAGAGGCACATAAAATCAGCGGCAGAAATAGCGGCACGTGTAAAAAAATTTTTCTGTAGTAACAATCGTACCTCAGAAGTCATAAAACGCAAATCGGCGGCAACAAAACCTACAAATGCCGCTACTTTTTGTAATACTATTATAGAGGCACATCTGACTTATTCCAGAAACTAATCATATGAAATGAAGAATGTGGCAAAATGTCACAAGAATAGCCAATATATGGTAGTATATTTGTACAATAATAGAGACTTTAGAGAACATAAAATAACATAGTCATCCTACGGTCACCCTACGGAATCGTCCGCGATGCGAACGAGATGCGTATGACATGGGCTGCAAAATGTCTCGAAAATGTCTTGAGAATATGTTGATAATGACCTAAGATGGCAAAACCTCATCATTATCATGTCTGTCTAAAAATAGTGAGAACCATCATAATAAAATAGTATGTTTAAAGAAATAAAGAAGATTTTATCCTCCAAAGCATGTGGGATATCCCTAAAAGAAGCCATTGTAAGAACCTTTATAGCATCATTGGTTCGTTGTACCGATACCATCTACCAAGGTACAAATAGTCCACTCAAGACCTCGTATTTAGATATCTTGAACTGATCTATATATCGAATAAAATTTTTTACTGCTTAACATGGATGCACTCCAATGATTTTAGTTATTGGTTTTTAACAAAAAAAATAGTATCTTTGCATACCCAAAAATAAACCCTATACAAATATGTCAAAAATTCAAGAACAAGAAGACGTCAAAACGCGCCTTAACTATCCAAAGAAATATCACGTCATTATGCATAACGATGATGTAACCACGATGGATTTTGTGGTACACGTACTGCGCGTTGTATTCTTCAAATCCGTAGAACAAGCCACACAACTCATGCTGACTATCCATAACGAAGGAGCCGTGTCGGTAGGTACCTATTCGTATGATATTGCTATGAGCAAGGCTCACAAAGCAATGCAATTGGCCAACGACGAAGGATTTCCTTTGCGCGTGACGATCACACCAGAAGAATCAATAAGTTCACCTTTTTAATAACCTAAACAATGAATAATAGCAAACGACTTAAAGATGCCCTGCATTTTGCAGAAAATTTTGCTATCACTAGCCGATTGGAGTTTATAACCCCCGAATTGCTACTGGTAGGTATATGTTGCCGCACAAATGAATTTGTTGATTTGTGCGATAGTTATCATGTCGATTACCAAAAGGACATAAAAGAACCCATTTATGGCGAAATGATAGAGCATGTGCCTGACGATATTGCTGAATATGAATTGCTTCCATCGCTGCAGTTCATTCAGATGATGACCATAGCGGAGACGTACGCACAGAATGCTGATAAAGAAGAGGTCGATATACCACATGTACTTCATGCTATACTGCAGCTGCAAGACTCACAAGCCAACTACTTGCTTAGAAGCAAGTTTACAGAGGACGAAACGGAATTGCTTCGCTCTATCATCGATGTATATGACGGACGTACACTGCCCGACCATCATCCCGAAAGAAATGACGCAGAAGAAGAACCTGCATTTATAAACCCATTGTCGGGTATAACACCTTCAAAAAAATGGACCGAGTTCGTACGCTGCGTCAATGACCACTTAGACAAACATAACCCGCTTATTGGACGCCAAGTGGAAATAGAACGAACCATACAAGTCCTATGCCGTAGGGATAAAAACAATCCACTTCACGTCGGTGAACCAGGAGTGGGTAAGACTGCCCTTATCTATGGCTTGGCTCAACGCATAGAAAATGGAGATGTCCCCGAGCGACTACAAGGCGCCAAGATCTATCAAATGGATATGGGTTCGCTCGTTGCGGGGACGCAATATCGAGGAGAGTTTGAAGAACGTATATTGCGTATTATGAAGGGCATTGCCAAACAACCCAATGCCATAGTGTATATAGATGAGATACACAATTTAATCGGTGCAGGTGCTACCAATGGGGACAGTCTGGATGGTTCTAATATCCTCAAACCCTACCTCGAAGCAGGAGATATTCGATTCATAGGGGCTACTACCTACAAAGAATACAACAAGTATTTTCAAAAGTCCCAAGGCATTGTGAGAAGATTCCAAAAAATCGATATCTTAGAACCCTCACAAGAAGAAACGGTGCAAATATTGGAAGGCTTGAAACCTCTCTATGAAACCTTCCACCACGTTCGTTACGACAAAGGCATTATGCACTATGCCGTGGAATTGAGTTGCAAATATATCTCTGACCGCTTTCTGCCAGATAAGGCCATTGACCTAATAGATGAGGCGGGTGCATACCGAGAACTACATCCTCTTAGCAAAAAGACTCAATTAGTGGACCGGAAATTGATAGATGAAACCATCAAACGAATATGTAAAATATCGGATGATATGTTTGCCACCTCTTATGGAAAAAACAATCAATTAGCCACCCTACAAGAGCATCTATCTAAACAGATTTTTGGGCAACCAGAAGCTATACGTCAAGTAGTGGAAACGGTGCAATTGGCCAAGGCTGGATTCAACGAACCAGACAAACCATTAGCCAGCCTTCTCTTTGTAGGACCTACCGGCGTAGGAAAAACGGAATTGTGTAAAGTTTTGGCTAAAGAGCTTGGAGTAGAACTTATTCGCTTTGATATGAGTGAGTATACCGAGAAGCATGCCGTTGCTAAACTGATTGGTGCGCCAGCAGGTTATGTGGGATACGAAGATGGAGGACTACTCACCGATGCGGTTCGACGAGCCCCCAATTGTGTCCTTCTGCTTGATGAAATAGAAAAAGCCCACCAAGATATTTACAATATCCTTTTACAAGTCATGGATTATGCCCGTCTAACGGATAATAGGGGGAACAAGGTTGACTTCAAAAATGTCATTCTTATCATGACCAGCAATGCCGGAGCACAATATGCTTCCATGGGTGCGGTTGGATTTGCTACATCTTGGACTCGTGGCAATGCCATGTTAGATGCGGTTAAGAAAACATTCAAACCCGAATTTATTAATCGACTCTCTGCAACCGTGGTCTTCAATGATATGTCACGCGAGATGGCAACCAATGTGCTCGACAAGAAACTGGCTATACTACAAACACGACTCAAGAGCAAAAATGTTATCTTCAAACTGTCCAACAAAGCGCATGACTTCCTAATAAACGAAGGATTTTCTGAACGCTATGGTGCTCGTGAAATGGACCGTGCAATTCGGAATCATCTCAACACCTTGCTGATGAAGGAAATATTATTTGGCCGACTCAAAGAGGGTGGAAAAGTGCGCATAGAGCTTGTAAATGGGGCGTTGGATTTAAAATGCTAATGTAGTATATGGTTTATAGATTACGCAAGGATATCGTTGGCTTTCCTGATCCTCATCATGCGAATGAGGACGGACTGTTTGCTGTGGGAGGAGAACTCACCCCAGAATGGCTATTATTGGCTTATAGCAACGGTATTTTTCCTTGGTTTCCGCACAAAAAATCCAAAGAGATTTGGTGGTATTGTCCACAAGATAGATTCGTAATTTTTCCTCAAGACATACACATTAGCCATTCCATGCGAAACCTAATTAACAAGCAATGCTATCAAGTGACATGCAACAAAGCGTTTGATGAGGTGATCATGCATTGTAGCACCGCTCAACATCGCGACAAAGAACAAAATGCTTGGCTGGGAGAACAAATGATAGTTGCATACCAACAACTGCACCTATTGAAACAGGCCATCAGCATAGAGGTATGGCAAGAGGAAAAATTAGTAGGGGGACTATACGGCGTGACGATTGGAAAGAACGTCTTTGGCGAAAGCATGTTCTCTTTGGTTCCCAGCGCATCTAAACTGGCACTAATAGCTCTCGCTCAAATAGTAGGCAAAGCAGGAGGAATCATAGATTGTCAATTCGAGACACCGCATCTACTAAGCATGGGTGGAAAACATATTCCGTATGATGAATATATGAAGATAATAAATAATACGGATTAGTTAAGATATCCTTCTTATTGTTCCATCATGAACGAATTTATATCTCCATCATATAATATTTAGAGTGCCGCAAGGATAGTCTTGCAGCACTTTAAATAATAGAGATTTATATCTTTAAATTGATTCCAGCAAAGAATGTTCGAGGAGTCGTTGGACCGTAAATATAGCCCGCATCTCGATCAACACCCTTATCTATGTCCGTTTGAAATTGATCAAGCAGATTCTTAACTCCCACATTAATCTCCAATGTGTAGAACTTGTACAAAGGTATGTCGTAGCATAGTTTCACATCCCATTCAAAGAACGTAGGCGTTTCCATTTCTTCATCTTCTTCGATATACCCTGCGAAGTGCTGAACCAACATGCTGCCCGTTACTTTGCCGTTAGTTACAATATGGAAATTTTTGAAAGGTTCAATATTGAGTAGGAAATATCCGTAGTGATCGGGTGTGCGAAACATGCGCTTTTGTGGTTTGATATTGGGATTTTCACTCCACACTTCTTCTTTCATATATCGACTATGATTGTATGTGTAACCCAATTGCAATGTAAGTAGATGTCCGTATCCTACTTTTCCTTCTACGTTGAGACCTGCTACGCGAGCACCACTTGCATTGGTTCGTTTGAGAAGTAGGTTACCCATGCTGTCATGTCCATTCTCAACCAGTGTAAAGACATCGTTGAGCTGAGTGAAGAATCCTTCTAATGTGAGATTCAAATCCCATTTGCCAACTCTATGGTATAAGTCAACACTACCACTGATAGAATGACTATATTCAGGACGCAAGTCTTCTGCCAAATGAATCAATGAGACTTCTCCACCTACTGCTCCTACGTGTAAGTCTTCTTCGTATATTTGTGGAGCACGATAACCGCTGGCATAACTAAGACGTAAAATGATAGGATTGATGGGCGTATAACGGATGTTAGCTCTGGGTGAGAAGACTGGTTTGGATAGTAATGAATGTTTCTCCAAACGTCCGCCAATGAGTATAGACCATTGTTTGTTCTTCCATTCGTTCTGTACGTACCCGCCATACAAATGTACACGTTGTAGCGTGTTTCTATCATAGCCGAGAATTTGGTCACGTAATTGGTTGTACGAATATTCCAAACCAGTACTTAAATCACTCTCCATAGCTCCACAAGGGTAGGAGAATCGATATTGGGCTCCTAATACAGAGACAATATCATGGGACTTGCCATAGGCATTTGGATTGCAATGGGTGCCAAAATAACTATCGCGATTAATATTTTGGAAACTACCATAGGTGCTTAAAAAATGTTTGTTGTCGTGGGAATAATAATCCCATTTCAATGTAGCTGCGTCAATGTTATGCTTGAGCTGTTCGCATAGCAACGATTCGTGAGGTTGTAGGCTATCAATGCCATATCCTCCCCTACGGAACTCTGTGGTATGATGGTATTCTGCTACCAATTTGGAATAGTCAGAAGTCTTGAAGAAGGAACGAAATCCAACCGTAGTAGAATTGATATGTGGGATATCGGAAAATCCGTCATCATCTCGATCGTATTGCTGACGATTGCGCTGAACACCAAAGAGGTAGATACCTGCTTTCTGATTCTCGGAAACGACACTGCCATTGATGCTCGTGTTGATGTCGTATGAACCGCTTTGCGTGAAAGCATTGGATTGGTTGATATTAAAGAAGTTGCGAGTTGGCTCTTTGGTAATGATATTCACAACGCCAGCAATAGCATTGGCACCAAATAGAGCGCTTCCACCTCCACGAATCACTTCAATGCGGTCAACCATTCCCGTTGGCAGTTGCTCCAGTCCATAAACGGATGCCAAAGATGAAAAGATAGGACGGGAGTCCATAAGTATCTGCGTATATTGTCCTTCTAAACCATTGATACGAATTTGTGGTACACCACAGTTGGAGCACGTCTCTTCGATACGTAATCCTGTTTGAAAACTAAGGACATCTGCTATCGTATTGGAGGTGGTACTCTCAATGATAAGTGGAGAGATAACATTAACAATAGTGGCTACTTCTTTTTGTTTCGTTTCATATTTATTGGCTGTCACGACAACATTGTCCACGATAAAAGAAGTCTCTTGGATGCTGATGTTCATTTCTACCAATGTGTCTTTGTGCAAAATGACATCTTTTTTGATGGTTTCATATCCCATCATGGAAAACACAACGACTAAATGACCTTCGGGTAAGTTTCTTAGGTAGAAATGCCCAGATTCATCTGTGAGACATCCGATAGAAGTGCCCTCTATTTGTACGTTAACAAAGGGTAAGTGTTCTTTCGATTGAGCATCTAATACGTGCCCTGTGATATGTGCATCACTTTGAGCGTATGCACATAGATTGAAGAATAGTAAAATAAAAAACAGTACTTTTTTGTCCATAAAAATCATTTCATTTATGGTGCAAAAGTACTGCTTTCTATCCACCTACACAATCCCTTTTAATTGGGATTTTTGTTGGTATATGATGTTGTTTTTTGTCGTGTCATACCCCCATAAAAGGGGATTATGCTAATATGCGATGGCAAAAACTACGCGTTTGTTGCTTGGTTTTCCTGTTAGGATACATTTGCCAGCTTCTTCCTTATATCCTGGGAACTCTTCAGTAGGAATACAACGGATTGTTGCTTTTGTTTCTGCTTTGATTCGTTCTTCTGTCTCAGGAGTACCATCCCAATGGCACAACAAGAAACCGCCCTTTTTGATTTCCTCTTTGAACTCCTCGTATGTGTCCACTTCACGAGTTTTTGCTGTGCGGAAGTCAAGCGCTTTTTTGTAAATATTGTCTTGTATCTCCTCTAACAAGGACTTCAAGTAGTCTGCTATACCATCCATTGCTATAGTTTCCTTGGTAAGCGTATCACGACGTGCCACTTCAACCGTTCCATTTTCAAGGTCACGGCCTCCCATTGCAATGCGAACAGGGACTCCCTTGAGTTCATATTCGGCGAACTTAAATCCTGGAGTTGCTTTGTCGCTGGTATCAATCTTGACACGGATACCCATTGCCTTCAATTCGGATGCAAGGGTGTTGAACTTATCTAAGATGGCATTCAATTGCTCAGGATTTCTAAAGATAGGAACCATAACGATTTGTATAGGTGCAAGATGTGGAGGTAACACCAATCCGTTGTCATCGGAGTGAGTCATTATCAATGCACCCATGAGACGTGTGGATACTCCCCAACTGGTAGCCCATACATATTCAAACTTGTTTTCTTTGGTTAGGTATTGCACATCGAAGGATTTGGCAAAGTTCTGTCCCAAGAAGTGACTTGTACCTGCTTGCAATGCCTTGCCATCTTGCATCATGGCTTCTATACAATAAGTGTTTAGAGCGCCCGCAAAACGTTCGTTAGGAGATTTGACACCTTTCAATACGGGTATGGCCATTACGCGTTCTGCGAAATCAGCATATACGTCCAACATGGTACGAGCATAGTCCTCTGCCTCTTCTTGCGTTGCATGAGCGGTATGACCTTCTTGCCATAGGAACTCTGCTGTACGCAGGAACAAACGGGTACGCATCTCCCAACGCATCACATTACACCATTGATTGCACAAAATAGGAAGATCTCTATAGGAAGAAATCCAGTTTTTGTATGTGGACCAAATGATTGTTTCCGATGTGGGACGGATAATAAGTTCTTCTTCTAATCGAGCATCAGGGTCCACCACAACTCCTTTTCCTTCGGGATCATTTTTGAGACGATGATGTGTGACAATAGCACATTCTTTAGCAAATCCTTCTACATGCTCTGCTTCGCGACTAAGAAAGGATTTAGGGATGAGAAGTGGGAAATAGGCATTTTTGACGCCTTGCTCTTTGAAACGACGATCCAATTCGGATTGAATCGTTTCCCATATTGCATAGCCATACGGTTTGATAACCATACAACCGCGTACTGCGGATTGTTCTGCTAAATCAGCTTTAACTACCAATTCGTTGTACCATTTTGAATAATCTTCTCCTCTACTGGTAAGTTTTTGAAAATTTGCCATATTATCGTAATTTATATTGTTTGCGTAATTCTTCAAATGCAGAAGGCTCTGATTTGATTTGGTTGGTTATTCTCATCAACCAACCTGATTTGTTATCACCCTGCAAAGGTACATCTTTTTTGTCAATACTCAAAAAAGGAAATCCAAAAACCTTAGATAAATTGTCTAAACACATTTGAGAAGCATTCATTTTTCCTTCTATTGAGTATCCAGCAATATGGTACGAGGCCATCCAAGCTCGTTCCAATACTTGTGTGTTGATTTTTGGTTCACCTTCCCAACAGTCCAGTACATAAGGGAGTTGAGTCTCTAATAGTGCATGTTCGTCTATTATTCCTCCTCTGGCAGCATTGATGATCAGTGCATTGGGGCGGCACTTGGATAACAATGAAGCATCACATAAATGGTATGTAGCATGGGGGATAGAGTGGGTGAGTGGTGTGTGAAAAGTAATGATATCACTTTCTTGTACCAATTGTTCCAAATCAACACCTATTTGTTTTGGAGGGTCATTTTTCAGTACGTGCATACCCAATCGTTCACCTAATTTGCAGACCAAAGAACCAACATGCCCGATACCAACAACACCTAACGTGAGTCCTTTTGTGTTGTTTATGCCCAATGGATTGAGAAGAGGGTCTTGACTATACCATTGGATGATTTCTTCTACATAATCGCATACAGCTTGTGCATTGCAGCCTGGGCAGGAAAAGACTTGGATTTCGTTCTTTTGACAATAGTCCATATCAATATGGTCACACCCAATGGTTGCTGTGAGAATATATCGAATATTGGTCCCGTTCAGTAAACTTGCATTGCACTGCGTGCGTGTGCGAATAACCAGCGCATCTGCGTCTGCTATGGTTGTGGGAGTGATAGACTCTGGAGGCAAAAACCTAACATCGGCATAGGACGTTAACACGTCTTGCAAAAAAGGAATATGACTTTCTATTACGATGATAGGTCTCATTACTATGAATACGAGTAACTAATATTGAATATTATCAATCAGGCGTACATTACCGCAATAGACAGTGATGCATCCAATCGCATTTTGAAATGTAGAGGTCGTTTGTAGTGTGTCTTTGTCCACGATGCAGTAGTATTCAACCTCCAGGCCTTCTATGGAGTTGATTGTCTGAACGACTTTTTGCTCAACCTCCTCTACATTGCATGTGCTTGTCCAATATTTTGATAGGTTAAGTGTTTTGTATATGTTTGTAGCAATGTTTTTCTGATGCTCAGAGAGTCGTTCGTTTCTACTGGAAAGAGCCAATCCGCTTGCCTCCCTAACAATAGGACAACCAACGATGGTGATGTTGCCAAACGTTGATGCCAAGGATGAATGGTATGTCATGTGACGAATAATGGCCAATTGTTGAAAATCTTTTTCACCAAAATAAGCCTTATTTGGGGTCACAAGATGGAATAAACGGCTTACAATCTGTACTACTCCATTGAAGTGACCAGGACGCATAGCCCCTTCCATGACCGCATCTAAGCCGTTGAAATCAAATGCGAAGCGTTCGTTCAATTCTTGGGAGTTGTACATTTCTTCTGTAGTTGGTGCAAACACAATATCCACCCCTACTTGTTCAAGTAACTGTGCATCTTTTGCCAAGTTCCGTGGATACTTAATCAAATCCTCGGCATTGTTGAACTGTGTGGGGTTGACAAAGATAGAAACGACTGTAATATCGTTTTCAGATAGACATTTTTTTATCAAGGTCAAATGTCCTTCGTGTAGAGCTCCCATTGTTGGAACTAACCCGATGGTTAATAGCTTTTGCTTATAATCGTTGATCTTTGCAAGCAGCGCTTGTTGTGTTTCTACTATTTGCATAAAATTGGGTTTCAATGAATTACTTGAAGTGTTTACTATAAGGGATGCAAAAGTACTAATTTTTGATAACAGAAAAAAATATTACTTCAAAAATTTGTGTTTTTCGTTAATTTTTAGTACCTTTGTAGCCCTAAAGAATACTTAATCTAAAATACATGCTTATGAAAGAGCCGAATCGCATTTTGTTTGTATCCCAGGAGATATTTCCCTATTTGGCAGAAGAAACGCCAATTCGAGTCCTGAATCGTCAATTGCCAGAGGTTTTTCAGGCAAATGGTTTTGAAACACGGACGTTTATGCCTAAGTTTGGTGACATAAACGAACGTCGAAATCAATTGCATGAAGTGATACGTCTTTCGGGCATGAATATTATCATCGATGATACCGATCATCCATTGCTTATTAAAGTTGCTAGCATTCAATCTGCTCGCATACAGATATATTTTATAGACAATGATGACTTCTTCCACAGAAGAAAAGGGTATGCTGATGCTGATGGTGTGGAGTACAAGGATAATGATGAGCGCACTATATTTTATGCGCGAGGAGTTATTGAAACGGTGAAGAAATTGCGTTGGACACCAGACATAGTACATTGCTCAGGTTGGATGTCTGCTTTGACTCCGATTTACTTGAAAACTGCATATGCTGATGCACCATTTTTTACCAAGTCAAAGATAGTTTTATCCATTGATGCAGATGAGTATTCAACACCTTTTGGTACAAAGTTTGCTAACAAGATTTTGATGGACGGGATGTCTCAAAATTTGGTTCGTAGTATTGCCGGTTTCCCTGTAGGTTATGAAGAGTTGATGCGATTAGCAATTGACTACTCGGATGCCATTGTGATTTCAGCACCACGTGTTAATCAGCGTGTTTTGAACTATGCTGAAACAAGTGGTAAACCAATAATGTTGTATAGTGATGAAAATGACTCTCAAAAATATTTGGATTTTTACAATAGTTTGCTCGCTAATGACGAGCATGCTGACAGCTTGTAATGATGATGTAGCATCTGCAGGAGCCTCTGCTTTGTTGGAAGAAGAGAGTGTTGTTGTATTTGCTGATACGTTGAGAAATGTTCGCTCTGAGATATTCATGGCGTCCCCCATTGAGTACACTCCAGATTCATTTTTGTTAGGCGAGTGTGCCCGCCCTAATGTGGGAACGATAAAGGCTGATATATTAGCTCAGTTTACGAGTCCAGAAGGTTTTGTATATCCTGATTCTGCGCAAGTGGACTCTATTACGTTGATAATGTTTTATCGTTCATGGCATGGTGATGGGAATGCACCAATAGGGATCACGGTTTATGAAATGGACAAGGAGACCTTGTACTTCGATTCCTTATATACAAGTGATGTCGATGTAACGAATTTCTGTAGTTTGCATGACTCTACAAAAGTCCTATATCAAGATCGAATAGTGGTGCCTGCGGTACCTGCAGATTCCATTTACCAATCTGCGACTGGAATGTATATCTATCGCATCATGAGCCGATTGAATGATAGATATGCACAAAAGATTTTTAACATAAAGGATTTTTCATCCAAAGAGGCTTTCAATCAGTTGTTCAAAGGTTTGTACATTACAACCAATTATGGTGGAGCGTCAGCCTTGTATGTGTATGACATTTGTTTAGCCATCCATTATCACTACACTTTCCCAACGCAAGAAGGTAGTTCTACCTATACGACATTGCCAGATGTGAAGTATTTGTATGCGAATGTTGAATCAAGACAAATCAATCGATATGTCTATCCAGAGCGAGATGTGATTTATAGCCAATTAAAAAGTGATGCTTCTAAGGATTATATACTCTCTCCTGCCAATATCTATACCCAATTGAACATTCCAATCAACGATATCAAACATCGGATTCAAAGTGAAGTGGGAGATAAACGTCCTTACGTTAATATGGCTTCGCTCAAGGTGAATGTTTTGAATGGTGATGTAGCGAACAATCAGTTCAATAAAGACAATTGGGCTCGTCCTGCAAGTTCAATGATGCTCATTAAGAAAAGTGCATTCAATCGATTCTTTACCAAAAAGGAATTGCCTTCAGATACCTGTGCTATATGTAGCAATTTGACCGTATCATTGGACGAGAAGAAGCAATATCAATATAGTTACATGTTTGATTTGTCGGATTTGCTTACCCAACAACAACGTGATACGATGAGTTTAGATACGTTGGAAATGTTGCTTGTTCCTGTAAAACTTTCAACAGCATATTCATCTTCAGCTTCTTATGTGTCTGCCGTGCAGGTTGAACAAGCAGTGACCTCCACCATCTTGTCTAGTTCTTCAGACTCTGAACAGTCGATGAACATTGAAGTGATTTACTCCGGATTCTCCGACAATGTATTGTGGTAAGTATAGTCCCGTACTTGTTCCGGTGATGTTGATCAAGAGGGGGGGAGAATTTGAAATATAAAAAGTATATGCATGAAGGAGTACTTCATGCATTTGTTTTCTAAGAAGATATACGCTTTTATCCTTCTATCTTCCTTGTCTTCATGCAAGGGGTATTGGTTTGCCTTTAGACTTTGATAAACTATTACAAGGAAATAAATGAACGTTGTAGCAGGTTGGGGCTTGTTATAACATCAGCATTTTCAAAACAATACTTGCCTGAAATAGTATATGATTTCTTTTGTTATGTGCTGCAATTCATAGACACAACATCAAGTTAGCTCTATTACAATCAACTTTCTATTTGTGATGACCGCGAAATACGTTTATGGGTTATACCTGAATGGAATAGTATGAAATGTTGAATGTAGCATAATATGACATAAAGTATACGTCTTAGGTATTAGCATAAAAATAAGGAGTGAACTATCTTCACTCCTTATCGTTGCTATCAATATTGTTATTAGATGATGCTTTGGTAACCTTCAGCATCTAACAAGTTTTCAATCTCGTCATGATTTTCCACTTTGATTTTAATCATCCAACCTTGTCCGTATGGATCATTATTAACCAATTCTGGTTGATCGTTAAGTTCGTCATTGAATTCAAGTACTTCACCTGTTACAGGCATATTCAAATCACTAACAGTTTTCACTGCTTCTACAGAACCAAATACTTCGTTTTGGCCAATAACTTCGCCAATACAATCAACATCAACGAAAACGATTTCTCCTAACTCGGATTGTGCATAATCGGTGATACCAACATAAGCTACATCTCCTTCAAAACGAATCCATTCATGTTCTTTGGTGTACTTCAAATTGCTTGGGATATTCATATCTATATATCTTTAGATGATTTATTAATTAATGCCTTTTTCTCTCAATTGTTGACTACCCAACATAGACATTGCACATCTGAAACCAATTGTGCTTGATGATTTGTCTTGGTCTAAGAAACGACGAGCTGATGGGCTTACCCAATATACACGATCTCTCCATGAACCACCTTTGTATACGCGTGCGTTCTTGCTGATGCGTGGAACAAGGATATCGGATGGGTCCACTTTGTACTCGATACCTTCTTGTTTGTATAGAGTATCCAATGGATAATCTGTTTGAATACGAGATACAGAGTCGCCATCGCGATAATCGCGTTTGTCGTCTGACTCGGTAAACATAATCTCGATACAGCCTAATGAATCAAGTGACAACTTGCCATTTTCGTCTCGCTTAGGTTGTGTAAAGATGTTACCTCTAAATGAGTTGTATTCGGATGTTTCTTGATAAGATGTTTCACGATATACGTCCATAACCCATTCGTTCACGTTACCAGCCATGTTGTACAAACCAAAGTCGTTAGGCAAGAAAGCATCTACTGGGCCGGTGATTACATAATTATCGTTCAAAGCTCCACTGACACCCATCATGTCGCCTCTACCTCTTACAAAGTTAGCTTGCATGCGACCTGCATTCTCTTTGCTTAAGTCTCTTGGGTGATAACCAGACCATGGATATACTTTACCTTCAATAGTCAAACCATCTTCACCTGCGATAGGAGCGTATGCTGCAAATTCCCATTCAGCTTCTGTAGGAAGACGATAACCGATAACCAATACACCGTCACCAGAATTGACCTTACGTTCTGCACCATAAGTGTCCAACTTAGGATGACGACCATATTCAGGTATGTATTCGTCTAAGTAAAGGTATTTTTCTGTGTTGAAAACCACTTTATCACGTACATATTCGTAAGGTAGCATTAGTTCAATGCGGGTTTCTCCTGGATTGAACTCATCTGGAACCTCTACCTCTACCAATTGATATGGAGGGTTCTCTGTTTCCCATGCTTCACGATCTTCTTCCATCAAACGGTTGTTTGGAGCCAACTGTGCATAGTCGGTTGGAGCCATTGCACCAATTGATATGAGAGCTAACTCGTTCACACGGTCTGTACGCCATTGGCAGTAAGTCATAGCTTGACTCCATGAAACACCTACTACAGGATAAAAACTATAAGCAGGGTGTCTGAAGTAATAACCCAAGTATGGTTCGTTGTAAGCCATTTCTTCTCTCCATACAGTAGTATCAGGAAGAGCTTTGGTTATCAATTCAGGAGCTACTTGATTGAAAACAACATCCATCCAATGCAAATATTCGTTCCAGTCCATGTTGGTGATTTCATATTTGTCCATGTAGAATGAACTTACAGTCAAGGTACGGGTAAAGTTATTACGAGGTGCGGTGATAAACTCATCACGCTCACCAATTGTAAATGTTCCACCCTCGATAGCTACCATACCAGTTGGTATGCCTGCATCAATGTCGGCATAGGCTTGGAAGTTTGTAGTCTTCTCGTCAAAATAGTTCCACCCAGTGGCATGTGACACTTTTGTGTTTAGTTCGCGGGTGCTACATGCACTCAATACAAGTGCTAAAATAGGAATAAATAATAACTTAGATGCGTTACTCATATATATGTGAATTTTGCAATATTAACCATAGTATGCTTTCAGTCCGCAAAGTTACATTTTTTTCTTGAGATATACCAATTTTTTTACAAAAAAAAACAATTTTTTAGAAAAATCCGTAACTTGAGCATTTGAAAATCCTTTTTGTGTGTTTTTTTTACTACAATACCAAACTTTTTTTGTATTTTTGCAATAGTTTGTAAGGTATGTGTACGTTAATTAATGTATCTGGACATTTAATGGATTTGCAATCACCTCGTGTGATGGCAATCGTCAATATTACGCCCAATAGTTTTTATTCGCACTCTTGTGTAGAACCTTCTGCGTTGTTATCCTCAGTAACCAAAGCAGTCAAACAAGGAGCGGATATGGTTGATATTGGTGCATGTTCTACTCGTCCGGGTGTTCAATTGGCTACAGAAGAGCAAGAGTGGGAGCGATTGTCCACGGCGTTGAAGATCGTACGAGATGCCTATCCTCACCTTGTTATATCTATTGATACGTGGAGAGCAAATATTGCACAATGGGCTATCCAAGAATATGCGGTTGATATAATCAATGATGTCTCTGGTGGAGTTGATCCAAATATGTTTGATGTGGTAGCTAAATATCAAAAACCTTATGTTTTGATGCACTCTGATCATTTGCCTGCTACTTCGCATTCTACTTTTGGTTGTGATATTGTGACGGAGATGATAGACTATTTTCAAAGAAAAATAGACCAACTACAGCAAAAGGGTGTAAAGGATATTATTGTGGATCCTGGATTTGGTTTTTCAAAGACGATATCACAGAACTATCAAGTGCTGAATGAACTGGGCTATTTGAAGGTGCTCAATAAGCCATTACTGGTAGGATTATCTCGAAAATCCATGCTTAGCAAAGTACTTGAAGTAGAAGCTGATGATTGTTTAAGCGGAACCATTGCTGCCAATACATTGGCACTCCAATCAGGTGCTTCTATTTTGCGGGTACACGATGTGTTGCCTGCGGTAGAAGCAGTAAAAATATTCAAGAATACGAATCGTTTATAATTACATAATTATGTTATTTTCAATTATTACAATCAAAGACATAATAGACATCCTTTTAGTGGCGCTTATTTTGTATGGATGTTATCGTTTGCTTCGAAAGAGTGGGGTTGAAAATCTATTCTGGGGTATTATGGCCTTTATGGCTATATGGTTTTTGGTTTGTTATGTTTTTCGTCTTGAGTTGACTGGAACGTTGTTCAACCAAATCATGGAAACAGGTGCTCTGGCTTTGATTGTGATATTTCATAGTGAGATACGTGCATTTTTTTATAAGTTAGGCGCACAGTTTCATATCCTACGTTGGCTTAGAAAACGTAATGAAGGCACGAAAGAACAAGCGGAATCTAATATTGAGTTGGTTTCGTTAGCATGTACGCATATGGCTAACACTAAAACTGGCGCGTTGATTGTTATTACACAACAACAAGACATGTCCGAATATATGTCCACTGGTGAAACGATAGACGCAGCTTTGTCAACACGTATGATAGAGAATATTTTCTTTAAAAACTCTCCCCTACATGATGGTGCTATGTTTGTTAGCGGTAATCGTATTATGAGTGCTGCGTGCATATTGCCAGTTTCTCACAATGTCAATTTGCCAAATTATTATGGTCTGAGACACCGTGCAGCATTGGGTATAACAGAAAAAACGGATACGATAGCTATAGTCGTATCGGAAGAAACTGGAAATATTTCTATTGCATACGGAGAGAAGATGTACCCTGTCAGAAAAGAGCAGTTGTACAATGAAATATTGAAACTGATGTATCAGGATCAGGTTTAATCTATATCTGTCTTTGTATTGTACTACCTTGGTGATGCTATGTGCGCAAAATGTTTGCCTTCTATGTCTCTCATACACTCTGGCATAACCCTGTTATTCAAATCTCATTAGCCTTCGTTCTAATTTATAACGTCTTTTGTTTCTCCTTTGTGCACGAAAGAGAGTTGTAGTATTCATCATCTTGTAGATAGTTCAACTATCGTAGAACTCAATCTATCGTTCAATAGGTTGGCTGTCTGTAGATAGATAACCTTTTGCGCTACAGTGTCATGTACGACTGGCTTTCAGTTCGCTTTTGTTGCTAACCAGACCTTGTATTTCTTTGTGCGCATCCCTCAATGTATGTACATATTTCTTTAACTGTCTATGCAAGGTTTTATGCTAATGATGAAGTAGTGTTCGTATTTACATCTTCTTTGCACATATGCTCATCAATCATGCCCATTCATGAAAGTGTACTACAAAAAAAAGGAGTTGCTTAACGTGTGTTAAGCAACTCCTTGTGGTCCCTCTAGGGCTTGAACCTAGGACCCCCTGATTATGAGTCAGGTGCTACTAACCAACTGAGCTAAGAGACCATCTTTTTTATTATTTCATTCCTTCGTAAATCTCGTGAGCTTGCTCTTTTGTAATAGCTTTTTGCTCATCGGTCAATTCTGGAATGACTAATTTTGTTCCTTCTTTGATGAAGTTAGGAGTTTTAAGTCTAATGTGGTTTGCTTGGAAAATATATATCCAGCAGTGTGTGTTGTTGTAATACTTGCGTGCCAACTTACTCAAAGTCATATTGGCAGTTGCTGTGATAGTATTACCTTCTTCTGCAGACTCTTTTACAGAGGTGATGTTTTCTTTTTGAGTTTGCTCAATCTCTTGACTATATTGTTTCTTGAGTGCTTCAAACTCTTCCTTGTTTACAAGTCTGATTTCTGTGCGGCGATTAGGAGTGTATGAGGTCTTACCTTTCACATTCTCAATAATGCCATCGCTGAAGTATGCAACCCTGTCTTGTGAGATTTCATATACTTGTGTCAACTCGTTGTTAACAGCTTTTACACGTTGCAATCCAAGTTTGCGGTTGTATCCCTTTGAGCCAGTATTGTCGCATGAACCAATGAGTACTGCGTACATCTCGGTGTCATATTGCATACGATTACCCACTTGTTGGATAGTTACCAATCCTTCATCATTGATTATGTCCTTGTCTGTAGCGTAATATACATAATAGGTATTGAAGTATCTTCTATAAGATGCACTTTGCTTAATAAGCTCGTTGAAAGCTTCTTCTGGAGTTAATTGTGCATAAGCATTGCCACCTGCCATTACGATTGTATCACGATGATAGATAACAATAGTATCTTTGATTCTTGCTTTCTCTTCTTCAATCTCTTGGTTAGCAATAGCATATTGACGATTCAACTCCTCGTTGCTTGCGTAGTTACGAACGTGTGACTTGCGTTTGCTTTCAAATTTGTAGCGAAGAGTCATTGTTACGTCAAAGAGACCATCGTTGTTGGCGCCAAAATCATTTCTTCCATCAATGTTGTCTGTAGCAAACAAGTTGTAAGTTGCTTTCAAACCCAAAGCCACGTTGCGTGAAACGTTGAAGTCCAATCCAACAC